>Ga0114921_10001342_pt1 | contig 11289 bp, 21 predicted proteins | sample BentaG_FD_87016 | JGI IMG/M metagenome (GOLD analysis project Ga0114921, IMG submission 87016) | Deep subsurface microbial communities from South Atlantic Ocean to uncover new lineages of life (NeLLi) - Benguela_00093 metaG | ecosystem: Environmental > Aquatic > Marine > Oceanic > Sediment ...
AGTGTTGACTCTCCTTATATCAGCGTTAGAAAGCATGCAGGTATCCTTGGAACAAGATCTGGAGGACCTGTTGCTGCAGCATATGCAGTAGCTAGATATCTTGGTATGGAGGGATATAAAAAAGTAGTTGAAAACTGCATGAACACGACAAGATATACAGAAGAAAAACTAGCAGAAATAGGGCTCAATCTCATCATAAAACCTCCGATGAATGTCCTTGGTGTGAAACTTTCTAAACCAAAAGATGTTGCAAAAAAATTATCTGAGTATGGATGGCGGGTAAATACGATGGATCATCTCTCCTGTATACGTATTGTTATAATGCCGCAGATAACAAAAAAAATCATCGATGACTTCATCCCCATACTGGAAAAAGCATGTGAAGAAGTTGGAGAGTTATGAGTTTAGAGCAGTTAAAAAAATCATTACAAAAGGCACCAGTCATAAAAAAGAAAGATTACAGCTATATTATTCATCCGATAACAGATGGTATTCCAGAAGTAACGCCTGCGTTGTTACATGAAGTTACTAGTGAAATGAAAAAACATATAGAAAAGTGCGGCCCGGTTGATAAAATAGTAACAATAGAGGCAATGGGAATACCACTTGCTACAGCATTATCACTAGATATGGATATTCCATTTACCATTATTCGAAAAAGAGAATACGGATTGCCTGATGAGGTTTCTGTTGAACAGGTAACCGGTTACTCCAAGTCAAAACTATATGTTAATGGTCTTGAAAGAGGAGAAAACATTGTTCTTGTTGATGATGTGCTGAGTACTGGAGGGACACTTAGATCGGTTCTTTCTGTTTTAAAAGATATCGGTGTACATGTAAAAGGAGTTTTTATTGTAGTAGATAGAGGGGGTTGTTCTAAGGAGATCGGTGAGCAGTTCAACGTTCAGATTATCTCGCTAGTTGAAATAGGTGTTATTGATGGCAAAGCCGTGATTCAATGAGTATCTGATTCACTCTCATTACCTGTCATCATTACAATGAAAAACTATTTCAGCAGAGAGTATTATGTAGCTTTTAGATATCTATGGCAGAAAAGGTAGGACAACATACCCATTGTCAGATATGCGGCAAGACAATACCCATGTCAGAAACATTGTGTTCTGATGAATGTAAACAAAAATATCAAGGTATGATTAAAAAAAGAAAAATACTCATGTATATCATGTATGCTTTGATATTTGTCATACTTATCATGTTTATTCTCAGTGGCACCAGATAATCCTTATTTGTGGGAGGCATTAGTGCGACTACTTTTGTTTGAATTTGAAATAAAAGACAAGTTTTAAATCTACTTTTTCCCTCTTCATTAGCAGTCTATGTTAGAAGTCATCAATGTCATCAATGTCTTAATCATTCTTGGGGCAATAATGATCCTTGGATTTATAGGAAATTTTATCTTTAACAGGACGCAGATTCCAAGTATTGTCTGGCTGCTTTTTTTTGGTCTTATCGTTGGATTTATCTTCCAAGTTCAAGAAACCATTCCGGAAAGCATCCTCGTGACTATCTCAAGTTTTGTTGGAGCTGTTGCCATCATAATTATTCTCTTTGACGGCGGCATAAACACCGATCTTTACCAGCTTTTCAGAGGAGCACCACGAGGGCTTCTTCTTTCAATAAGTGCTTTTGTATTTAGTATCTTTGCTACAATGGCTGTTGTGGTGATTCTCTCAGCAACTTTGATGCCAACGATTCCATTGGGAAATAGTATGCTCATTGGAGCCATTCTTGGAGCAATTGTCGCAGGAACCAGTAGCCCCATTGTCATTCCTCTTGCAAGTAGACTTAAAAACCTACAAGATAAGACAAAAACAGCACTCTCTATCGAAAGCATCATCACCGATCCTCTCTGTATTGTTGTTGTTCTTGCAGCATATTATATGATCATTGTTGTCGGAGGCAGTATCGATGTAAGTGTTGGTATAAAAAACCTGGTAAGTACATTTTCTGTCGGTGCTGTTGTAGGTGCAGCCCTTGGATTATGCTGGCTTCCTGTTATGCATAGAGTACGAAAGGAACAGTATTCCTATGTTCTTACACTTGCCGTTGTTTTTCTTATCTATTCTCTTACTGAATCATGGTGGGGAGGCGCGGGAGCTTTATCGTGTCTCATGTTTGGACTTGTCCTTGGAAATGGAAAAAAGATACTCAAGATGATCAAATACTCCGGCAGAGGTTTTGAGATGGATACGGAGACAAGGCAGTTTCATTCCTTAACCTCCTTTGTCATCAGAACCTTCTTCTTTGTCTATCTGGGTATGATGGTGAGCTTTCAAAAAATAGAGTTCATACTCATCGGCGTTATTGTCCTTCTTGTTCTTCTTCTGGTACGTTATTTTGCGATAATGCTCTCGACCTATCGTGGTGGATTTGAACGGGATGATAAACAAACCATGGCTGTGATGATGCCTCGTGGTCTTGCCGCTGCAATTCTTGCAATAAACTTTGGTCCAGCATTTGTAGAAAAGCTGATGCCTGGGCTTGATGGATTTTTTAAAGTCAGTGTGTTTGTCGTCATCCTTGGAACAGCAATTGTCTGTACCGTTGGCGTCTCTCTTATTGCACATTATGAACAGAAAAAACAAGAAGATAATATGCATGATGATATTAATAAAGTGATAAAAAAAGTTAAAAGAAAATAGAGGGTTATTTTTTTATTTTTTACTTGTAGATATTATCATGATGGTCAAAGTCATAAAAATAAATAGCATCTTTGCTTTTTTCATATTTAAAAACAAGTACAAAATGAGCGTCGATATGAACTCTTTTAAAATTTTGAAGAGGTTTTCTTAAATTTTTATAATGATCAACATTATTACATGTAATTATCTCTTCAATTTTCTTCATAAGTATTAAATATCTTCTTGCATCCTTTTTAAAAAGAATTGAGAGTTTCTTCCTAAATTTGTCCTCAAAATAATAATTACGCATTTTCGATTTCATCTCTCAATTCCTGTATTGACGTGTATTTTTTGAATTTGCCATGCTTTTGAATTTTTTTGATTTTTTCTATGTATTCTGGTCTTAACTCAGGTTCTAAAAAGGTAGCTTCATACTTCTCAATTACTAGTTCAATTGCTTGAGATTTGTCCTTTAACCCATATTTTGCCTTTACAATGTTTAAAATACGATTTGCATGCTCTTTAATATTAATAACAGCTTGTACCATATTATCCCGTATATATATTAGTATATTTGGTATATATAAGATTTTCTATGTTTAGAGTTTACATTTTTGTAAATTTAATACTTTACAACAATTGCACTTTACACATCAAACCCGATTTTTAATGACAAAAACAAAAAAATATTGCAACGGTTTATTCAGCTAACTCTTCTTGCAGATCAATAACCATTTCTGTAAGTACATCTTCGAAAACCGGATGGCGATATTCCTTTACTGAACCATTGGCAAGATGTGCTCTAGCGACAAAATCTCTGCCATCTTTTAAGATTTCAATGTGAACAACAGTCTCCATGGTTCTCCCTTCCTGATTTGAAATTCCGAATCCATCAACTCTATTTATAATTTTTGTGGGGTAAATTTAATGTTACCGTCTGCTATATACCTATTGGGGTTATCAAAATGGTTGAAATACGAAAATCTGCTGTCGCTGGGCAGTTCTACCCAGGTAGTAAAGATGGTTTACAACAGCAGATAACAGAATGTTTTATGGATAAACGTGGATGTGGAATCATTCCGAAAATTGGTTCGGGTGAGAAAGACATTAAAGGACTGGTTGTCCCTCATGCAGGATACATCTATTCAGGAGCAATCGCATCATATGCATACCATCATATTGCAGCACATGGCTTTGCAGAGACATTTATCATCCTTGGACCGAATCATACTGGAGCAGGCTCAGGAGTCTCAGTCATGACCGAAGGAATGTGGGAGACGCCACTGGGAAATATACCAATTAACTCTGATCTTGCACAAAAAATCCATACTGGTATTGTTGATAGTGATGAAACCGCTCATAGACATGAACATAGCATTGAAGTGCAACTTCCGTTTTTACAGTTCATCGCAAAAGAAAAAATGTTTGATTTTGTCCCAGTTTGTATGATGATGCAAGATGTTGAAACAGCCGCTGAAGTAGGATTGATTCTTGCTGAGGCAATACAAAAAACTCCAAAGAAGACGGTCGTTATTGCCAGCAGTGATTTCTCCCATGCTGGGTTTAACTATATGAGTATGCCGCCAGAAGGGATGAGAGTGGATTCCTATGCTGAAAAACAAGATCATCTTGCAATTGAAAAGATTCTTGCACTCGATCCTAAAGGTCTCATAGAAACTGTTCATGATAAGAGTATTACGATGTGTGGGTATGGTCCGGTCGCATCTATGCTTACTGCTGCAAAAAAACAGGGGGCTACAAAGGTGGAGCTCTTAAAATACGGAACGTCATATGAAGTACATCCAAATATTTCTTGTGTTGGATATGGCGCATTAGTTGTGTATTAGGTGAATAGATGAAGCCAGTCAAAGACATACAACTTCAGAAAGGTATGACTGCGGATGATCTCGTGAGAGAATTATACGAATCTGGTGGTTTTACTGCAAAAAAACTAGCTGTTGGTGTTGACATTCTTGAAACCATGATACAAGATAAGGAGTGCACCATGTTTCTTTCGTTTCCCGCATGCATCATCTCAACAGGCACACGAGGAGTCATAAGAGAGATGCTTAAGAGAAATCTTGTTGATGTTGTGATTACTACTTGTGGAACGTTGGATCATGATCTTGCACGGGTGTGGAAGGATTATTTCCATGGTTCGTTTATGGCAGATGACCGTGAGCTTCATAAGAAGGGTGTGAATCGCCTTGGAAACATCTTCATTCCTCTTGAGTGCTATGGAGCTATTCTTGAAGAAAAAATGCAGCCGATACTAGAAGAGCTGTATCAGATAAAACAGAAGTGGTCTACAAAAGATATCATCTGGGAGTTTGGTAAAAGGCTTGAAAAAGAAAAGAATGGAAAAGATTCCATTATGTATTGGGCGTGGAAAAATAAAATCCCCATATTTGTTCCTGGTATTACTGATGGAGCGTTTGGTTCGCAGCTGTGGATGTATTATCAAGAGCATAGGGATCTTACAATTGATCTTTTTTCTGATGAGCAGGAACTTTCAGATATTGTCTTTGATGCAAAGAAAACTGGTGCGTTCATTGTTGGTGGTGGTATTTCTAAGCATCATGTTATTTGGTGGGCGCAGTTTAAAGATGGTTTAGATTATGCTGTTTATCTTACCACTGCGGTTGAATATGATGGTAGTTTATCTGGTGCGCAGACAAGAGAGGGTATTTCATGGGGTAAGATTACTGAAAAGGCAGATAATGTGACAATTGAGGGTGATGCTACTGTTCTTTTGCCACTCATGGTTAGTACATTACTCGAGAGATTGTAAGGGATAGCTTGTCTTTTTGTTAGTTGTTGAAAGTGCCATTTTTACATGATATATTTATATACTATACCGTACAGAGTATATCACAGAATGATTTAAATATGAAGGTGAAAAAAGTATAACCTTCTAAGTTGTGTGGAGAGATGAATAACACAATATTAAGAACCGGACTTGCCCTTTGCCTTATCGCCTTGTTTTCTAGTGCGTCCATTGCATCGGTGAGCGCCCAATTTATAACGCCTTATTCGTCTCCTATATTCACAACGGTATATGGAAACACCGATATGCTTATTTTTGTTTCACCACAATACGCTTACGATATAGAAATAAGAACCGCAATCGAATCATATATCTCCGCTGTAAAAGAGGATATCGGCTGGAACACAAGAATGGTCTCTCTAACACAAAAAAACAATGAGTATCAAACGATAGATCAGACAATAGAGAGGTATTATAGGTTATACAAAATCAAGGCCTGTATCATGGTTGGTGAAGATACAGATACGGCATTTGGTGGTGATTCTGATTACATGGAAAAACCAAGTATTGTACCATGGTACACCATTGGTGGAGTGGATGCATATGAAGTATCAGAACAAGGAATTGTTTCAAGACCATATGAAATGGATATTTGCATATCGTTGATGTATCCAACCAATGATTTAGATTATCAGACAAAGAAATCACACATCATTGCTGCTTTTTATAAGTTTAGTAACCAACGACACGTAGGCTTTGATGGCGATATCTTAGTTTTTGAAAGCTCTGATATCAACACCAATTCAGAGGAAATGTACAAAGGTTTAGATGAATATGGAAATCTAATCTATACTGAAGATGCATCATCAATGTCATTAGATGGATCATACTCGATGTATTATGTACATGGCCATTCTATTCCTGCTGGAACCGATGTCAATGCAGATGATGGTGGATGGTTTTCAGCAGATAATGTTGATGAATTAGATACACCATTCTTCGGAGCAGATGGATGTTATGTTGGTGGTTGGTGGTCTGACAAGTCTGATAACAATGTTCTTGATTCAAGTATAGACTGCAGTTGGTATGGATCAAAGATTTTTACAAGTAAGAGTGTACAGGTTATGGTTCTTGGGCTTTTATCCCAAAATGGATTTTACTATCCAGTGAGTTTTATTGAGAATGCAGTTCCAGATTTGTTAGATGGAGCAACACTTGCAGAATCCATGATTGGGCACACCTATGTTGGAGACAATGTACTGGTGTATGGAGATCCGACGTTTCATTATACTTTTTAAACATTTTTTTATTTTTACAGCCCTCTATCTGTTGAATAATTGTTAACTCTTGTTTTCTTCGAATTGTTATTTTATGATATTTTTAATATCCTTTATGTCCCAGTGTAATATTTCTTCATCATGCATTCTTTCAAGACAATTTTTAGTAAAACCAGATTTAGAAACGACAAGAAAACGTTCTTTTCTTATCTTGTTGTGCCAATCAACTAGCTGTGCTTTTTGTTTTAACTCTTCGACAACATTCCAACCAACCTTACGGTTACGCCATTTACACTCACAAAATATGAACAAAAAGTTTATAAATCGTGAACATATTGTTCATGTATCATGAACATTAGTAGATTATTTTCAACGAAAGAAAGAGTAGAGCTAATAAAACACGTTATCAACCTAGAGAGAAAGTTTGGAGTTAATGAAACTGCTAAACGCGTGAGGCTAAGTAAAGGTTTGGTTTCCAAATATTTTGACATCTTGGTAGAGGAAAACGTGCTGAGGAAAAAGGGAACCAAATTTATTGTTACGAACCACAGCTTGGTTAAGGGAATCAGGATAATGCTCAATCTCCAAATGATAGATCCAAAAATATTTAGGAAATATAGATTCGTGAGAGCAGCTGGTTTATATGGGAGCTGTTCCAAAGGTACTAATACAGTTGATTCCGATGTTGATCTGTGGATAAAGGTTGATAAAGCAAGTGATGAGGATTTATCTTATCTTACAGCTGAGTTAAGAAAGAAGATTGAAAATCTTAAAATCTTGATACTTAATGATGAAAAGATAAAAAATTTGAGGGGGAAGGATCCCCTCTTCTATCATTCCCTCTACTTTGGATCGATCGTTTTGTATGGTGAGGAAGATGAGATTTAGTTTAGATAGATTAATGGAGTTGGGTTTACTACGGAAAATTCCAAAATCTAGGCTGAAAGCAGAGGAAAGCACCAATACTGCTGAATCCTGGCTGATAGAGGCTGAAAATAATCTCAAAAATGGAACGTTTAGATCCTGTATCCTATCTAGTTATCTTGCGATGTTTCATTCTGCAAGAGCTATTCTGTTTGCTGATGGTTTCAGAGAAAAATCACATTTTGCGGTAGCAAGATATCTAGAAGACATGTATATAAGTAGAGGATTAGTTGAGGAGAAATGGATTAATTTATTAGATCATTATAGAGAGATCAGGCATGAGGATCAGTACAGCACTTCATTCTTTGTAACAGAAGAAGAAGCAAAAAATTCCTTACAATCTGCCCAGGATTTTGTCGAAAGGATGAAAAAATTGTTGAGTGCTGTAACAAAATCATGACTTTACTCTATAATGGCATGGTATTCTCTCTTCATCAGCATTTGCGCTGCTTCCACAGCTACGCCTTCTCCTCTTAATAGATCCAGTATAAGCTGTGGTATAGATACAATTCGTAATCCTTTCTTTTTTATGTATAATATTTATAATTTTAAATATGTGGGCGAGACTAATCAAATGTTTTTGCATATCGGTGATGGGTTCATTTAGAATTCTTTTCGGATAGATACTTTTCCATTTCATCAAATACTTGTTGTTTATCTACAGAAGAATCAATCGGCTCATAAGCGAAACAACAAAACATCTCTCCGTTCTTCATTTCTTCCATTTGATCCATCCGGTTAAGTAAACATGGTGTTTCCTCTTTGGTATCGTTATTCTTCAGGCATGAACTACATAACGTTGGTAATGGAACAGATAAGGGATCGATTTCTCTTCCATCATCTGAAAAATATCCGCCTCTTATACTTTCAGCCTCATCATTCATGATTATTAAAACCTCCTTTTGAATGTTTCATATTTGATATATGATCAACGTGATTTATCTTTAACGGTTATTCAGAATTTAAAGTACTCCTCATGAGGAAAAACATTGAATAAAAGTGAAAAAATAAAAGATTATAACTGAAAAACATATTCATGTATATCCAAATGAAACATTCAGATGTAAAGATTATTCGTAGTGCAAAAAGAAAAAAGACCATTCAAGCGAAAATGGTAAATGGTGTTGGAGTATCTAGGGTTTGAATGAGTATGGATATAAGTAAATTTATTGGGAAAGGCCATCGCGATTTAGAAAATGCGTATGGTTTTACTCATTATCTTGAGTTAGAGGATCGATTTAGGTTTGGGCAGGATCAGGATCATAAACGTATTGTTGACGCATTCCTGAGGTTTGTTGGTGATAAGGATATAACGGTTGTAAAAACAGATAATGATGTTCTTCAAGAGGTCGTTGATGTTCCTCGAGATGCTGTCAGGGAGCAGTTGTTGCTGTTGGAAAACGATGAAGGATTGTTCTATGATGATGATTTAGAGATTAGCTACGCAATTGTAGGAGACAATTTTTTTGCGTACGTACTATCTTGCATGTTGATGTTATCTGGAAATAAGGAAACTGTGCAGAAGATGGCAGGGATATTAGATGATTTTTCTCTTGTGTACGTAGGGCCGGAGTTGCGACCAGATGTTGACATTGCTATGATGCCACAACAGCGTTTGCAGTTGAAAATTATGTTGGAAGGGATCGAACCAAAGATTTGGAGGCGGTTTGTTGTTGATGATTTTCTTACATTTCATGAGTTGCATCAGATCATTCAGATGGTAATGGGATGGGAGAACTATCATGCGTATGAGTTTATGGTAGATAAGATGCGTATTGAAGGAGAAGGGGGTGCTGGGTATTGTGTTGATTTGATGTGGCGAGATTTCCAGTCAGAGGCAAAAACAGAGTCTGCGAGAACGACGATGGTTAGAGAGCTTTTGAAAAAAGAAAAACAAAAATTCATCTACGAATATGATTTAGGGGATTGTTGGAGACATACTGTTGTTGTGGAAAAAATACTACCAAAAGGCGACAAACAATGTCCCGTTCTTTTGGATGGAGCACGGACGTGTCCACCTGAGGATGCTGGTGGTGTTTATGGGTATCAGGAGTTGCTTGAGATTAGGGAAGGATCCATCGCATGAGCTGTATCAAGAGCGTATTATTGACTGGCTTGGTGAGGATTTTGATTCTGAGTATTTTGATGTTGATGAGGTAAACGACACGTTACAGGATTTGGGGCGGGGTATGGCTTATGCTCCAAGAGTTCCACATGATAATGGAGTAAAGATGCGGAAGCTGAGTCGGAATGAACCATGTTACTGTGGCTCTGGTAAGAAGTATAAGAAATGTTGTCTGCCGCATGATATGAATGAGATTGGGAAACCACGGAAGGTGCCTGTCCGTTAGAGATGATCTATGGTCTATGATACTGTAAAGTAAACACACATCGGTATATTGGTATAAATGATGAAGAGTTTTTATAGAAACTTGGTGTGATACGAGAAGGAAAAGTCACATATGATGGTTTACTAGTCTTTGGCGGAGGAGAAGAACGTGCTGAATCAATTTCAGAAGAATTCTGCATCACTCTGTTCTTTTCTAATACCTTTAAAATCATCTTTCTCCTATTGGTACTAATAAGAATAGCCAAAGTGGAATAATCGTTATTCCATCTTTTCTTTTGATATCAAACAAATCTTTTGAGACAATTATTCCTCTATTTATCATTTTTAATTTTTGATAAAATAAGTGATATTTGATCTTTTAATTCTGGGAGTTTATTTTGAATGACATCCCATACAATTTCAATATCAATACCAAAATACGCATGTATCAAAATATCTCTCAAACCAGCTATTTTTTTCCATTCTATATCAGTATATTTCTCTATCAACTCATCAGGTAAACGTTTTACAGCTTCACCAATTATTTCAAGGTTTCTTACAACTGCATCTTGATATAATTGACTTTCAGAGAAATCATTGATTGTGAGATCTGCAGTATACGATTCAATTTTATGAATTGCCTCTAGAATATCGTTTATAAATGCTTTATAGTCCCGTGGCATATTTTACACTCTTTAAGATGTTTGGTTTTAACTCAATCCTTAATGCTTCTCTAACTACAAGATCTACATTACAGCTAAAAAGATCTTCCAAATAAAATTTCAAGTCCATATAGTTATCAAATGTTTTTTTCCCTTTTTTAAACTCTACAAGAAGATCTATATCACTTTCTGGTTTTTGTTTATTTGTCACATAAGAACCAAATAATCCTATACGTTTAACTCCAAATTTCTTAATCTCTTGATGATTTTCGTTTATTGAATTAATTATCCTGTCGGGGGTCAACATTTTAACATCACCTTGTTCTATGTGAGGATCTAGTATTATTATATGCAAAGCATGTATATGAAATTGACGTCACATTGATGCCCGCATCGGGATGCGAACGTGTAAATGACGTCACATTTAATAGCTTATCCATCTGTCCGCTAATTGGGGTGCACTCTAGTATCACTGTTACAAAAAATACAATGGAAATAAGTAAAATAAATGATAAAGAATTATGTCTTATTCCAGCACCAATTCTATTATCTAGGATAGAATAACTTCAACAACAGTTTTAACGCAAGTGATGAGGATTTATCTTATCTTACAGCTGAGTTGAGAAAGAAGATTGAAAATCTTAAAATCTTGATACTTAATGATGAAAAGATAAAAAATTTGAGGGGG
>Ga0114921_10001343_pt1 | contig 11287 bp, 10 predicted proteins | sample BentaG_FD_87016 | JGI IMG/M metagenome (GOLD analysis project Ga0114921, IMG submission 87016) | Deep subsurface microbial communities from South Atlantic Ocean to uncover new lineages of life (NeLLi) - Benguela_00093 metaG | ecosystem: Environmental > Aquatic > Marine > Oceanic > Sediment ...
ATTGATGAACAACTATACGGCGTTGCCAGCTGGTCTAATCTCTGCTATACTTAGCCTCTGTGCCCCCATCGTCTAGAGGCCTAGGACACCGGCCTTTCAAGCCGGCAACAGCGATTCGAATTCGCTTGGGGGCATTGATTTTTAAAGCTAATTCTAGCACTTTTTGAAAATTGCTTAACTTTTCTTCTCATTTCTTACCCCCTTTAAGTTGTTTTTGGGTTCCCTCAGCATTGCCACCAATTTATCCGTTGTATTCGGAACAATGAACTCATCAATTACTTTAAAACCAAAGTGCTGATACATAGAGACATTCTTCTCACCTTCTGTTTCAACGTAGCAAGGTAAACCTTCCTTATCAATGTTAGAGAGCATCTCGTTCAATAGTTTGCTGGCATATCCCTTCCCTTGGTGTTGTGGATCGACGGCTAGTACTGCTAAATACCAATGTTTGGCAGGTGCTAATTCTCTGCGTTTTCTTATTACGTATTGATCAAACACTTTTATCTTCCTCAAAGCTTTCCAGCCTATTTTCATTGCTGGCCAGATAGCTCCAGAGGTAAGCATTCGCCAGAAGGATATTCCCGGGTTCATTGTTGAATGTCGCCAAATTGCTATTCCTTCTAATCGAGAGGAGGTTATGAAAGAACACCCGTGCGGTAAGTCATAGCGGAGAGAGAACTCATTAACGTAAGGTGTTTTCACCCTTCTCTCTTCTGGATCAGGAAAGATATCACTCATAGGATCATCTTTAAACGCCCGTGTGAGCATTAGAGATGCTGGTTTGATATGTACTTTTTCAAGTCTAAGCAAAGTCATTTCTTGGTTCCTTTAGGTTTTTTCCTTAATTATCTCTTACTCGAAGTACGCCAAATTCTAATAAGAGTTGCTAATACAAACAACACAAGTAGTATCAGTACAAATTTAATAAGAAGGCTCATTCTAGCTTTGCTCCATTCTATTGCTGCTTCCCTTAACCAGCTCACTATATAGACTGTCCATCTTATCCATTTCCCTTTGGTAATGAGCCCTGTCCTCAACAACCTTCCGGTTAGAGCCGGCAAATTTAACCCTGACATCATCATTCTGTAGAAGATAGGTAATCTTGAGGGCAAGCTTTTGCGGTGACTTTACCGGAACCAGAAATCCATTTAGGCCATCTTTTACCCAGTTCCTATTGTCCCCGGTATCAGTGACGATAACGGGCAGACCACAGGCCATGGCCTCATGCAGGCTAATAGACACGGCATCAGAAAGGGAGGTGGAAACATATACGTCTGATGAAGCCAGGTATCTGGGCATCTGGTCATGGGGCAGCTTGCCGAGCCATCTAATATTATCTGAGACCCCTAAGGACGCTGCCAGATTTTTTAGATACCCTCTCTGCTCACCATCACCAGCAATAATAAACTTGGCATTGGGGATATGGGCTAGTACCATCGGAATTGCCTTAATCAGTGAGGTCACATCATAGATAGGAAATAGACGTCGAACGGATATTATAACTGGTGAGCCTGACATTCCCAAGCCTTCTTTTAGCTTCCTGTCCTGTTGCTCCGGGCTGAATCTACGGACATCTACCCCATGTTGAATAAGACTGGTTTTATTCCTATCAGCACCCAGCCTCACCATCTCCCTAAGTACGTTCTCTCCATTGGAGGTTACTAAATCGACTCTTTTGAGCACAAACCTGGTGAGCCATTTCATCAACCTAGACTGCTTGGGCCAGATTAGTATGTCGGGGCCCCAGACAGTTAAGACAAAGGGGTGGAACCCGCTCAGCGCCCCCCAAAGGCCGCAGATCCTTATGAAGTGAGCATGGACGATGTCAGGCCTAATTCTTCTTATCAGTCTCCTAACGCAGATTAGGCTGTATGCCTGCTCAAACAGCAAGGATATGACCGGTATTGGCCAGCGGCATCTCTTGATTACATGTAACCTTACACCTTCAATGCTGCCATCTCCCCACGGCGAGGGCGAAATTAAATGGGTCTCATACCCTTTATCAGCAAAGTATTTAACCCATCTCTGGGTATGAACAACCCTGGCTTTAGCGATAAAGCAGATCTTCACGCAACACCCCGGTTAATTACGGCCCTGATTTTGGCCACCACATCTCGGCTATGAGTATAGCACAGCTGGTTGGCCTGTTGAGTTTAGCCTAACCAATAATATTAGGGCAGGGTAAGGCGGGTGCCGGCATTGTTCGGCCAGAAAACATCGGCCATATCGTGATAAAGCCGGGCGGCGGCGGCAAAGCCGGTGCAATGACAAAGGCCAAGCTTCTTGATACCCATCTCCTTTAAGGCGTCAACTGTTTTATTGATCTGGTCTTCTGAAGCGCGGAACAGGTGACTGCCCCCAATTACGGCATAGATGGGTCTATTAGCGGTTAGTTTTCGGGCGTGGCGCAGGGTGTTGATGACGCCGCGGTGGCCACAACCCAGGATTACAATCAAGCCGGCCTCACTGTCTATAATCAGGGCCAGGTCATCGGCCAACGGGTCCGGTTTCAGGGTGTCATTATCCTTGATATAGAGTTCCGGGTCGATTTTCTCAAAGTGGGTGGTCATCGGGATCTCGCCGGTAGTCATTATGCCGTCGCCGAGCTTAACGGGGTCTCTTGTTAGTTTGAAACGGGTGCCCAGGCCCTCCAGTTCGGCACGCTGGAAGGGTATGCCGATATAGAGCTCCTGGTCATCAAGTCGGTCGTACTTGGCCGCCCATATATCCGGATGGGCAATAACCTCGACCTCACCGGTTCTCCTGAGCACATGGCGATGTCCCCCGGTGTGGTCGTAGTGGCCGTGGCTTAAGACAATCTTATCTACCCGGGAAAGGTCAATGCCCAGGGCGTCAGCATTATAGGTGGCTGATAGGCTGCGTCCGGTATCCATCAGGATATTGAGGTTTTTAGTGGTTATCAGGATGCTCAGTCCCCACTCAGCCAGACAGCCGATATTGGCCGTGTTTTCACTGAGGGTGGTTATCTGGATGGCCATCGCCTTTCCTTTCTGGGTCAATTACCCCAGAATTAAAGAGAACCTGAGCCCAATCAGTCACCTGGCTAAATATAACATAAAGGCCTCATCCTAGAAAACCTTGTTCCCAAAGCCAATAAAATACACTATCAACTATGGGGATTTACTATTCAAATCCTAGCCTAAATCTCTTTCCGCTTAAGGCTCAGCCGTGCCAGATACAGGCAAAGGGCAACTATGGCCAAGCTGGCGGCCACGGCTGTCCAGGCACTGGGGGCAGCCCCCGATAGAAGCTCCGTACCCCAGCTTATCAATGCGCCCGGCGTAAAGTCCCCAATCCAGGGAACTCCAGACAGGACTGCCTGCCCAATTAGAATTGCCAAGGCAACACCCCCGGCGGCCAGCTGACTCCTGAAAAGGCTGGAAAAAAGTAGGGTTACCGAGAGGGAGACAACAAAAAACAGCGCCAACAACAAATTCAAGCCAAGAAAACCCGAGGCATTTGCCTCGCCAAAGAGAAGAACGGTGTAGACATAGCTGGCAACCGAGGCAACGCCAAGGGCAATTATGAAACTGGTACTCATTGCCGCCAGTTTAGCCACAACGAAGGCTCCCCGCCCCACCGGTTTGCTGAGTACCATTGCCGCCGTACCCCGCTCCCGCTCCCTGGCGATGGCCCCCATGGCAATCAGAACGGCTATCAGGACACCCACCTGAGCAAGGGTGCTACTATACTCCTGAAGCGACATCAATGCCGTAGGGGTGGGAAACTCAATTACTACATCTTCTCCGGCCAGCTTGAGTATTTCTGGCAGATACTTGAGCATAAGGGGTGTCGACAGACCAAAAAATAAAAAAACGCCACCAATAATTAAAAGCCGATACGTTTTTAATTGCTCTTTCAGCTCTTTCTTGAGCAAAGCAGCCAGGCCAGTCATCTGGTACCTCCGCCAGCTACCAGCTCAACGAAGATGTCCTCAAGGCTGGGCAGCTTAAGCTCGTAACGGAGCAGGGTCAGCCCGCTGGCGGCAACTATTTTGGGTAGCTCTAGCTTGGCTTTATCTATGTCTCTAGCCTGAAGCCGAAGGGCAGGAGCACCGTTAACGGTTACCATCTCCATCTTTGTCAGCCACGGCATAGACTCAAGCTTAGCAATCAGGGGACCGGCATCTTCCTCAAACTCAAGCTCAAAGACGGAGCGAGCGTAGCGCTGCCGCAGCTCCTCCACCGGCGACTGGGTAACTAATTTCCCCTGGTCAATAATGGCGACTACATCGCAAACCCTCTCCACATCAGACAGGATGTGGGTTGACATAAACACGGTCGTTTCCTTACTCAGCCGCTCTATGAGTTCCAGCACATCCCGCCTTCCCATGGGGTCAAGAGCCGAGGTCGGCTCATCCATAAATAACACCCGGGGGCGGTTTATCAGGGCTTGAGCAATACCCAATCGCTGCCGCATACCGCGTGAGTAGCCGCCAATCTTGCGTTTGGCAGCCTCTTTTAGGTCAACCAGCTCAAGGAGCTCATCACGGCGCAAGCTAATCTCCTTCAATGAAAGGTGGTGTAGCTCGCCGACAAAGCCCAGGAATTCCCGTCCCGTCATCCAGCTATAAAAGGCGGGCACATCAGGCAGATAGCCAATCTTGGCTCGCAGTGAAAGGGCGTCAGATTTGACCTCTTCGCCGGCTACCCAGGCTCTGCCCGCCGACGGGGCGCTTAACCCCACCAGCAGCCTCACCGTGGTCGTCTTCCCGGCACCGTTGGGCCCCAGAAAACCGAAGACAGACCGCTCCTCAACAACCAAATCAAGGCCGTCTAGAGCGGCCACCGGGCCGTAGTACTTGGTTAGGCCCTCACAGCGTATCGCTTCCAGCTTTATTCTTCCTCCCGTCCCAAAAGTAGGTAGATAATGGGGCCGATGATATTGATAAAAACTATTAGTACTACCCACAGTATCTTACTATCGCCCTTGACCCGTTTCCTCCTAACCAGGTCAACAAGAGCGATAACCATCAGCGCAATCTGGAGCAATACTAGTGGTATCAAAAAGGGTAGCATTTCCTTAATGGTCTCAAAGCCATTCATCTGTCTTGCCTCCTACTGTTCTCAGAACCTTCCATTAAGCTTCTGGTAGGTCTCGGCCAGGGCCTCATTAACTACTTTAGTATCGGCGGTTACCGGCATAAAGTTGCTGTCACCCAGCCAGCGGGGCACTATGTGGCTGTGGATGTGCTTATCTATGCCGGCGCCGGCTACCTTGCCCATGTTTATACCGATATTGAAGCCATCAGGATTAAATACCTGCTTTAAGACCTTTAGGCTTCGGCTAACCATTTCAAAGTGCTCTCTGAGCTCGTCATCGGTCAGCTCATCCAGAGCGGCCACATGGCGGTAGGGGGCTACCATCAGGTGGCCAGCGTTATAGGGATAGCTGTTCATGATGATAAAGTTCTTCTGCCCGCGGTAGAGGATATAGTTTAGCTCGTCATTATCCTCTCTCGGTTTGTCACATAAGATACAGCCTTCTTGCTTGGCTATCTCAATATACTTAATGCGCCAGGGTGCCCAAAGCTGCTCCATCTCTTCTCCTTTCCGGTGCTATTTTAGCCGTCCGCCCCAAAGAGGTCAAAGAGTTTTGAGACTACTTGAACAACCTCACCCCCTTTGTTTCCCCTCTCCTTATCAAGGAGAGGGGAAACGATATTGGTCCGAAGGGGCTTTACCCCTTCGGACTTCCCCCGATAAACAACCTGCTGTTTGGATAGCAATTGTAAAAAGATACCGCTATACTATGTTGAATTAGCCATGAAAGTGCCCCCAATTTGTGCCTAAAAACAACCGGAGGCTATAATAGTCTATCCTCAAGGAGGCAGATTGAGCTATCCTGAGAGTGTGCTCTATCAGGTTACCAAGCCGGCCCGCTACACCGGCGGCGAGTGGAACGCTGTCTTAAAGGACTGGCGCCAGATAGACATTAAGGTAGCCCTAAGCTACCCTGACATCTACGAAATAGGCATGTCCAATATCGCCCTGCCCATCCTCTACCAGCTACTGAACAGCCAGCCCGATGTCCTGGCCGAAAGGGTATTCACGCCTTGGGTTGATATGGCCGCGGCCATGAGGGCCGCCGGAACACCACTGCTCAGTCTGGAAAGCAAGCATCCCTTGAAGGATTTTGACATTATCGGTTTCTCGCTGGGCTATGAGCTTACCTACACCAATGTTTTAGAGATGCTTGACCTGGCCGGGCTCCCCGTCCTGGCCGCCGATAGGGACGATAGCCAGCCGCTGATAATCGCCGGCGGCAGTTGTGCCCTGAACCCGGAGCCAATGGCCGACTTTATTGACCTTTTTATCATCGGGGATGGTGAAGAGGTCATCCTTGAGCTAATTGAGGGCTTCCGCCGCTGGAAGGGTAAGGGGGCCTCAAAAAAAGAGCTGCTCAAGAGCCTGGCCACTATAGACGGCATCTATGTACCCAGTCTGTATCAGGTGGAATATAACAGCGATGGCTCACCTAAAAGCATCACCCCCACCGAGGCCAGCACTACCATCAGGCGGCGGATAGTAGCCAAACTGCCGCCGCCGGTGACCAGACCGGTGGTGCCCTATATTGAGGTTGTCCAGGACCGGGGGGCTGTAGAGATTAGCCGCGGCTGCAGCCGCGGCTGCCGCTTCTGCCACGCCGGAATCGTCTACCGCCCGGTTCGGGAACGCCCCCAGGAAGAGGTCCTTCAGGCGGTGAGTCAGCTGGTCTCCAACTGCGGCTATGATGAGGTCTCTTTAGTATCACTGAGCACCAGTGACTATACCAACATTGATGAACTGGTCGCCCAATTGAGCCAGCGCTACCGCAGCCATAACCTGGCCATATCACTGCCCAGCCTGCGCATCAACCACTCCTCGGTAAGGCTGATAAGCTCCCTGTCATCGCGGAGGAAGACGGGCCTCACCCTGGCCCCGGAGGCGGCCAGCCCAAGGCTGCAGCGGGTAATCAACAAGGTTACCTCAGAAGACGAACTGATGGCCACGGCTGAGGCCGCCTTTGCCAGCGGCTGGACTACCCTTAAGCTCTATTTCATGCTCGGCCTGCCCACCGAAACCGTGGAAGATGTCGAGGGCATAAGCCAGATGGTAAACAAGGTCCACTCACTGGGCAAAAGGGTGCCGGGCAGGAGGCCACGGCTGAGAATCAGCCTGGCCACCTTCATCCCCAAGCCACACACCCCATTTCAATGGGTGGCTCAGGAGGAGGAACAGCAACTAACCTCAAAGCTCGAGCATCTGATGCAGGGACTGCGCCGCCGCGGAATCAAGCTATCCTGGCAAGACCCCAAAACAAGCCTGCTTGAGGCAGTGCTGTCGCGAGGGGATAGACGGCTGGGCAGGGTCATCCACCGCGCCTGGCAACTGGGGGCAACCTTTGATGCCTGGGGTGAACGCCTAAATTATGACCACTGGCTCGGTGCCTTTGGGGAGGCCGGGCTTGAGCCCGCTTTCTACGCTCAGCGACCGCGCCCCTTGGACGAGCTGCTGCCCTGGGCCCACATTGATAGCGGGGTGAGTACCTCTTTCCTGAAGCGGGAATACCGGCGCGCCCTAAAGGGCCAGGAAACGGCTGATTGCCGCTACCAAGCCTGTAATGTCTGCGGACTGGAGAAGCGAGCGCCGCAGTGCCAGCAGAAGTACCACCAGCTTAGTCAAAGCAGGCGATAGCCACCACCCGGTCGCCATCACCCAAGCGCATCAGCCTCACCCCCTGGGTGCTCCGCCCCTGAACAGTAATGCCCTTGACCGGGGTGCGGGTGACAATGCCGTCTGCCGAGATAATCATCAGCTGGTGAGACCCGGAAACCACCCTGGCGGCGGCTATCTCACCGGTTTTGTCAATAACCCTAAAGGTCCTCACCCCGCTGCCGGCCCGGTGCTGCCTTGGGTAATCAGCCACCGCGGTAAGCTTACCGTAGCCTCCAGTGGTGGCCACCAGAAGGAAACACTCAGGGCAGATAATGTCCATACTGACGACGCAGTCACCAGAGGCCAGGCGGATGGCCCTCACACCGCCGCTGGCCCTTAAAGAGGCCCTTAAGCTTGATACCGGGAACCTGATTGACTGCCCCTGCCGGCTGACCAATATGACATCATTCTGGTCGGCGGCCAACTGGGCGGCTACCAGCTCATCTTCGGCGGCCAAGTCCATGGCGATAAGGCCGCTACTGCGTACCGAGGCAAAATTATCCAGTGAGGTCTTCTTTATCTCACCATGGCTGGTGGCCATCAGCAGATAATGGTCGGCCTTAAACTGACTTAGGGATATGATAGCCGTAATCTTCTCATCCTCGGCCACCGGGAAGAGGTTAACCACGGCCATGCCTTTGGCCACCCGGGAGCTATCAGCCGGTATCTCGTAACACTTAACGCTAAAGACCTTACCCCGGCTGGTAAAGAAAAGCAGGCTGTCATGGGTATCGGCCACCACCAGGAACCTGACGGCATCCTTCTCCCTGGTTACCATGCCGATGATACCCTTGCCCCCGCGATGCTGCACCCGGTAGGCCTGAGAGGGCACCCTCTTGACAAAGCCCCTATCACTTAGGGTGACCACCATCCGCTGATGGGGGATAAGGTCTTCCTCGCTGAACTCTATCACCCCTTGCTCCATCACCTCAGTGCGGCGTGGGTCACCATATTTGGACTTTATCTCACCGGCTTCTTCCTTTATCAACTGGCGTATTCTCCTGGAGCTGGCCAGCAGGTCTTCCAGATAGGCAATGGTTCTCAGGACCTCGGCATACTCATCAAGTATCTTTTTCCGCTCAAGGGAGGCCAGCCGGCGTAGCTGCATATCCAGGATAGCCTGGACCTGGATCTGAGATAGGCCAAACTCACTGGTCAGACGGCGGCGGGCCGCCTCAGCGGTCTCCGATTTGCGGATAATAGCAATTACCTTATCAATATTGTCCAGGGCTATTTTAAGCCCTTCCAGAATATGGGCCCTGTTCTTGGCCACCTTCAGCTCAAACCGGGAGCGCCGGGTGATAACCTGATGGCGGAAGTCTATATAGTGCTTTAGGGCCTCTTTAAGGCTGATTACCCGGGGCTGGCCATCAACCAGGGCCAGCATATTGACGAAGAAGGCCGACTGCATGGCGGTGTACTTATGCAGGTTGTTGAGGACCTGCTGGGGCTGGACCTCCTTCTTAAGCTCAATAACGATGCGCATACCCTGGCGGTCTGACTCATCACGCAGCTCACTGATGCCGCTAACCTTCCTGTCCTTGACCAGCTCAGCGATGCGGCCGACCAGGGCCGCCTTGTTCGTCTGGTAGGGCAGCTCGGTGACCACTATCTGACGGCGCCCGCTCTCTTTAGCCTCGGTGGTATAGGCCCGGGCGCGAACCACTATCTTGCCGTGCCCGGTGGCATAGGCACTCTTGATGCCGTCGCTACCCATAATGAGGCCGCCGGTAGGGAAATCGGGCCCTTTGATAAGCCGGCTAAGCTCATCTCCGGTGGCCTCAGGGTTGTCAATGAGATAGCCGATGGCATCGCACACCTCACCCAGATTGTGCGGCGGGATGTTGGTGGCCATGCCCACGGCAATGCCCGAGCTACCATTAACCAGCAGATTGGGGATTCGGGCGGGCAGGACGGTTGGCTCCTTGAGGCTGCCGTCAAAGTTGGCCATAAAGTCAACGGTATCCTTATCAATGTCAAGGAGCATCTGCTCAGCAATCTGGGTCAGGCGGGCCTCGGTATAACGCATGGCCGCCGGCGGGTCGTTATCGACGCTGCCAAAATTGCCCTGGCCATCAACCAGCGGGTTACGCGTGGAAAAATCCTGGGCCATACGCACCATGGCGTCATAAACAGAGGCATCCCCGTGAGGGTGATACTTACCCAGCACCTCACCGACAATGCGGGCACTTTTCTTATAGGGGCCACTGTGAGCCAGCCCCAGACCGTCCATGGCATAAAGAATACGGCGGTGTACCGGCTTTAGCCCGTCCCGAACATCGGGCAGGGCCCGAGAGACGATGACGCTCATGGCGTAGTCAAGATAGGAGCTCTTCATCTCGCCTTCAATGGTTACCGGCCTGGTATTACCTAGAACCATCTTTCTTAAACCTCCGATCCCTCTTCATCCTCATCCTCACCTTGGCTGGCTGCCTCGGCAGATTCGGCGGCTAATAACCCTGGCTCTTCCTCATCCCCCATATTATACTCTGGCTCACGCCCGGCTACCCGGCCACCAAGGTAGGGCCTCAGGCCGGCAAAACCCTTGCCCGGGAAGGAGAGCTGACCCACCTGGGAAGGATGCTGGTATACCTCCCTGATAATAACCGCCAATTTGTCTTCTGAGGAACTGATGACCGTGGCCGTATACTGGTTACCCCCCTTTATTAGCTTGATGAGGCGCTGAGAATGCCTGGGCTCGACCTGTCCCAGATACCGGCCGCGGCCGTTTTCCACCACCAGGTTAGTGCCGACTATCCTCAAGTTCACCTTATCACCGGCGTCAATCTCGGCTAATACCTCTTTTGCCACCAGATGGTAGAGGTTGACCACCCCGGCCTTGCCCGTCTCCTCAATAAAGACCTGAGGCTCTACCCTATGAGAGCTACCCCCCAAACCAGCTACCACTTCTCTCAAATGGGACAGGCGACGAAGATTCTTTTCGGCGATGGCATTATAGGGGTCAAGCTCTTGGGCCCGGCGGTAGGCCTCCCCGGCCAGCGAATACTCCCCCAGCTCCATATAGGCCCGGCCCAGGCGATTATAGGCATCAACATCGTTGGGAAAGCTGTCTACTATGCCCTTATTAACAGCTACCGCCTCCCGCCAGCGGCCCTCCATGGCCAGGGCAATCGCCTGTTTGCTGCTCTGTCGCCTTAGCCTTACCTGCTCCTCTTCCTGATACAATACCGGCTACCCCCGTCCTAAAGCCTTCGTCTGTATTTAGATTATTTTACTCCAGCCAAAACCACCAAACAAGTCAAAATTGACAAAATAGGCTACTTATGATAATTTTAGGTTGTCTTTTACACTACTATCTAAAGTGGCAAGGCCAAAATATCAAAGGAGTTATCAATGCGAGAAAAAGTGGAGGCAGCACTGGACAAGATACGACCCGCCCTTGAGGCCGATGGCGGCAATATAGAGCTGATTGATGTTACCGATGGCGTGGTCAAGGTCAAACTAACCGGTGCCTGCGCTGGTTGCCCCATGTCCACCATGACATTAAAGAACGGGATTGAGAGAATCCTAAAGCAGCAAATCCCCGAGATTAAGGAAGTAATCGCCGC
>Ga0114921_10001344_pt1 | contig 11283 bp, 10 predicted proteins | sample BentaG_FD_87016 | JGI IMG/M metagenome (GOLD analysis project Ga0114921, IMG submission 87016) | Deep subsurface microbial communities from South Atlantic Ocean to uncover new lineages of life (NeLLi) - Benguela_00093 metaG | ecosystem: Environmental > Aquatic > Marine > Oceanic > Sediment ...
CCGACGACTTCGCCTTCTATTTTCATCGGATGAGTCGGCTGTGGAAACTCGAAGATAAAAGATTTCATAGCGTAATCTTCTGTAGCATAAGATTTGATAAATGTCTCAATCTTTTTTTCTTCCCCAAGCAATTTGATAACCATCTTCGTTCTCTCGGTTATGATATATCCACCGTCTTCGCTCTTCTGTGTGAGTGTATATGAATAGCCAATCTTCTGCTCCCCGATATAGATTCCCATCCATTCTTCTTTAAAGGGTATTCCATGCTCGGATATACGAATTGAACTTTTAGCATCTCCTTTGATGGAATATTCCTTAACAGCATACACTAAAATAATTCCAAAGAAGATGATGCTCAATATAAAAATTAATTTTTTCATACCATTCATCCCTTTGGCAGCACGATAGTAAATTTGCTGCCGTAGTTTGGTCTGCTTCTAACATAAATTTTGCCTTTATGTTGCTGGACTATGCGCTTGGCAATCGGCAGACCCAATCCAAACCCCTTGCCTTTAGTATAGAAGGGTATCCAGATCTTTTCCAAATCCTTTTTACCTATACCAGCACCATTATCCTCGATTGTGATAGAAACATTCCCTCCATTGTGGTCACCTGATATTTTAAGTGTGCCTTTTTTATCAATCGAATTGATTCCGTTCAGAAGAATGTTAGAAAATACCTGCTTTAACTGTTCTCTATCACCTTTTAAATATATCTTTTCTTTAATGTTGTTCTTTATAGTAATCCCCTTCTTATATGAAGGGTTATTCTTTACCAATGTGATAACCTCGCCAATAATTTTCCCGAGTTCTAATTTTGCGAAATGTAGCGGAAGGATGCGGGAAAAACTCAGGAATTCTCTTATACTTCTATTCACTCTGTCTGTTTCTCTCAATATCAACTCAAACAGTTTTTTATTAGCATCTTCAACTTTAATGGAACTGGAGAGCACCTCTGTTGCACCCCTTATGGATGCTAAAGGATTCCTAATTTCGTGAGCCAACCCGGATGAGAGTTCCCCAAGTGCCGCCATTCTCGCTATTCTCTTTTTTAGAGTCAGGTCTTCGAATAAGAAGAGCACCCCTCTTTCTCTCCCATCAGGTGTGAGAAGAGATGTTATATTCAAACCCAAGGGTATTTTCTCACCCTCTTTTTTTCCTATCTCAATCTCGGTATAAGAACTGTTTTTCTCTTTTACTGCAGTAACTATATTATTTTTTAGATTTGATAGCCGTTTTGGAAATACATCTTCGAATTTATGTCCTTTCACATCTTCTGTCTTCAGTTGTAAGATATTCTCGGCTGTTTTGTTGAAGAATACGATTTTTTCTTCACTGTCCACTGTGAAAAGTCCATTGCCGATGTTGAGGAGTATATCATCGGTAGTCAATCTAATTTCTGCCAGTTCATGTATCCTCTTCCTCAATCGTTCTGCAAGAAACCCACTCATAGATGCAACGAGGAAAAAAAGCAGTGTGTGGAGATAGGATCTGAAAAAAACATAAGACCCAGTCACATCTGTTTCCAAAGGAAATATTTCCTTCAGGTATCCCTTATATAATCCTACAAGAAGCAGTGTATAGAAGATAGAAGATAGGGAAGCGGATGTGAATGCCCCTTTTATAACCAAAAATATACTGCTATAAACTATGGGCAGAAAATAAAGAACTGAAAATTGGGAGTAGATGCCACCGGTGAGCACCGTTATACTTGTAACCAATAGAATATCACCGACTATCTGAATATACAGAATGAGAGTAGCAGATAAACCAACTCTGAAACAGATCCAGTAGATTAAACTCAGCGCATAACTCGCTGCAATCAGTATATAAAATGGTAAAAGGGAGACAGTAAATTCTCCCCTCAATACCAGAATCCCTGTTCCTAATATTGCAGTTACAATCAGAGGTCTTGCAGCAAGTAACCAATCTATACTTCTATCCAGCCGCTTTTTCATGTAAAGATTGGAAATAGGTAATTCCCAACAGTTAAGAAAAAATTAACTACAATCGTCCATACGGGCCCCATATGGCAGGATTCCTATGGGGCGGAACCTGTAGTACGGTTTAATCTCCACTTATGAGTGTCACCATCTTGAATATGGGCAGGTACATCGCCATTACCATACCACCGATTACGAGGCCCAATAAGATCATTATTACCGGTTCAAGTGCTGACATAAGACCTTCCACAGCGGTATCCACCTCCGAATCGTAGAAATCAGCAACTTTGTTTAACATATCATCGAGATTTCCTGCTGCTTCACCAATGGCGATCATCTGTGTAACCATAGGAGGGAATACGCCCACATTTTTGAGTGGCTCTGCAATGGTTTCACCACCTGCTATAGAACTCCTTGCTTCCATTATCGAATCTTCTACGAGTTTATTCCCTGATGTTTTCGCTGTTATCTCAAGGGCATCTAATATAGGAACACCACTGGATAGGAGTGTCGCAAGGGTACGGGAGAACCTTGCGATCACCTGTTTTCGAATGAGGGAGCCAGCCACTGGAATCTTCAACATCATTCTGTCAATTACGCTCTTCCCTCCGGAAGTCTTTTTCCATGCCCGAAATCCAATGAAGAGAGCTATCAACACGGCAAATATCACCCACCAGTAGCCACGGACTATGTCACTCAATTTCATTACGATTCTGGTGGGAAGTGGGAGTTCCTGTCCGAAGGATTCAAACATTCCTGCAAAGATAGGTATCACGAATATGAGCAGTGCGAGAGTTGCCATTAGGGCAACACCAGTAATCATTACAGGATATATCATCGCACTTTTTATCTTTCTCGCCAATTCCGCCGATTTCTCTAAATACCCTGCCAATCTGGTCAAGATGACATCGAGTGCACCACCTGCTTCACCTGCATCAACCATATTAACATATAGATCGGTAAAAATCTTATTCTGTTTACGCAGAGATTCCGCGAGGGTTGACCCACTTTCTACATCTGTCATCACCTGACCTAGACCTTTTTTGAGCACAGGGTTTGTAGCCTGCTGTGTCTGTATGTCCAGACATTGCATCAAGGGAAGCCCTGCGTTTATCATAGTGGCAAATTGTCGGGTAAACACAGCAAGATCCTTCGTTCCTACCTTACCGCCAAGGAACGGTATAGTAATCTCTCTGGGTTTAGTTTTAACAGAGGTGGGTATTATCTTTCTTGCACGGAGATGTGAAATGACCTCCGCTTCTGACTTTGCGGCCAATTCACCTGAGGATGCTATTCCTGTAGGTGTTCTGCCTTTCCATACATAAACCGGCATAATTTACACCCCCTTTTAAATTCTATAAATGTAAATAATATAATATTATTAAAAATCTTGTCAAGGAAAAATTGCAACCATAAATCACACGAATAATATAAAAAATTCTCAAAAAGAAGAATAAAAGAAATTCGTGCAATTTGTCCAACCCGCCCCTACTTATGCATAAGTGCGGAGTGAATGAACATTCGTGTTTATATTTTCATTATCTTACCTTTATTAATCTTGCTGCAAAGGAGCCATCTATACCATGTATGTGTGGAAAGGTTTTTACATAGTTTCCTTCAGTAACTTCCTCTGGGATATACTTGGATATATCGTCTAAAACGAAGTTCTTATGATTTTTTAGAAATTTTTCAACTATATACTCATTTTCATCAAACTCAATCGTGCATGTGCTGTAAACTATTACCCCTCCAATTTTTATCTGTGATGCTACATTTTGTAGCATAGCATATTGAATGTCCGATAACTCTTCTATTCCTTTTTTAGTGATGTTCCATTTCAAATCTGGTCTCTTTCTTAACGTTCCAAGACCAGAACATGGAACATCTATCAAGACCCTATCTGCGTGTTTGAAAGAAAAATATCTCCCATCGGAGACTACAGGATATATTATTTTAATACCCAATCTCTCTACATTTTCTGCAAGTTCTTTAAATCTCATCCTGTTTTTGTCTACAGAAATTATGGTTCCCAAATTCTGCATTAGCTCTGCAATGTGGGTTACTTTACCACCAGGACAGGAACACAGGTCCACAACCGTCTCTTCTGGTTTTGGACAAAGAATCAAAGCCACCAATGTAGCACTCTCATCCTGTATGAAAAATTTACCCTCTTTGAAAAGTTCCATCTCATAGAGAGGAATCGCTGGCTTTATGACTAAGCTTTCTGAGAGATACCTTCCATCCTCTACTTCAATGCCCCCAGCTTTCAGTGATTGTTTCAGTCTTTTTGGTGTCGTTTTTAATGTGTTTACTTTTATGGAAAGCTCGGGTTTAGAATTGCTTGACTCACAGAGTTCAACGGTATCTTTGTATCCGAACCTTGCAAGCCACTTTTCAATGAGCCATTCAGGGAAAGAATAATAAGTCGAGATAGACCCGACAGAATTTTCGAGCTCTGGAAGAGGCAGTTTCTCTTTTTGCGACACAATGTTTCTCAGAACACCATTTATAAAATTTTTCAGTCTTCTATCTCTTACCAGTTTGACGGATTCGTTCACAGTCGCATAGTCCGGTATTCTATCTAAAAATATTATCTGGTAGACACCCAATCTGAGTATATTTCTCACATCAGTTTTGAATCTCTTTTTCATTACAAAGTGGTTTATTATGTAGTCTAATTTTTTCTTCCATCGTATCGTTCCGCAGACAAGTTCTTTTGCCAATCTTTTGTCTTTAAAAGGAAGGTATTCTTTATGAAAGTAAGAGTTGAGGCTTCTTTCTGGATATACTCCGGTTTTTTCGAATCTATTTAAAACAGATAAGGCGATTTCCCTTGGGTTCATTCGAATTTTTCACCATGCTTTGGTTTGTAGCCGTTTATGAAATCGACTGCGTTCATAATTTTTTTTCCTTCGACCTGAATTTCTTTTACAATAACTACTCCTCCTTTAGCCGCCACAGAGAGTCCTTTTTTTACTATAATTGAACCCATCTCTTCTACGGTTTCACCTTTTTTAAATTCACTCCTCAAAAGTTTTGCCCGTCTGCCTCTGAAATATGTATAAGCACCGGGTGTATATGCGAGCCCCCTTATTAGGTTTGATATAGACTCTGCATCTTGTCTCCAGTCTATTCGACACATTTCCAAATCAAGTTTGGGGGCGTATGTAGCACCGGACTCATTTTGAGGGGTGCGTTTTTCTTTACCTTTTTCCACGAGGTCGAGTGTTGAAAGAAGAAGTTTGCTGCCTTCTTCAGCAAGTTTCGTTTCGAGTTCTGATGCGATTTCATCTTTTTCTATACCTACGTGTCTTTGTTCTATAATATCACCTGCATCCATCCTCTTCGTCATAAACATAGTTGTAACACCCGTTTCGTTTTCGCCTTTTATTATAGCCCAGTTTATTGGCGCAGCACCTCTGTATTTGGGGAGGAGTGACGGATGAAGATTGATACATTCTAATTGTGGAATTAACAAAAGTTCTTCTCTCAAAATATGCCCGTAAGATATCACTAATATGAGGTCGGGAGAAATTTCTTTTAGTTTTTCAATAAAATCAACACTTTTGGGTGACTCTGGCTGGAGCACAGGAACTGAATTTTTTAAAGCAACTTTTTTAACAGGGGTATAGTCCATTTTTCTTCCCCTTCCTTTAGGTCTGTCGGGTTGTGTTACGGCTAAAATTATCTTTTTACGATTCTTTGAAAGAAAGTCCAAAGATACGGCTGCAAAGTCAGGGGTGCCGAAAAAGGCTATTTTCATCTCTTTTTCAGTTCTTTCAATTTCCCCTTTAAAAGTTCCCTCCTCACAAGTGAGATATGGTCTATAAAAAGGATACCATTAAGATGGTCTATCTCATGTGCAAACACCCTTGCAAGAATTTCCCTACTTTCCATCTCTACTTCTTTTCCATCTTTTGTCAGACTTTTAATTACCACTCTTGCAGGTCTTTTCACTTCCTCATAAATCCCTGGAAAACTCAGACACCCTTCCTCCTGTATAATCTCTCCACTCTGATCAACGATATGGGGATTTATCAGTACAAAAGATTTACTATCCGGATTGAATAGGGTAGGGTTAACAGCTATGATTGCACTCGACTTCCCTACCTGGGGTGCTGCAAGACCTGCGCCTCCAGCATCTATAAGTGTCTCAACTAAATTATCTATGAATTTCTGTAATCCGGCATCGAAATTCTTGACCGGTTCACACTTTTTTCTTAATACAGCATCACCATATAATCTTATTTTTAAACTCATTTAACTTTTTATGACTGTAACTATATGTCCTTTCTCCACCTCAATTTTGACATTCTCTGCAATTCTCAAAACTGCTATCTTATCTGTCACGCCGACCACCCTTCCGTGTATGCCGCAGGATAGAATTACTTGATCGCCTTTTTTTAATTTTGAGAGTAAGAGCTGATGCTTCTTCTGCTCTCTGCTTTTAGGATATATGAGTAGAAAGTAGAAGACGAGGAAGATTAAAATGAGGGGAAGGATACTGACAAAAGGATTTGTCTGTTTACCCTGTGGTGCAGGGGTGCATCCGAACAACATAACCTCCTTTAAAATTTATAAGAGAGCGATATTCTGTTTGAAGATCCCAATTCGACCATAGGTATCAATCCGTAATCAAAGGTGAATTCTTTCCATATCAATCCGAAACCGAATGAAAGTCCACCGAGTACATCGAGTTCTGAGCCAGATTTATAATCGGCGCCAGTAGAATTATAACCAAATCTCAAAGAGAGTAGATTTAAAGGGAACCACTCAACACCGAAACAGATAACCAATCGGTAATCTATACACTGGTTCAGGTCTAAAGAAGCGGTCAATTTCTCATCCATCAATGAGTATGCACCGCCTAATTTGAAGTTGAGAGGCAAGTTCTCTTTTTCCTCGTCGAAAGGTTTTGTCTGAACTCCAAGATTCTGTATACAGAATCCTACTTTTAGATTTTCAATTTTCGGTCTGTATAATACCCCGAGGTCTAATGCAATCGCATGGGAATTGTATTCATAGATTGAATTATAGATACCTTTTATACTACCACCAACAACGAGTATCGGTTCGTATGTTTCAATCATTTTAGATTCTACTTTTACATAATCGACCTTTGCTTTAATCACCCTCGCACAGCTTACAGTCGCTTCTATCCCTGATGAACCGAATGTACCGAGACTATCGCCCCACTTATCTGTCTCAACCATGTCACCTATGGTGATGTAGTTCAGTCCAATTCCAACAGAAGTTCTCTCACTCATCGGGGCGACATAGGCAACATATCCTTTCTTGATGCCTGCTATGTAGTGGTTGTAGTTTACACTAACTTCAGGATATATTGAGTTGATACATCCTGCAGGGTTCCAGTAGATAGCAGTGACACCATTTGCAAGGGCGGTAAAGGCACCTCCTAATGATGTTGGACGTGCCCCAACACCAATTTTCAGAAAATTATAGGTTGTAGTTCCCACCCCAGAAAGAGATTGGCTGAAAGGAAAAACTATGCACAGAATTACGATAAATTTTCTCATCATCTTCCTCCCTTGTATAAAGATTATTTTAGTATTCATTGCAAAATTTGTCAAGAAAAAACAACTTAAGGAACAGTTCCGTGAGCAGTTTTCCCAGGGCTATCATCGATACCTAATGTAAACGAGCGTTTGCTATCATCACCTGCCCCAGGGATATTCCACCATCATTAGGTGGAACTAATCTCTGCGTGAATACCTCAAATTTTGCATTTGAAAGTTCGTCAATCATACCGCCTAAGAATAACCTGTTCTGAAATACACCCCCAGAAAGCACAACCTTATCAATCCCTGTCTCCCTTCTTATCCTTAAACAGATATCCTTTGAGAATTTAATTATTGTGGAGTGGAACCTGGTTGAAATTTCAGACCGATTTATATTATGTAAATAATCGTAGAGGATCCCCTCGATAATCTTGGTTGGTTCGATGATGAAACATCCATTTTTCTCAACTATTTCATAGTCGTATGGCGATAGAATTGTATCTTTTGCCTCATACTCGAGAGCCATTGCGGCCTGTGCCTCAAAGGTTATACTACTGCAGACTCTCAGTATTCCAGAGACCGCATCGAAGAGCCTGCCTAAACTCGAAGTCCAGGTTAAATTTATATCACGATCGATTTGTTTCTTTATCACCTCTATCTCCCGACTATCAATTCCTTTAAACAGCTCGTTTTTTAACCTATCTTTTCCCAAAAGGTAGAGGACATATGCAATGCCTATTCTGTAAGGTTTTCTTATAGCTACCTCGCCACCTGGCAACGGTAAATACCTGAGCCGACCTTTTCTTTCAAACCCATTGTAGTCTCCAACTAAAAATTCACATCCCCATATCCTTCCATCTGTCCCATAGCCTGTTCCATCAAATGATAACCCGATCACCTTTTTCTTAATTCTATTCTCAGCCATACAACTTGCTATATGAGCACAGTGATGTTGAACTCCAATTAACTTCACTCCTGTAAGTTCTTTTGCGAATCTCGTGGATAAATAGTCTGGATGTAAATCGTAAGAACTATTTGGGGTTCTATCTTGAACCAGTGCTTGAATTTGTTTATCATTTCCTTATAGAATTCAAAAGTCTCTAAATTCTCGAGGTTACCTATATGTTGTGAGATAAACGCCTTTTCCCCTTCTGCTAAGCAGAAGGTATTTTTCAACTCTGGACCAACCCCAAGAGTAGGTTCGAGTTTACGGTCAAGGAGTATTGGGTAGGGTGCATATCCTCTCGAACGGCGTATAATGGTTGGAGAATCTTTCAAATAGAATACGACAGAATCATCGTTTCTATTTTTTATACCGCGGTTATGCGATAGAAAATAGTCTGCTATACCGCTCAGATTATCGGCTGCCTCTTCAATCTCTCCAACTAAGGGTTCGTCCTTTCTATTTCCGCTCGTCATAACTAATGCATCGAACTTGCCTCTTTTAAATAGAAGATGATGCAGAGGCGTATACGGCAGCATCACACCGAGATATGGATTGGAGGGTGCAACTGAACAGGCTATTTTTGAGCCTTTCTTCTTTCTTAAAAGCACTACAGGAGAGCGAGGACTTTTTAATATATCTTTCTCTTTGTCTGTTATTACACAGTATTTTTCAACTGTCTTAATGTTTGACATCATAACTGCAAAAGGTTTGTGCGGTCTATTCTTTCTTCTTCTCAATTCTTTCACCTTTTTTTCATTTGATGCATCGACCGCTATATGAAATCCTCCCAGACCCTTTATTGCAACAATCCCTCCGGAGCTGAGTCGTCTCACAGTAGTTGATATTACTTCTTTTACCTTTTCAGATTTTCCATTCTTGAAAAGCGCAAGCTGGGGCCCGCACACATTACATGCATTTGGTTGGGCATGGAACCTTCTGTTCAATGGGTTTTCATATTCGTCTCTGCATTCGCTACACATAACAAAATGTTTCATAGTAGTCTTCTCCCTATCGTATGGTGTATTTTTAATTATGGAAAATCTTGGACCACAGTCTGTACAGTTTGTAAATGGGTAGTTATGTCTTCTGTTATTTTTGTTCATAACATCCTTTAGACATTGGTCGCATGTTGAAATATCGGGTGAAATGAGAGTTATATTTCTACCCTTTCCAATACTCTTTCTTATACTGAATTCCCTATATCTGTGCAACCTAGCTTTTTTTACATCGATTGATTCAACAATAGAAATTGGGGGGCGGTTCTGTTTTAAATCCGAGATGAATGAAAATATTCTCTTCTCATCGCCTTCTACCTCAACTTTCAATCCTTCATTAGAATTCAAGACCCAGCCTTTCAAACCATATTTGTATGCAAGTCTATAGACAAATGGTCTGAATCCAACCCCCTGAACAACACCCTTGATTACTATAGAATAGTTACATTGCATATCAATGAAACCTCTCCTTTAGGAATTCTGACTAAAAACTCTCCCAGCAGATTATCTCTTGCAAGGGGTTGCGGGATTTGGGAGATGGTTTATCTTTTGGATAGCCTACGGGAAGCAGTGCAACGACTTTATAGCTTTTTGGTATCTTTAATATTCGCTTCACTTCACCCTGATCAAACGCGCCTATCCAGCAACTTCCCAACCCCTCATCTGCTGCTGCGAGGGTCATGTGGTCTACTGCGATAGCGAGGTCGACCGCATAAGAGGGGACACCACATCTCATCACATGATGAGGACTCGTTGCAACAGCAGCAATAACTACGGGTGCCTCACCTACAAAAGATTGATTTGCAGCTGCGACTGCCAGAGCTTTGCGCTTGCTCTCTTCCCTGACCATCACGAACTTCCATGGCTGTCTGTTAGCCGCTGAAGGTGCCAACCTGGCTGCTTCCAGCACCCTCATCAACTTCTCTTCTGGTATAGGCTTACTTTCGTAGGAACGGACACTTCTTCTGTTTCTAATCACATCTATCAGTTCCATTTTGCCTCCCGTTTACAAGTTATTTATTCCAACCTATTTGACGAGTATGAAGATCAGGCTGAATCCGATCACAGTCAAAGGGATTGTATATGTTATCAATTTAGATGGCAGAGATTTTGATTTACTAACTCTGGGTTCAAGCCTCACTTCCAGGCCTTTCATGAAACACAACGTTCAGGCTACTGAGTTTTCAATATGTTCTCCAATTCTTCTTCATCCACCAATACATCCCTCGCTTTGCTCCCCTCAAATGGACCTACTATGCCTGCCGCCTCAAGTTGGTCTATTATCCTTCCTGCCCTTGCGTATCCTATTTTTAGCCTTCTCTGTAAAAGTGATACCGATGCCAGTTTATGTCGCACAACTAATCTTGCCGCATCTTTGAATAATTCGTCTACCGTTCCTTCCTCTCCTTCCTTTTCTCCTTCCATCTTTTCCCCTGTAGGTTCTGTTTCCTCTTCTATTGGTTGATAGTAATTGAATCCATCGAGAAAATTCCTCGCTTCTCCAGTGGACATACCATACTTTTCTTCAAGCATCTCTGCGATGGCAGATAGTTTCACATCCTTGGCTGCTCCTTCTTCAGCGAGCGCATCTATAAGATTCCTCTCAATAAGTCTTTGCACAAGATTTCCAGGAGGACCAAATATCTCTTCGAGTAAATTAGAAAAGTACCTATTTATCAAAAGATTTGAAATCTGTTTTGCTTCAGAAGTCGATATATACGCTCCATGTAGTCTCACAGGTTCGCCTCTACCAGGAGGTAGAAAGAGCATATCGCCCTTCCCGAGCAGTTTTTCTGCACCGTTCATATCGAGGATGGTCCTCGAATCTGTCTTGGATGCCACCTGAAATGCGATGCGTGCAGGAAAATTTGCCTTTATGAG
>Ga0114921_10001345_pt1 | contig 11277 bp, 8 predicted proteins | sample BentaG_FD_87016 | JGI IMG/M metagenome (GOLD analysis project Ga0114921, IMG submission 87016) | Deep subsurface microbial communities from South Atlantic Ocean to uncover new lineages of life (NeLLi) - Benguela_00093 metaG | ecosystem: Environmental > Aquatic > Marine > Oceanic > Sediment ...
ACAGCTGGTTGGATCCTCTTAGTTGTTGTTTGGGCAATCGCATTACTTGGAATTACATTAAAAGTCCTGCTCATTGATCGATTCCAAATATTATCGGTCATATCTTACCTTTTGATGGGCTGGTTGTGTGTTTTTGTCTTCAGAGAAATGTTGATCAGCATTCCTATTGCCGGCATCTTTTGGTTAGCGGCGGGAGGGGTTTTGTACACCGTCGGAGTGATATTTTATGCTATGCAGAAGATCCCTTATATGCATGCTATATGGCACTTCTTTGTCTTGGGAGGCAGCATCTGCCATTATTTTGCAGTGCTCCTGTTTTTGGCTCCCGTTTAATCAGTAATAGACGTATACCCCAAAGTAATCCACGAACACTTAAGTGATTAAATCCCTGCGCGTAAAATTCACACTTTATCCCTTTCTTTTTGGAATTTATCCGGTCCTAGCACTCATTGCTCATAATACGGCTGAGATGATTCTGACCGATGGGTTGAGAGCTCTGATCGGCTCGATCATCCTTACGCTTGTACTCTATGTCATTCTGCTGGTTATGGTCAATAACCCGACCAAATCAGCCCTGCTAACCTCCTTTTTTCTGTTACTTTTCTACTCTTATGGTCAATTGAATATCCTTTCTCGCAGCTGGACGATCTTCAATCTCCCTCTTGGTAGACACCGAACTCTAATTCCCTTATACATTATCATCTTTGCTGTTATTACATGGTTTATTCTGAAAACCAAACGAGACTTATCTGGCAGCACCCGCTTTTTGAACGCCTTTGGAATTATCCTGCTCATATTTCCGCTCTACCAGATCGCGGCTTACCAGATAGAAGATTACCAGGCACAGCAGAAGCAAGAACAAGCGCTCACCAAATCATACCTTGTCAGCCTCACTAATGACCAGCCTCCTCCTGATGTATATTACATTGTCGCGGATGGCTATCCTCGCAGCGATTTTATCTCGCAATATCTTGGGTCAAGCAATTCCGAATTTCTGGAAAGTTTGGAAAATAGGGGATTCTTCGTTGCCCATTGCAGCCAGTCTAACTATTCTGATACGCGATTTTCCCTTGCTTCCACCTTAAATATGGCTTATTTGGATGGCGGCGAAGATCTCCCACAGGTTGTATATCCAGGCTCAACGCTGGACAGCATGATCCGTTCCGGAAATGTTCAGCAGAATTTCTCTGATTTAGGTTACACAATCGTCACCTTCGAGTCAGGTTATAAATGGTTGCGTTGGGAGGAAAGCGATCTTCACCTCGCTCCCGCTCAAGAACGGTCATCACCGTTTTTAAATATCGGCTTCAACGGTTTTGAGCAGCTCCTATTGGACACCACAGCCGTAAAGCTGCTCTTCGACCTCCCATTTATTCTGAACCTGGTCCAAAAGGATCGATTGGCAGAAATTGTAAATAATCCCCGTGCTTCCCACCGGGAGCGGGTTCTGTATGCACTGGAAAAATTACCGGTTATACCAGAAGAAATCCCTGGTCCGAAATTTGTTTATGCGCACATCATCTTTCCGCACCCGCCTTTTGTTGTAGATGCCGATGGCAATCCTCTCCAGAATTCTCCCCCTGACGAGCTCTCCGCATATGCAAACCAGATAAATTACCTCGATAGGAGACTCTTGGAGATCGTCGATACTTTGATTGAGAAATCTGACCCCGATCCTGTCATTGTTATTCAGGGAGACCACGGTGCCACCATCGAATACCAGGATCTCGGTATTGACCCATCAAACCATCTGGGGATACTTAATGTCTATTACCTTCCGGCAAATCTCATTGACTTAAAAACTCCCCATGAAAGCTTGTACCCCACAATTACACCAGTCAACACATTCCGTGTAATCTTCGATCGGTATTTCAACGGTGAATATGGTCTTCTCGACGACAGAAGCATCGTTGGACGTCAAAGCCCTTACACATATCTGGAGTGCGCTCAACCGGAATAGACCTAGGGTCGTTGTCAAGTGCTCTCCGTTTTGAGGTTTAAAATTCAAAATTTATCTAGTAACGGGCTTATAATAGTTCCCAATAGATTAACTCATTATCGGAGGAGCAGATGGATATCGGAATTCTCAATCATTCTCAAATATATACTGCATTGTTCTCATCATTAGCGCGCGAGTTTGCTTACCTGGACCCCGGCTCGGGGAGCTACTTTGTCCAATTATTGCTGGCCAGCCTGATGGGTGCTTTATTTGTCATCGGTGTTTACCGCAAGAAGGTGACAGATTTTTTCCGCAACCTGTTCTCAAAACGCGAGGCTGATGAAGAACTTGACAAGTAAGAGGGGTGTTTCCGGTTCTTTCCGCGATCCAACCGGCTTTCTATTTACTGATAATGGAATACTTTATCGCCAGATCAACCCATCTGGTTTTAAGGATTACTCCTTGTTGCTAAATTCAGGTCTTTACCAAGAATTGACCGCGGCTGAATTGTTGATCCCCCACGAGGAGATCAACGAGTACGATCAAAACTCCCCACCTGATCAGATTGTTATTAAACCAAAAAAAGTTGGCTTTATCTCCTTTCCATATGAGTGGAGCTTCAGTCAGTTAAAAAACGCTGCTCAAATTACTCTAAAAATCCAAAAAATCGCTTTGCAGAAAGGCATGTCGCTCAAGGATTGCAGCGCGTACAATGTCCAGTTTTTTCATGGGAAGCCGATATTCATCGACACCTTGTCATTTGAGCGCTACCGGGAAGGAGAACCCTGGGCAGCATATCGCCAGTTTTGCCAACATTTTCTCGCCCCTCTGGCACTGATGGCCTACACCGATGTGCGCTTAAGCCAGCTTTTGCGCATTTACATCGATGGCATCCCTCTCGATCTGGCCAGCAAATTGCTTCCCAAGAAGACATCCTTGAATTTCTCGATAAATGTGCATATCCACATCCACGCTAAGTCGCAAACCCGGTATTCCGAAAAAGAGATCGATCGCAACAAGGAACGCAGGCAGATGGAAGTACACCAGCTTCTCGGTCTGGTCGACAGCCTGATATCAGGCGTCAACAAATTGACTTGGAAACCCGACCAAACCGATTGGGCTGAATACGAGAAATTCCACAATTATTCTCCTGCTGCCCTGCAACACAAGAGTGATTTGGTAGCTCAATATCTCTCTCAGACCCAGTCTTCATTGGTATGGGATCTGGGAGCAAATGTCGGTAGGTTTAGCCGGCTTGCCAGCCAACAAAAGATCGATACCATTGCCTTTGACATCGATCCAGGCGCTGTGGAATTAAACTACCTCCGGGCGGTCGAGGAGAGCGACCAACATCTTATACCCCTGGTTGCAGATTTAACAAATCCCAGTCCTGGGTTAGGTTGGGCTCACGAGGAACGGCAATCCTTGTTGGAGCGAGGTCCTGCGGACACAGTCTTGGCGCTCGCCTTGATCCACCACCTGGCAATTGGAAATAATGTACCTCTTAATAAACTGGCCGAATTTTTTAGTCGAATTTGTAAATGGCTGATCATTGAATTTATTCCAAAGGATGACCCTCAGGTGAAACGACTTTTGAAAGTACGCCAAGACATCTTCTCTGATTACGATCAAGACCATTTTCTTGAAGAATTCAGTTATTATTTTGAAGTCCTCGCCCAGCAAAAGATCAAAGACACCTTTCGGGTCTTGTTCCTGTTCAAGAACAAGAATTCTTGATCCGCCAAAAAACCCTGAATTCCCCCAATTTATGTTGTTGGTTTTCTGCATGGCTTCTTTCCTCCTTGCCTGGTTGATCATTGCTTTTCAGAGTTAGGTAGCTTTGCTATGGGCAAGCCTTGTCGTCTTTTTGGCTGTTGGCATAATCGGCACAATGTCCGGCGTACTTGTACTGAGCTCCGATAATACTGATTACTATCCTTAGCCATTTACCGGGCTGACTGCCAACAATTTCCTGGAAAAGGGCCTGCCTTTAAGCCTGTTGGTGTTCAGTCTGTGTGAAGCGTTAATCCTATTTATTATGGCGAATTTGGATCTTTTCCATCGGGATGTACTCCAGTGATATTATTCGTTTTTTGAAATTTTCCTCTCGAATTCCGCAGCGTTATCTTCACGTTGCATATTTGTTTGGCTTGTTTCTTGCACGGTATCCAGTATCGGTCAAGCTCATTTAGCCCCATTCAATGACAGAGATTGTCGTGCAAACACAGATCAAAATGCCCCCCATCATTGGGATCATCATATTAACCACGTTGATGGGAACAGCATGTTCATCAAGATTGCTGAATGCAGAACGCAAACAGGCGAATAACCAGATCTCCTCTGTTCGCATCACTCCTGGGAAAAGTTCTCCGCGATCAGCCTTAGATCTGATACCTGTAAAGGCTGACCGATCTCCTCCTGCGGATATGGTCGCGTTTGAGGGAAACGTTTTCGTCGCCTCAACCAAACCTATCGTGAATCACTGGCATCGGGCTGGTTGGCAGATCGCCAGGCAATCTCTTACAGTCGAAGTTGATCGGGTACCAGAGGATTGCACACTCTACAGACATCTCGGTGTAGAGAACCAGTGGATCGGCAGCTGTTCTGGTCATACCTTAATCCCTAGGGATGGCGCCAGCCATATAGCTGTCATGCATACTAAACCAGATGGAACTTCGATCCTAGTTCAAGTAGCTCCGCCTCCTGATTCAAACGGACCCTGAACCAAGTCACCTGTTGGCACCTTTCATATTTGTAAACCCCACTTAGCCTCTTTTATCTTGACAAACCCTTTGGTTATCTTGATAATCATAGACGGTATTGTTGTTTATCGGGCGGGCATGATTCTTGCACCTAATAGTGGGACTCAATTCAAATTCCATCCACTAACAATACCAATCAAAGAGAAGTAACCATTATGCTTCAAACTCAATTACGCCCGTCAACTCAGCTTCGACCCTTGACAACTGCCCACCTGGCGCAGACTATGGCTTTAATCGAGCTTTCAGCTGTAGAGCTGGAGCAAAAAGTCCAGGCAGAATTAGCCAAGAATCCTGCCTTGGGAGTCAAAGACGCACGTCGCTGTCCTGTCTGCGAACGCCAGTACGCTGATAAGGGACCTTGCCCTCGCTGTCATCCAGCCCAAACTCAACAACCGGACCAACCCATCGTCTTTGTATCTCCCCGTTACGACTTTGTTCACACCCGCAGTGATGAAGAAACTGTGCAGGAAAGAGACGGGCAGATGGCGAAGGAGGACCTCCCAACTTATGTCCTAAAACAAATCGCACCTGAGCTACCAACTGAAGACCGCCAGATCGCAGCTTTTATTCTCTCCAACCTGGATGAGGATGGTCTCCTCGAGATCCCAATAATTGAAGTAGCACGATACTACCATGTTCCCCTGTCCCGAGTCGGTGGGGTGATCGATTTAATTCAGCATGCTGATCCAATTGGTGTCGGATCTCCATCACCGCAGGATGCCTTGCTCGTCCAGTTGGAGGTGCTCGCTGAACATCAATCTGTCCCCCCACATGCTCCAATCGCCATCCAGGAAGGCATGGATTTGCTTAGCCGTCATCAATATGCCGAACTTGGTCGCCAGATCAATATCCAGGTTCACCAGGTCGAAGAGATCGCTCGATTTATTAGCGATAACCTCAATCCTTTCCCTGGACGGGCATCCTGGGGTGACATCCGCTTGGGTCAAAGTGATACACCCCCTGTATTCACCCAACCAGACGCCATTATCACACCGGTTGATGATTCGCCTGAAGCACCGCTGGTAGTTGAAGTTTTTTCACCTTATGCTGGAATTTTAAGAGTCAATCCCCTCTTCCGGCAGGCGATAAACCAGGTAGCTGAAGATAACAAGGAACAATGGAAATCCGATTTAGGTCGAGCTGAATTATTGGTAAAATGTCTCCAACAGCGCACCACAACCATCGTGCGGCTGATGCGTCGCCTGGCTGTCATACAGCGTGAATTCATCTTGCATGGCGATAAGCATCTTCACCCACAAACTCGCGCCAGTCTGGCTAAAAAGCTTCAGGTTCACGAGTCGACGATTTCCAGAGCTGTATCCAATAAATCTGTCCAGATGCCCAATGGGCATATTATCCCGCTTTCAAAATTTTTCGACCGCAGTCTCCAGGTACGCACCGCGCTAAAGCAAATTATTGAAGAAGAGAAATCCCCATTGAGCGATAGTGCCATCTCCGAACTTCTCGAAGAGCAGGATTACTCAGTTGCCAGACGTACTGTGGCAAAATACAGGGCTATGGAAGGAATCCTCCCCTCCCATTTACGCCAATCAAAAGATGTCGCTGAGGTTTCATGAATCGTTCGCTCCCTATCCCGAACGTCCCCTTTCTCCGCAATCGCCAACCATCCTTGGCGGAATTAGATAACCTCTTAGATTACTTTCCTCAAGCAAGCTTGCTCCTCGATTTAGAGAAGAATTCCATCGTACTCGCGAATGCCAGAGCCACAGAACTGACTGCTTACACTCGGGCAGAGCTAATCGACTCCGATATCGGGGATCTCTTGCCATTCCTTTCAAACCATATTCAGGAATTTTCCACTTCCAGCAAACCAGAGATTTACATCGACAAATTGGCCACTCGCCAGGGCTCGAGCATTGAAGTACGTGTCCAGCTGGCACATCTCGATCCGCATGGAAGCTGGGGATTGGTGATCTGCGAGCCATCAGGGGTACGTGAACAGGTTGCTACAGAGCGAAGGCGTCGCTCTGATAGATTGTCTGACCTGTCAGCGCTCGTTCGTGCAAGCCAGGAAAAGGATATGGAAAGCGCCCTCCAACTTGTCCTGGAAGTTGGCCAGCTGCTAACTGGAGCAAATATCCTTGCCCTTTACCTCGCTCATCCAAGCCATCCAGGCTTGGAGCGAAAGTTCACTCAAGGCACACAAGATGTCATTCCGGAAAGTGTGAAGCCAGACGAAATTGAAGTATTTCTAGAACCAACCACTTGGGAACCGGGAAATCGGGTTTCTAATTTATTTTTCCGCGCTGCAAGGGTCGCCAAGATGGGTTATTTACAAACTTACCCGCTGGTTGAAGGAGAGGCTTTCATTGGTCTTTTAGTTCTAGCAGCAGAGCAAGGTGGTATCCCAGAAGATAATTCCATGATTGCCAACATTCTTTCGTCTACCATCACTGGCATCATTCAGCAGAATTCTATGATCGAGAATTTCCTCGCCGGTGAACGATCTATGCAGCACGATCTATTAGTCGGAGAAACGGTTAAAGAATCCACTCAAGATGGTATCATTCTTCTCTCTTCAGACCTGGTGATCGAGGAGCTAAATCCCCAAGCTGAGGCTCTATTGGGGTACGCAACTTCGGAAATCTATGGTCAACCGGTCAACAATGTCTTGATCGGCCCTTCAAATCTGGTACCAGCATTACAGTCTGCTCAACAAGGGGTATCAACACCCAACCTTGGTGAAGTCCATCTCCACCGCCGGGATGGAGTTGCCTTTCTTGCCCATATCAGCACCATACCACTGATAAACGGCGAAGATATCGCCGGAGTAATCGTTCTGGTGCGAGACTTAAGCGCCCACGAAGAATCTGAAGTGCGCAACCAGCAACTCGAGCAGCGTGCTCTGTTGGGTGAAGTGACCGCGATTTTCGCCCACGAAGTACGCAACCCGATCAACAATATCAGCACCGGATTGCAATTGATGGCGATGAACCTGCCCTCAGATGATCCAAACCAGGAGGTGATCGGTCGCCTGCTCGATGACTGCAACCGACTGACCCACTTAATGCAATCCGTCCTGACCTTTTCCCGTCCACCGGAGAATAAATTCCAGCAGGTTGAACTGGCGGATTTAATTCCAACTCTCCTTGAACGCTGGCGTCCCCGCTTGGCGCGCCTGAAGGTGAACCATGAATTTAAATCCAGCACGGAGAATACAACCATTGTTGGCGATCCGCGCGCGCTTGAACAAGTATTCAGCAACTTAATTGGCAACGCAGTTGAAGCGATGAAGGTAACTGGCGGCAGTCTATCTATCCATATCCGTCCATCCCATCTGGAAGGTGGACGCCAACATATCAAAGTCAACGTGATTGATGATGGTCCTGGCATACCCCCGGATCTGATCGATCGGATATTCGAACCCTTCGTTACCACCAATCGCAACGGAACTGGTCTTGGTTTGTCAATTGCCAAGCGTATCGTTTCCGCCCACAAAGGCACAATCAGTGTCTCCAGTGTCCCAGGCGGGACTGTCTTTCAGGTAATCTTTCCGCTATCCCAAAAAAACGAGGTATAAGAACTTAATGAGTCTTACTGTCTTGATTGTAGATGATGAGGAAAATGCGCGCTTAAATATTGCCTCTTTTTTAACTGGCAGAGGTTACGAAATTCTCCATGCTGCCACCTTAGGGGAAGCACGCGAACAGGTACTAAGCGGTAGTGCGGATATCGTCTTGCTGGATGTGCGCCTCCCGGATGGCTATGGACCGGTTTTACTCGAAGAAACCCTGCACATCCCACATCGCCCCCCAATTATCGTCATAACTGCCCATGGCGATGTTGACAATGCTGTATATGCCATGAAAAATGGAGCCCATGATTTTCTGCAGAAACCCATAGACCTGGTAGAACTCGAAAAATCCATCATACGCGCGGGAGAAGTTGTCTCCATGCGTCGTGAACTCAGCCACTTGCGAGAATCTCAGCATAAAAACCTGAATTTTATCGTTGGTCAATCTCCAGCCATGCGCACACTCCTCGATCATGCTCAAAGAGCTGCTGAAGCTTCCGTATCCGTGATGATCACCGGTGAAACTGGGACAGGTAAAGATGTCTTGGCGCGGGCTATCCACGGAATGGGACCTCGCGCGAAAAAACCGTTCATCGACATCAGCTTGCCGGCAATCCAGAGCACTGTGGTCGAGGCTGAACTTTTCGGCTATGAAGCTGGTGCTTTCACCAGCGCAGAGAAACGCAAACTTGGATTAATGGAGATCGCCGACGATGGAATATTGTTCCTTGATGAAATCTCCTCCGCGCCAGTTGATGTTCAGGTAAAACTCTTACGCGCCTTGGAAGAACGCAGCTTCCGCAGGGTCGGCGGCACGAATTTGATCAAAGTTGATGTTCAGGTGATTGCAGCATCCAACCGTGATCTACCAAAAATGATGGCCGATGGGGAATTTCGAGAGGATTTGTACTATCGGCTAAAGGTTGTTGACCTTCACATCCCACCTTTACGAGATCATAAAGAGGATATCCCGGAATTAGTGGGGCTCTTCATCCGTTTAAATAACCCTCAAATGGGTCTCAATATCGAAGATGTTACCCCTCGTGCCATGGAAGCATTGATGGAATACAATTGGCCCGGCAATATTCGCCAGTTACGCCATGTGATCGATCGGGCAATGTTGTTTTGCGATGATGCTGCTCTCGATTTATCGCACTTACCTGAGGAGATCATCAACACCGTGGAATAGGTTTCAATCTCCGTCTCCTGGCATACCTCTTGCACAATAACTACCAGGAGCGAGACTATGCCAACCTTCCCTACTCCCCCTCAAAACAATCGCATAGGTTTTCATTACTTTCCCGACTCACACCATTACCGGGAAAGTGATTTGTATACCTGGCTTCCGGAATTAAAGACTCTCGGAGCATCATGGCTGACGATGATTGCACCAGCCGATCGAGCAATACCCGAATTTTTTATCAATGGATTGATCGAAAACGGCATCGAACCCATCCTTCATTTTCAGCTTCCTTTAGATAGCCCACCAGCGGCTGAAGACCTCAACCTGCTCTTCAGAAATTATGCCCGCTGGGGTGTCCACTACACCATTCTATTTGATTCGCCGAATCGCCGCAGCTCCTGGCCTCCTACTAGCTGGGCACAAGAGGATCTTGTTGAACGCTTCCTCGATCACTTTATCCCTCCAGCAGTAGCTGCTGCGAAGTCTGGCCTTGTCCCTGTATTTCCTCCGCTTACTCCGGGTGGCGATTATTGGGATACAGCTTTCTTACGCGCTTCGCTGCAAGCTATTGAGCGGCGAGGGAATTATTATCTTCTTGACCGGATGGGAATATCTGCGGATGCTTTTGCTGGTAACCGCCCATTAGATTGGGGTAGTGGTGGACCAGAGCGCTGGCCGGAAGCTCGACCATACCAGACTAAGGCTGGAGGACAAGATCATCGTGGTTTCGCGATCTCTGATTGGTATCTCGCCATAACCCAGGCAGTTGTTGGGGAAGCCCGTCCCTTGATTTTGCTTAATCTGGGTAGTTCATCAGGAGACAAAAAATCAATTGATCCTGACCAGAAATCCCACGTTCGCCGGACCCTCGCCATGGTGCAGACATTGGCTGGTCCTTCCTCCATTTCTAAGAACAATCCAACTTTAGCAGCAGTCAATGCTCTGCCTCCTGAAGTACTTTGTGGGAACTTCTGGTTGCTATGCTCTGAACCAGGTAGCCCATACGCAGATCAAGCATGGTTTCTGCTTGGGGAGAAAGCCAGCCCTAAGGCTCAAGCCTTGATCAGGTGGCATTCTTGGGCTGATGGCACACCATCACCTGGTGACCACAAATCACCACCACTCCAAATCACTAATCAAACCATCCCTCATTACCTTGTCTTGCCAGCTTTCGAATGGGGCATCACGGATTGGCACCTCAATGCTGCCCGGCCATTCATCCGCAAATATCGCCCAATGATCGGTTTTTCGCTCAATTATGCATTCATGGCGGAACGGGTCACCGTAGTTGGGGATACTGAACAATTCCCCGAAACTGCCTTGGATCTACTGCGAAATGCGGGCTGCCTGGTTGAGCGTATTAGCGGGGATGGCACAAGTATTGCAACACAATTAGCAGAAAAATAGGCGGAGGCTATAGATGAGTGAATTTATTGGATCAAATGATCAATCAACACCTTTTCCCGCGATTAAGGTATTGGGCTTGGGTGGTGGGGGATGTAATGCGATAAACCGTATGATCGAGCTAGGTATATCCGGCGTTGATTTCCTGGCCGCCAACACCGATTACCAGGCACTGCAAACCGGTCTTGCCACTAAAAAAATTCAGTTGGGGCCTGGAGTCACACGCGGATTAGGAGCTGGCGGAAATCCCGAGATTGGTCGCCAGGCAGCTGAAGAGAGTGAGCGCGCGATCGCCGATGCCTTGGAAGGCGCCGATATGGTTTTCCTCACCGCTGGCATGGGTGGGGGTACTGGTACAGGCTCCATCTCTGTCGCCGCTCGCGTCGCCAGATCGATGGGGGCCGTAACGATCGCCATCGTCACCACGCCTTTTTCATTCGAGATGGGGACTAGA
>Ga0114921_10001346_pt1 | contig 11277 bp, 13 predicted proteins | sample BentaG_FD_87016 | JGI IMG/M metagenome (GOLD analysis project Ga0114921, IMG submission 87016) | Deep subsurface microbial communities from South Atlantic Ocean to uncover new lineages of life (NeLLi) - Benguela_00093 metaG | ecosystem: Environmental > Aquatic > Marine > Oceanic > Sediment ...
TAGAGGATTTAAAGGAAAAGTATAAGAGTGAGTTAATGGTGATGAAGTTGATGAACGAAGAGGTAAGATCAAAGGTTAGCGTGAGCCAAGACGAGGTAGAGGCTTATTATGATGAGCACAAAGACCAGATGAGGGAACCAGAGGAGATAAAGGTAAGACACATCTTAATTAAGGCTACTGACCAGGACACCGAAGAGGTCAGGCAGGAAGCTCTGGAATTGGCCAAGAAACTTCTGGCTGAGCTGAGGGCTGGGGCAGACTTTGCCCAGCTTGCCAGAGAGTATTCTAAGTGTCCTAGCGCCCCAAATGGTGGAGACCTGGGTTTCTTCTCGCGAGGACAGATGGTAACCGAATTTGAAGATGTGGCCTTCCGGTTGAAGGTTGGTGAGATCTCGGATGTGGTCCAGACAAGATTTGGATACCATATAATTAAATTGGAAGGAAGGAAGGCCTCTGCCCCCAAGGAGTTCTCCGAGGTGAGCTCGGAGATCAGAGAGAAGTTGTTTCGTCAGAAAACTCAGGAGCGCCTTGAGCGATGGATAAAGGAGCTGAGGGATAAAGCAGACATCGAGATCAAGCTTTAACCGGAAGAATGTGGAATGCAGAGTGCAGAATTTAGAATTATTGTAGTTCTGGATTCCGAATTATCTGATTGAGAACTTCAAATGTCTTTCAGACCGATTATAGCGATTACTATGGGGGATGCAGCTGGGATAGGGCCTGAGATCATAGTCAAGACATTATCTAGCCAGGAGATCTATCAACTCTGCTGTCCTTTGGTTATCGGCGATGGCGATGTGATGGCCGAGATGCTCAAGCTTGGCGATCTCCCGATAGAGCTCAACCGGATCTCACAAATAGAGGAGGCCAGGTTTGCTCTGGGGACAATCGACCTGCTCGATTTAAACAATATTCAATTGGCCAGTCTCAAGCTGGGTGAGATCAATCCCGAGAGCGCTCGTGCAGCAGTCGAATATCTAAAAAGAGGGGTGGCCCTGGCGAAAAGGGGCCAGATTGATGCCTTGACCACAGCCCCTATCAATAAGCAAGCTCTGCATAGGGCTGGCCTTTACTATAATGGTCATACTCAACTCCTGGCCAAGCTGACAAATACCAGGTTATACGCAATGATGCTCATAGGCGGGGGGCTGCGGGTGGTCTTGGCCACGACGCATATACCCTTGAAGAGGGTAAGCTCTTCCTTGACAAGCGAAAGGATATTTGAGTCGATTAAGCTGGCCTGGGATAATATGAAGTACTTGCAAATTCACAGACCCCGGATTGGTGTAGCGGGTTTGAACCCCCATCGCGGAGAGGGGGGGCTCTTTGGGAAGGAGGAGGAGACCCTGATAAGGCCGGCCATAGAGACTGCTCGAGGCCGAGGGATTGATGTAGCAGGACCTCTATCTCCTGATACCGTCTTTCATCAGGCCGTGGAGGGTCGATTCGATGTAGTAGTGGCCATGTATCATGACCAGGGCCTGATCCCTGTAAAGCTTCTGGCCTTTGACAAGGGTGTTAATATCACTCTTGGTCTTCCAATCGTTCGAACGTCGCCAGACCATGGAACGGGTTTTGATATCGCAGGTAAGGGGCAAGCCTCCCCCGGAAGTTTAATGGAAGCCATGAAATTGGCTGCTCAGATTGCAACCACAAAAGCGCAAAATGTCTGCAAAGGGCGCTAAGTTCTTCGCGGATTTAGCGATCGTTTGGCGTTTTTGTGGTTGCAAGGGATAAAGGCATGAGCAAAGCGACCTTGGCCTGGCAGACCAAGAGTCTCCTTAGAAAATATAATATCAGGCCAAAGAAGCACTTGGGCCAGAACTTCCTGATAGATGAAGGGATATTAGAAAGGATTGTAGAGGCAGCCGATTTAAATGAAGATAGTATTGTCGTTGAGATTGGACCAGGGATTGGAGCCCTGACAAGAGAATTGGCAAAGATCGCAAAACTGGTCTTTGCAATAGAGTTGGATGAAAACCTTGTTAAACTTCTAAGGGAAACCCTTGCTCCATTTAAGAACATAGAATTCCTACATGCCGACGTGCTCAAGATCAATTTTAAAGAACTACCAATTACCAATTACCAATTACCAATTACAAAGATTAAAGTTGTTGCAAACCTTCCTTACTACATCACAACCCCCATCCTCGGGCGCCTCTTAAAATCAAGGGATATCTTTGATGAGATAATCATCATGGTCCAGCAAGAGGTGGCCAATCGAATGGTTGCAATCCCCAGGATAAGGGATTATGGTGCCCTCTCCCTCTTGGTTCAGTACTATACCCGCCCAGAGAAAGCCTTCTCCATTCCATCTAACGCCTTCTTCCCCTCACCGAAGGTAGATTCTGCTCTCGTTAAGATGGGGGTGTTGCCAAGACCTGCCATACCTGTGAAGAATGAGAGGTTTTTCTTTTTGTTGGTTAGGGCGGTATTCGGGCAGCGCCGAAAGGCCCTCAAGAATGTCCTTCTCCAGCCAGCCGATTTTAACTTAGATAAAAACTCTGTACTGGCGATTTTATCAGAGGCTGGTATAAAGCCCCTCCGTAGAGGGGAGACGTTAAGCCTGAAAGATTTCGGAAGGCTAAGCGACCTAATTGCAGAAAAAGAATGTTTTCGAACGGAGTGAGGAATTGAAGATCGTCATTGCTCCAGATTCCTTTAAGGGGAACTTGACTGCCTCCCAGGTGGCAAGCTTTATAGAGGAGGGGGTCAGAAGGGTCTGCCCTGAGGCAGAAATCCTGAAGGTCCCAATGGCAGATGGAGGGGAGGGGACGCTTCAGTCCCTAATAGATGCCACCGGGGGCAGGATAGTTGTAGAGGAGGTACTCGGGCCTTTAGGCCAGAGGGTAAAGGCCGAATATGGGATCCTTGGGGATTGTGAGACAGCGGTTATAGAGATGGCTATCGCCTCAGGCCTTAGCTTGGTGCCAGCCAACAGAAGGAACCCTTTATTAACAACAACCTATGGAACGGGGGAATTGATACTCGCTGCCCTCAATGCGGGCTGTCGGAGGATCATCGTTGGAATCGGGGGGAGCGCTACAGTCGACGGTGGAGCTGGCATGGCTCAGGCTCTGGGAGCTAAGTTGTTGAATAGTCAAGGCGCCCAGATAGGGTTCGGTGGCGGAAGTTTGCCGGATCTGGAAAAGATAGATGTATCAAAGATAGATCCTCGAGCGAATGGTGTCCAAATTATAGTAGCATCCGACGTCAAAAACCCACTCCTCGGGTCGAGTGGAGCCGCATCAATCTATGGCCCCCAGAAGGGGGCCACACCTGATATGGTAAAGACCCTTGAGGAGGGACTGAGAAATTTTTCTGCCATTATAAGGCGAGATTTAGGAAAGGATATTAAGGATATCCCCGGCGCTGGAGCCGCTGGCGGCCTTGGAGCGGGGTTCATGGCCTTCTTGGATGCGAAGGTTGCCTCAGGCGTAGATACTGTGATCGAAATCACCCGGTTGGCCGAAAAATTAAAGGATACAGACCTGGTCATCACGGGGGAGGGGAGGATGGATCGGCAGACAATCTATGGAAAGACCCCAATCGGGGTTGCCAAGATAGCCAAGAAATATGGCGTACCTGTAGTTGCCATTGTGGGTGAGGCAAGTGAGGACGTAGGCGTGGTGTATGAACATGGAATAGACGGCATAATAACTGCCATATCCTCTCCTATGACCCGGGCCCAGGCTATGTCAAGGGCCCCAGAGCTTATTCCCAGCGCCGCCGAACATCTCATAAGACTGATCAACATCGGAATTGGGAAAGTTTGACAATTAAGTCCATACTATCCCTACACCATGGACGCAATATATAGTTTGAGCTCACGAAAACATTGCCGAGAAGGTAGTTTTTAAGTATAAAATCCAAAATACACTCTGACCGATAAGGTTGGGGTGCTTTTTTATTTTGAAAGAAAAGTAATCACGATGTCCAGGCTCATGTAAAAAATACTTGACAAAACAAAAATATGTGATATAATATACTAAAAGTTGCAATAGAAACAATAATCACAGTAAGTACTTTATGTACAACACCCTTTGTAAGGATACAGAATTTAACAAAAATTATGGTATAGAGAGGCAGTCACAGGGATGCAAAAGATAATCTCAGCAACAGAGATTGTTGATAAGTACGGCATTTCATATCAGACGGTAAACTACTACACATGCCTTGGTCTATTAGTAGTTGTGAGGGTGAAGGGGAATAAGAGGTTGTATGATAAGGAAGATGTCGAAGAGCGATTAAAAAGGATCGATGAGTTGAAGAAACGGGGCTATCCTCTCAAAGTGATCCGCCAAGAACTTAGCAAAAAACTATGAATTGTAGTCCAAAATGATTAGATATGCATCTAGAGGGAGATAAAAATGTATGAAGAATATTGGGGACTATCTGAGATGCCATTTGAGAATACTCCAGACCCTCGTTTTCTTTATTATTCCACGCAACACGAAGAAGCCCTAACCAGATTGATGTATGTTATTAAAAAGCGAAAAGGAGCAGGGATGCTGACCGGCGTCTTTGGGTGTGGAAAGACAGTTTTAGCACGGGCACTCCTACAGGAACTGAAAAAGAACATATACAGAGTAGCCTTTATAATTAATCCCCTACTTGCGTACGTGGAGTTATTAAGATCCATTGCTCATCATCTGGGAGCTAAAGATCTACCCATTAAAAAGACGGAAGTCTTGACGGATTTTCTCCTACAGGTTCTTAGCGATATATTATTTAACAACATGAAAGATGGGAAAGAAACGGTGATCATTATAGATGAAGCACATGTTATAGAAGACAAAGCCGTATTTGAAGAACTAAGGTTACTCTTGAATTTTCAACTGGACGATAGATTTCTTTTAACGCTCTTACTTTTGGGGCAGCCAGAGCTAAAAGAGGAGGTTGATGGTAATAAACAATTAGCGCAAAGAATTGCTCTGGCCTATCACTTGGAACCCCTATCCGAAGAGGACACTTTGAACTATATAACTCATCGCTTACGTGTGGCTAATCGAACTGAACCAATTTTTGACTCCTCAGCCGTTGAGGCAATCTACGAAAATTCTGGAGGTATCCCTCGAAGGATAAATCAGATTTGCGACATGAGCTTATTTACTGGGTTTGGGGAAAAAGCGACTAGAATAGATAGAGAAATTATTCAAGAAGCTGTTGATAGCATAGGAGTGTAAAAATGGTGAGGATGGCTGATATAATTAAAAGAAAAGTGGGAAAGAAGGCAAAGCAAATTGAAGTAATAACTTCCATGAAAGCCGAGGAAGCAAAGCCCAAAGTTCAGATTATGGCGGATAAAGAGCCGGTCAAAGAAAGGGAAGAAGAGAGTAAAGTGGACAAAAAAAGCTCGGAGCAGATATATGAAGAAGCCCTCGCTTTGATTCGGGCCGAATTGAAGAGGGCACAAGAAGTAAAACCAATTAGAACTAAAAAGGTCATCGATACAGTGAAAAAAATAGTGGAAAGAATAATATTAGATGATCGTATCCTAATAAATTTAACTAATAGATCGACTTCCGATAACTATTTGCTGGCTCACTCAGTGAACGTCTGTATATTGGCTATTAATGTCGGTTTAGCATTGGGTTACAGTAGACTTGAGTTAACTGAGTTGGGAACAGGGGCTTTTCTCCATGATATAGGTATAGCACAGATGTTAGAGATAGCCCAGCGGCCCAGAAAGTTGACTGAGCATGAATATGAAGAGGTGAAAAAACATCCCGTTTATGGGGCCAAAATTTTGGAGAATGCTGAAGATATGATTGAGGCGGTTGTAAAGACCGTTTATCAACACCATGAGCGAATAAACGGCCAGGGATATCCTAAAGGACTTAAAAAGAAAGAAATCCACCCGTACGCTCAAATTGTGGGGTTGGTAGATGCTTATGAGGCCTTATCCCACCCTCGAAGTTATAGAAGAATACCCTATAAGGCGATAAAGGAGATCATAGATTCCAGTGGAGAAGTCTTTGATCCTAAGCTGGTAAAAGCTTTAATAAACCAAGTATCCATTTATCCACAAGGAAGTTGGGTACGATTAAGCACTGGTGAAATCGGAAAAGTAACTGAGATTAATAAAAATTTTCCCACGCGGCCAAAGGTAAGTATTGTATTTGGCTCGGATGGCTCTGAGCTAGCCCAAGTAAAATCAATCGATCTAAAGGGGCATCCTACCTTATATATCAAGGAAGCTATCGCCGAAGATAAATTAGGCCTTGAATCAGCGAGTAAATAGTCGGATAGTCTCATGGTCAGATGGTCTCATAGTCGGCTCGTCTTATAGAAATTATTAGAGAGCCGAAGCTTTGTAGGGATTGCTTTTTATAAATTAAGGGTATTCTCTAACGCAAGTGGCTAATTGATTTTTTGGAGAGGAAGTTGTCAAATCCAAGAGAGAGCTTAAGGAAGTTAAAGTACTATCGGGATATAAAGTTACTTCTCAAGGTATTTTTATTTTCCTTAAAGGTTTTCCGATCCGAGTCCGATTCCTTACTTTCCCTCACTAATCCCGAGCACAAAGCTTTAAAGAATGAGGGAGCTAAAAAGATAATTAAATATGTAAATTTCGTTCTGTATATGAGGGATAAGTTAGGATTCAAGAGAACGTGCTTAACTAAATCAATACTTCTTTGCGGGACGCTGAGACAGTCTGGGATAAATGCTAAGGTGAATTTTGGAGCTAAGAAGGAAGAAGGTAGATTTAGGGGGCATTGCTGGATCGGCCTTGATGAAGAAGTTTTGGAGCCTGGAGGCGACTACCAGACTATATTCAGGTATCCTAACAACGGAGAATGTGGATAAGTGCAACGGATTACGCGGAATTGGCGGATATAAAATTTTCTAAAAATTATGCATGGAGGATTGGCAATGTTGTCATTAAAGAGTTGTGTTTCCAAGAATGAAAAGGTGCCCTGGAGGATAATTGAGGGAGAGGCCATTTTGGTTGACGTAGATAAAGGCGAGGTTATTCATCTCAACGAGGCAGGGGCTGAGATCTGGAGCTCTATCGATGAGGAAAAATCGGTGGACGAGATAATTAACCACATATGCGATCAATTTGAAGTAGCTAAGGAGACTGCTGAGAAAGACACGTTAGAATTTTTGGACCAGATGATCGAGAAAGGCATGGTAGAATGCCTCAAAAGTCCCTAAACGTAGAAATTGCTGGTCTTTGTGCAGAAATTTTTGCAGAGGATTCAAAAGTCTTCGCTTATCTGGGGTCAAGATTTAGAAATTTTCTCTCAGAGAGCGAGCCAGATTTTGATATCGACCTTAGAGAAAAACCCAAATCTCTGAATATTGGCGTGGAGCTTCTAAATGAATTAGCTAATATGCCCCAAGCGACTACTTTAATTCAAAAGAATCACAGGTATTCCTTTGTAGCCAAAACTGATTCAACAAAAGAGATAGGCTTCATTGATGTAGAGAGAAAGAGATGCTTATTGTATGAACTATTCAAGGATTCGCGAGCTCTCTTATTTACAGATTTTCTGTTATTTTGTCTTTATGTCTTCTTAGGGAGTTCTAATGGGTTCCTACTCCATGCCTGTGGAGTGGTCAAAGACAACGAAGGTTACGTTTTTGCCGGTCCTTCGGAAAGCGGAAAGACTACCGTGGCTAGGCTTTCCAAAGGCTTAACTTTGCTTTCGGACGAATGTTTGTGTATAAAGGAATCTGATAACTCTTATCGTGTATATGGAACTCCTTGGGGTAAGGGTGGAAATAAATTTGCTAAAATTAAAAATGTGTTTTTCTTGAAGAAGGGTAAAGCAATGGCCTTTAAGCGAGTAAAACCAGCAGCTGCAGCAAGCAGGATTCTTCGCGATGCCTCATTCGGTGCTTTGGGTCAGCAAATTACAAGAAATATACTAAACTCGGTAGCTAAGATGGTAGATGAGGTCCCTTGTTATGAGATGCGCTTTTCTGTAAACAGCCCTATTTGGGAAAGTATAAGTGATTTATATTGAGGAGGCAATTTTTTGATACCTGATAAATTGATGGACAAAATTTTAGACAAGAATATTCCCCTTTCAGTAAGCTTCGAGCTAACCTGGAGATGCAATCTGAGATGTGTTCATTGTTATCAATACTCTCCTTGTGATAATGAGCTTACTACAGACGAAGTAAAGGATATCTTAGATCAGCTTGCTCGGGCAGGGTCTTTCTATCTTTCCTTAACAGGTGGGGAACCTTTAATGCGAAAGGACTTCTTGCAAATAGCCGAGTATGTCAGAAAGAAGACATTTTCTATAATTCTACAGACAAATGGAACTCTCATCACCCCTTCGATGGCTAAAAGAATTAAAGACCTTAATTTTACCCAAGTTCATATAAGCCTTCTAGGAGCTAAAGCAACCACCCATGATCAGATAACCCGAGTGAAGGGCTCTTTTCAAGAGGCGATTAAGGCAGCAGAATTGTTAAAAGAGAAAGGAGTCTCGGTAATTTTAAAGACCACTTTTATGAAGCAGAATGTTGCCGAACATAGAGAGATTAAGGAACTTTCAGATAGATTAGGAATGAAACTCGGTACCTCCCCTATAATCTACCCTAAAAACGATATGGGACAAGACCCCATTCAATATAGAGTATCCGATAAGGATATTAAAGAAATTTATTCTTATTTTTCAGAAGAAGACCCCCATACCTATAAGAATGCCTATAAGAATCTCAGGAAAAAAGAGTCTTCACTCCTGTGTGGGTTTGGAAGAGTTGCCTGTGGTATAAATCCTAAAGGGGAGGTCTATCCATGTGTGGGACTCCCAATAGTGGTAGGCAATCTAAGAAAGAAAAGGTTTGCTCAGATATGGGAAGAGGCAGAAGTTCTCAATGATATAAGAAAGACCAAGGACTCAGACCTGAAAAGGTGTTTTAGATGCGGGTCTTCTTCTATATGTTTTCGTTGTAGTGCGCTGGCTTGGTTTGAAAAGGGCGACCTTTGGGGAGTTCCCGAAGAGTGCTGCCGGGTAACCAATAGTGTAAAGGAGGTGATAGTAAAATGAGGAAAACCGAGAAGGCAAAAAAAGAGAAATACGAAAAACCAAAGATGGAGGTGAAAAAGATTAATACCTTCTTCTTTGCCTGCAAGAGCTCGGATCCTTGTTCACCTATTAGGGTTAATTGCCTTTAGGGTTAATTGCTAAGAGGTATTTTGTTACAATGAATCAGTTGGTAGGGCTTGAGCCGATAAAGAATATTTTCTTGATGGAAGACCATGCTGAGGCGTATGCTATCTGGGAAGAGGCAAGGATAAAAAATAAAATATTAGTTCATATTGATGCACATATTGATTTTGGCTGGAGGCCGGATAGAAAGCTTCATCACCTCCTTGAGGCTAAGAGTCTCAAGGCGTTAAATGATCTTTTAGAAGAAGGTTCTGTTTGGGATCTCAGTCAGACTCAGACAAGGGAGGAAGGGCTATCCATCTATTTCGCATTAAAGAATAATCTGATAAGCGAATTTTACTGGGTAGTACCTGATGCCCATTGGGGTACTTACAAGCAATGTAAAATAGTTAAGAAGATGATAAGGCATATACCCCTTAAGAAGACAGTAGCAGTAGATGGTAATTATATCATAGCTGAATTTGATGATATAAAAATTTTCACTTGTAGATTGTGGGACTTGCCACGATTTCAGGAAGATGTTTTACTGGATATTGACCTTGATTTTTTGGTGATTAAATCTGTGTCTCAAGCAGGTCCTTCCCAATTGAGGGAACCTTGGTTTAGACCAGCGGAATTAGTAGATGAGTTGGCTAATAAGAAAATCTGCACGGATTTAGTGACCATTGCTTATTCAGTCGATAAAGGTTTCACTCCTGCTAAATATAAATATTTGGGAAATGAATTATATAGTATACTTAAAAACCCTGTGAAAGGCACATAGGATGGATGGGTTTATTGTTGGTGGAGTTGGGGAAAAGAGAGAAGTTGAAATAGACTTTCAAAAATTGGCGGGCACGGTTGAATACGAGCAAAAAATAGATCAGAAACTCAAATCCTTAAGTGAAATCTATCGAAAGTTACCAGATACTATTTGCGATAACTGTGGGAAGTGTTGCAGCAAAGCACCTTTTTATGGTGTAGGCTCCTATTCCATAGAGTTTATAAATATAAAAAGATATATGGAAGAGTATGTAAGCTCAAATGAAAAGGCGACTTTGATTCAAAAGGCTCTAAATTATGATGGGGAGCGACTCAGCAAGACTGCTAAATGTGTTTTTAGAGATGATGAGGGCAAAAGATGTATTATATATCCAGTTAGACCCTGGGGTTGTCGAGCAGCTTCTTTAATAGAGGATGAAGAAGGTTGCAACAAGGTCAAGATTGTCAACTCTAGAAGAAAGAAAATAAGTGCAAAGTTGGAAAGGGAGCTCTTTATGGAAATAGGCGAATTATCAGATTATTACTTTTATCCAGAATATGGATATACGAATATTCAGGGAATGAGAAACTGGTTTGGGCTATGGTACAAAGAAGAAGGAAAAGGTCCAGTCAAGGCGCGGGTAGAAGAGATCGAACAAATGGATGAATATAAGCAAAGGGTAGAAGAAAGATTAGAACGATTAAATCAATTGTATAAGAAGATACCAGATGCTGATTGTAGTAGTCGTACTAATCGCGGAGTATGTCTTTTGGGTGTATTTGTACGTGCCGTTGAGTTTGAAAATATACAGAGATATATAGACGAATATTTGAAAGAGAAGCAAAAGGCAGCTGTAGCGAAGGAAGTGTTAATAAACTATCATATGAGAAGTATATATAAACAGGCAGGAAAAAGGACGTCTTGGAGGCTAAAATGTCCTTTTAGGGATGATAAGACCAAGAGATGTATTATATATCCAGTAAGACCTCTGGCTTGTCGAGCAAATGCAGGGTCAATAACCAATCTACATTCAGAAATTAGCAATATAAATGACTATTATTATGTGGATTTGGATAATGATTACATAACCAATGTCCAGCTGATGGAATTTTGGCTGATGCTTAAAATTGTGGGAGCAAAAGACACCTTTGAAGTTATCCAAAATGATGATCTGGCAAGTAAATTCTATCTGCGAGGCCCTGACTTTAGTGATAGGTCTCAACGAACTTTTAAACGTAGGATTAGAACAGCGAAGTATATTTGCCCTCTAGATCAGATATCTTAAAAAGATGAATCAATTGAGTTGGTCTGAAGAAGATAAATTAATGCTTTATTGCTCCAGAATGGATATGGATGGGGATATTGACCTGGGAGTTCAGGAAATCCTTCATAGCGATTTAA
>Ga0114921_10001347_pt1 | contig 11276 bp, 12 predicted proteins | sample BentaG_FD_87016 | JGI IMG/M metagenome (GOLD analysis project Ga0114921, IMG submission 87016) | Deep subsurface microbial communities from South Atlantic Ocean to uncover new lineages of life (NeLLi) - Benguela_00093 metaG | ecosystem: Environmental > Aquatic > Marine > Oceanic > Sediment ...
AAATAGTCTTGGAGTCGTAAGATTTGTTTTCTCCGATAGATATTCGGTCTTTGACTGGGGTGAGATGCCTGACCCTTTTACATGCTTTTTACATAAAATAAGCTTTTTGTCAATAGTCACGGTAAGGAATGTGGTGTGGCTTTTTCCTTGACAGGGTATATCTTCTTTTGTAACGATATGTTATGAAGATTTCAAAAAGGTGTACAGAGATGCAGGAGTCGACTATCCGTAAACTCCTGCCCCATGCCGATAAGATGAAGAAAAAGGGTATAAAGGTTTACCACATCAACATCGGTCAGCCTGATATACCTACCCCGAAAGAATTTTACGAAGCGATTGACAGACATCGTGAAGATGTTCTGAGTTACGGTCCTTCAGGAGGTCTGGAAGAGTTGAGATATACGATAGTTGATTACTTAAAAAGGTATGATATAGATATAGATGTGAATGATGTATGGATTACCACAGGCGGTAGTGAGGCGGTTCTATTCTCTATGCTCGCTACCTGTGACTATGGTGACGAAATCATAGTCCCGGAACCTTTCTACACAAACTACAATGGGTTTGCATCGATTGCAGGTTGCAAACTCATACCCCTTCCAACATATGCAGAAGATGGTTTCAGACCTCCAAAAAAGAAGGCATTTTTATCCAAAATTACCAAAAAAACGAAAGCCATCTTGATATGTTCACCAAATAATCCCACAGGAACCATATATACGAAAGATGAGATGAACTACATTGCAGAGATTGCAAGAGAGAAAGATTTATTCATAATATCTGATGAGGTATATCGGGAATTTACTTTCGATGGTAAAAGACATACGAGTGTGCTGAGCATAGAGGGAATTGAGGATAGGGTGATAATGACGGATTCGATATCGAAACGATTTTCTGCATGTGGAGCAAGAGTTGGTCTCATTGTTTCTCGTAATAGAAAACTGATGCGGATGGTGTTGAAACTTTGTCAAGCGAGACTCTGCCCACCGACATTAGAACAGATAGGCGCAATAGGAGCCTTTAAGGTATTTGACAAGTATATTCCAGATATGATAAAAGCATACCAGATAAGGAGGGATGTAGTCTTCAATGAGGTCAAAAAGATTGAAGGTGCTTTCTGCAAGAAACCAGAGGGTGCTTTCTATACCATAATCAAATTTCCAATAGCAGATATAGAAGATTTTGCGAAGTGGATGCTCACGGACTTCAGCGTTGATAAGAAAACCACCATGATAGCCCCTGGCCCCGGATTCTATGCGAGTAAAGGGAAGGGGGTTGATGAGGCAAGGATTGCTTATGTATTAGAAGTAGATGCGCTAAAGGAGGCTATGGAGATATTGAGGAGGGGGGTAGTCGATTATTCAAAGTGCAGAAGATAATCTCTGCCATCTGTTTTTATAACAACCGCTCCATTCCTAACAGTGTGGTAAACCTGGACGGATTCCTTTACATCTCCTCTTTTGAACTCGTCTGTAACGATGACTTCTGGCGAGAGAGAATCGGGGATGAAAAGTTTATTTTCACTTAATAGAAACTTGAATTCTCTGTATCTAAAGTTAATCCCCATTTTCTTCGAAAACTCTATCTGAACAGGATGTATCTCCATCTTATCCAATTCTCCCACACTCCTATATTCAATCTCTTTCTCTTTTATCAATCTCAAAATCTCAAGATAGGTCTTTGAATTATCTGGTATGCCATAATCAAAGACCTTCTCTATTCTGTAATTTTTCAGTAGAAAGAGAATATCTGGATTATCGTATGGAGCCATCATAATCAATGCATCAAGACCTTTTATGCCCTTCTCTTCAAAATAGGGTCTGATAGACCTGTCTCCATCGAGTAGTATCCTCTTTTTATTAGGCAGCTCGATGAGCACACAGTTTTGCCTGGAAGAGAAGACTATAACATTCAGTCGCTCTGGCTTAAAAACCCTGTTCCAGAGTGCATAGTTTGGTAAGACCAATAATACGATGATTAACCACTTTCTCGCTCTCAGTGAATCTTTAAAATTTAAAATCAATATATAGAGTAGATAGTAAGAGATTATAAAAGTAAAGGGAGGTTTTGGAACGGAGAGGTGTGAGAATTTCAACTTTGAAAGAAAGCCAACAGTATTGAGGATGAACTTTATTATGAGATAGTTGGCTGAAGCGAACATTGTAGATATTTTGAAAGATAGGAGGCTTGTTGCAGTGGTTGTGAAACCAAGGGCAATGGAGAGTGTAACCATCGGTATTATCAAAAGATTAATAAAGATGCTTAAAAGAGGCAGGAGATGGAAATAGTATGCAACCACAGGTCCGGTACCAAGTTGTGCAGCTATGGATACAAAAAATGGAGAGATAAGATACCTGTGAGTAGAATTTGATTTAGGGTTTTTATACACTTTACTCAGAAAGTATACGATAGAGAGCGTTGCACTAAAGGAGAGTTGGAAACTCACATCGAAGAGTGCGTGGGGGTTGAATAGAAGTATTATCAGAGCTGCAAAAGAGATGAGATTTACAAGATCTATATTTCTTTCGATGACCAATCCTATCAAGACTACTGTTGACATAATAGTAGCACGAACAACTGAGGGTCTGAGTCCGGTTATAAAGGCATAGATGACAAGAAGAGTGATGCAACAAAATACAGCAGGCAAAAATGGAAGTCTTACGCTTCTGAAAAAGATAAAAAATATGAAAGCAACCACACCAACATGCAATCCAGAGATGGCGAGTATGTGATATACGCCAGTTTTTGAAAATGCCTCCTTTGTTTCCGCTCTTAGATTTTCCCTTTCCCCAAGCATAATCCCTCCTAAGAATGCTTCGACCTCCCCTGACAGTGTTGACCTGAAACTTTGCTTTATAAAATTTTTTAAAGGAAGTATTACATATCTAATAAAAGGATTGCCTTCATCTCTTGATAAAATAGTGATGAACCTATCGCTTTTCAATCTCATCTCCGTGTGTATACCCCTTCGGGCAAGCCAGGTTCTGTAATCGAATTCACCCGGATTCCTCCTTCCTTTCACTTCTTTCAAAAAACCTGTTACACATATTCTGTCACCATACCTGTATTCCAGGCTGGATTTTTTCATATCAATTTTGGTTTTACCAATACTCTTATATTTTTTACCGCCAGAGTAGATAGTTCTCGAATCGATGATAATGGAGGTTCTGCGTGTAGGTTCTTTTACAATTACACCTTCAATCGTAAGTTTTTTGTCGGTGAAATTTTTAATATGATTTGGTGGAAAGAGATGGCTTTTATTGTAAGAGTATACCACCCCTGTTAAAATCAGAGCAAGTATGAGCAGATAGTCTCTAAATCTTGCTAAAAACAGAGACCCGACCAGACAGGATAGAATTAGAAAAAAAAGCCAGGGTGAATATATAACAGATGAAAGGAGTATGCCAATCGAAAAGAAGATTACGAGTTTAAGGGCAGGACGGCGGGACATCAGTGGGTTAGTGCGTAGAGGATAATATTGATGCCCATCTTAAACGCATCTTCTCTTTTTTGGGGAGGGTCGTTGTGAATTTCTGGGTTTGCCCATCCGTCAGATATGTTGGTCTCAAAGGTGTAGAAAACAGCCAGTCTCCCTCCACAGAAAATTCCAAATCCCTGCGGTGGTTTACCTTCGTGTTTGTGGATCTTCGGCAGTCCTTGTGGAAATTTGTAAAAGATATGGTATATTTCGTGGTCAAAAGGAAGTTCAACCAACTCTTTTTCAGGAAAGATGCGTTTCATCTCTCTTCTAAACGATGGATCCATCCCATAATCATCATCCACATAAAGGAATCCGCCGCTTTCAAGCCAGCGTCTCAATCTCACAACCTCCTCATCTGTGAATTTGATATTCCCATGTCCTGTGAGGAATATGAAGGGGGAGTCGAAAAGTTCTTTATCGGATACAGAAATGATTTTCTGTTCTTCATTTGCCTTCACCTCTGTTCTTCTATTTACCTCCCTGCACAGATTTGGTATAGCGGATGGATCGTTATACCAATCACCACCACCGCCATATTTAAGCCGTGTGACCGTTATGTCGTAAAGATTTAAGACTATGAAAAAGAGAACAAGTTTTATCATCATCCTATCCAGTATAGAAACCTTCCACAGTTAATGCAGGTAGAGACTTTTTCATTCTTATTCTGTTTGGTTGTTTCTGCAATTGGGAGTCTCATATAGCAACCATAACAGACTCCATTCACAACAGGGGCAAGCGCCCTCTCATATTTGGACATCAATCGTTCGTATGTCTCGTAAAGATTCTTGTCCAATTTTCGAACTATCTCCTCCCTTGCGCGTGCAAGTTCTACTGAATGATGAACGAGTTTAAATCCGTAACTCTCTTCCTTCTTTCTCATATTCTTATTCTGCGATTCTTTGACGAGTATATCCAAGTCGTTTAACATTATCAAAAGTTCCAACTGCTGATGCATAGGCTACTTCCCCCTCTTTTCCAGTTTCCTTTCGATATCGAACAGGACATTCAGAAATCTCTCTTTTTCATCTATTTTGAGAATATCTGGGTGCTTAACGATCTCCTTTGAAAGTTTTGCAATCTCACCTAAAATCACCAGATATTCGAGTGGTTGTGGCTGAGGCGGGGCAACTATCAGGAACAAAAGATGCACTGGCTTTCCATCTTGGGCATCATAGTCTATTCCCCTTTTTGATCTTCCGATTATTACGGTTAACTTATCCACTAATACAGAGCGACAGTGGGGGATCGCAATCCCCTTGCCTACACCTGTAGAACCCATCTTCTCCCTTTTTAATAGATTATCTTTTAACATACTTTTTATCCTTTCCCCAACTGATAAAAGTTCAACGAGTTCTCCAATTACACCCGCTTTCTTTTTTGAGGCAAGATTTAGCTTGATATTCTCTTCTGTTAAAAATTCTCCTAATTTCATCCCTCCTCCTTAAAATAACTCTTTTCAATAGCTCGCTTCATTATACCCTTTATCCTCCTCGATGAAACATTACCTCCAATCAACAGCTTGGTCATACCAGTTTTCTGAGATGGTGAACATATCACAAAGATAGGACTATTTTTTACCAAAGAAAGCATTATACCAACTGTAAGAAAAATCATACTTATGGTGATTACATTATGTGCCGGTTTTTTCTCTATCTTAATTAGACAATAGAGAGAAGGAAGAAACCCTGCAACCTCTATTGTGAGATCTCTGTAAGATAGTTTCTTAGATATCCATTCAGAATAGATCAATTTATCATCATCATACAAGCATAGATTCAGCATCTCCCTTTGGGGATTGAAGGAAGCGATCTCTATCTCCAAATTCTCCTTGTGAATTTTGGTTCTATTTTTGTATTCAAGCCATAGACTGCTATTATGCTTGCCTTTTTTTAGTTTCAAAAAGATCTTTTGAGGCTCGCTGGTCAGTCCACCATTTTTGAAATGGAACCCTCTGTAAGAAAACCCGTTCTTTCCAACCCGGACACTGACAACAGTATCAGGAAAGGTGATGGTTAGCTTGGCACTACATTTTTCAATCTTTTTATCTTTATACATCACATATAGATCATCAAGTTGCAATCTGATGTCTTTCAATTCGACACACTCTCTTTTTTTTAATCTTTTCTGCTGTTGGAAACCGAAACAACTCTGGACGATAAGGCCGCATAAAAGAAAAAGAAGACTTCCATACATTAGGATAGATGGAAAGCGGGATAAATGAGGTCTTTTGCACAGAAAAAAGTATCTTTTTTTATGGTGTTCGGTCTTCACTTTATAAAACTTCTTTTTCAATATCTCTTCTACATTCTTTCTCACATCGTGGGTGTGACCTGGGATGGAAATTTTCTTTTTAGTTTTGAAGTAAGCGAAATCTTTTTCTTTCGTAACAGGGTTCTTATCTTTTGCACTATTTCCGAACTCGGTATAAATCAAAAACAGAACATCGGCGATTAAAAAGATAAAGATTATTTCAAATATAAATGAATTGAAAACGTAGTTCAGACTTAAGGTACCAAATACTAAAGCCACAAAAATTACAGCTACCAGATTATATCTTTTTAAAAAGGCTTCCAATTCTCAATCTCCATACTAAAAAGAATGCCTCCCAGATTATCTTTTTTGTCATCTTGGACGATCCTTCTCTCCTTTCAATGAAGGTAATGGGAATCTCTTTAACTCTGAACCCTTTTCTATAAACTTTATAGTCGATCTCTATCTGAAATGCATATCCACCGGAGGATATTTTTTCAAGGTCTATCCCATCCAGTGCTTCTCTTCTAAAACATTTGAATCCTCCTGTCAGGTCGTGTACTGGAACACCTGTTATCTTCCTTGCATAGAAATTAGCAAAATAACTTAAAAGAAGGCGTGATATTGGCCAGTTGACGACGCTTATGCCGTATGCATATCTTGAACCTAAGACAAGGTCGTTATCTTTCATCTCCTGTAAAAAGCGGGGAATATCTGCTGGATTGTGTGAGAAGTCTGCATCAATTTCAAAGATGTAATCGTATCCATGCTTCAATGCATATTTAAATCCCCGCACATAAGCGCTGCCGAGCCCCATCTTTTTTTCTCTATGTATTATCTTCACCCTCTTTTCTCTTTTTACTATCTTATCCACTATTTTACCCGTGGCATCAGGTGAATTATCGTCAACCACAAGAATTTCTATTCTCTTATCTACATTTAAAATAGTGTGAATAATTTCTTCAATATTCTCTCTCTCGTTATATGTAGGGATAATAGTCAGAATTTTCATTCAATTAAAAATAGAAAATTCTGAAATTATGTCAAGGAAAAAGCACCACGAATTTACATTCACCCCGCACTTATGCATAAGTGCGGGGCAGGTTAATCGAATGCACACAAATAATATAAAAAATTCTCGAAAAGATGAAGAAAAGAAATTCGTGCAGTTCGTGAGCATTCGTATTTATACTTTCAATGTGATATCAAGAAAAAAGCGATTAACTTTTCAACAGAAAAGGGCGGATGTAGCGCCCGCCCTATCAGGTAGGATTTGTTGGGGTGAGATTTTAGGTTTATTTGAGTATATATGGGGTAACAAAGATCAGAATTTCTCTCTCCTCAACAGATTTTCCTGTCGTTTTGAAAAGATTTCCAATTATAGGGATATGCCGCAATATCGGTGGACCTGTTTCCGATTCCAATACCTTTGACTTCTTTAAACCTCCTAAAACTGCAGTCTCTCCATTATGCAAGAGGACTTTCGTATTTGCCCTTGATGTAGTGATAGTGGGTAGTCCACCAACCATATTTATAAAATCTGGCTCACTCACTTCAGAAGATAGCTCGAGAGTAACATCTTCTAAAGAGTTTATATGGGGTGTCACCGTCATCGTTATGCCTGCTGTTACATAAACGGTAGTCACCCTGCCCTCTGCCCCCACTGTGGTGATAGGAAGCTGCTTACCTGCAAAGACGGTTGCTTGTTGATGATTGACCGCAGAGATACGGGGATTCGAAACAACGGATGCTTTACCTTCTCTCTCGTATGCTGCAATTCTCGATGCAATAATCGCCCAGTTGGTTATAGTTCCAAGTCTAAAAGAGATGGCGCCACTTGCGAGGTCGTAGGTCCCGGCTTCAGGAACCGATATCTCAGCTGTGGTTTGCAATGCGTCGCTTCTGAGCTGCGATGCGCCCCAACTGACGCCGAGGTCCCTTATGAAATCAGTATTTACCTCAACAATTCTCGTCACTATCTCAACCTGTGGTGTTGGAGAATCTAAAATTTTTATTAACTGTGTCAGTCTGGAGTGAACTTCGTCGATGTCTGTTATGACGAGCGAGTTCGTTCTCGTGTCTGTTTCAATACTTCCTCTATTAGATAGCATCCTATTGAGGGGTCCACTCGCCTCACCTGCGGTTGCAAATTCGAGTTTATAGACATTGGTCTGTAAAGGCTTTAAGCCTTCCAGTTCTCTCGCCCTTCTCTCCCTGTCTATCTTCTCCTGCTGGAGTTTGGCAGCAGGGGCAACCCTGATTATACCCGCTACTTCGGTTCGAGCAAGCCCAACAGATTTGAGTATGATATCGAATGCCCTCGTCCATGGGACCCGCTTCAGTGAGACAGTAACATTTCCTGTCACTTCCTGATCTGCAACTATATTCCTCCCTGTATATTCCGAGAAAGCACGCAGCACCGTGAGGATTTTCGCATTTTCTAAATCGAGTGATATGAGTTTCACACGAGGATTATCAGGAATGAGACCAAGATTCACCTGGGCAGAATGAGGGATCTCTTGAGACACTCTCCACGGCTCGAAAGACTCTCCTTTTGAAGGTAGAGAAACCACAAGATTACTCCCTTCTTTATAGATACTGTAAGGCAGGTGCTCCCTTAGTGCGATAACCACCCTGAAAAAGTTCCTCTGTTTGAATCTGGAAAATGATATACTTTCTATTCCACCTCGATTCACATTGGAGAAATAATCCCCCTTTATCACCGCATCGTAACCTGTCAAATCAAGAACTATACGGTAAGGATTTGTAAGAACGAAATCCACATAGATGAAGGGGTCATCACCGTAGAAGATGACCTGGGTTGTTCCCTTAACCTTCTTCACCTCTATATCGGTAATTTCACCTGTAAAGGAGCTCTGTGCCACCAAGAAGATAAACAAAGCAAAAATGATGACCTTTTTCATCTTACCTCCTTCCTTAATTATATTATTATTCTCCTATTTTTATCTCATACTTAGTAACTATCCCAAATTGCCTCAATTCAAAAACTATAGAATTTTGTGTGATTGAAACCACCTTACCACCAGCAACCCTATCATTAACTCGGAGAACATGTCCAAGCCCTGCCTGGTCGTTCAATATCGCAACCTTTCCTGAAGGCCCCCACATTACACCAAGTAACATTAAATTCTCCACATTGACCTTTTTTTTCTCTGAAATACCCTCTTCTTCTTTTTTAACGAGTGATATGAATGGGTCCCTTCTCCCTTTAATCCTGTATGAATATGTCTCAATCGCAAATGGGAGGTCGACTTCAACCGTGTCCGTTACAGCGGTATCAGGTTCTACAGCTTCAGTTCCTGGATCATCGGTTTTCTTTACCACCTCTCCAGGACGTATGGCTGGATTTGGAGCGGGTATCATTCTCTTTTTAGTTTCATCTTTTGCACAACTGCCAATCAAAAGAAGAGACGAAACTAATAATATATATATCCTTTTCATTTTATCCCTCACTTTAAAATATATGTTGTTGCAACGAAATTAGCTGCTACTGTCGTTCCCGATATTTTCATAGTAAGATTTGATACATCTATAATTCTCGGCAGATTACCTATCGAGGAGAGAAAGAGTCCAATCTGATGAAATCCGCCTGAAATGCTTAGCTTGATTGGTAATTCACTGTAGAGTATCTGTCCTTTTGGGGTCCTGATAGACTGGGGCTCGAAAAGGACGAACTTCACGCCTGCTTTCATCCCAACCCTCGTTATTGCCTCAAGGAGACTTGGAATCTCCTTTGTACTCGGCAACATCCCCTTTGCCCTATCCCACTGTTTGACCAGTATTTCATATCTTTTTTGAACATTTGGAAGACTTTTTGCAACCTGCTCCGCTTTAGCCAGATCAACCGACATATTTTTATGCTCTTCCCTCTTCTCATTTATTATTTTTGCATTTTTTGAATAGACGAGCTTGTGATAGCCAAAAATGACCCCAATAAAGACTATTACGCCGATTATGATATTTCTCTTTGTCTTATTCATCATTTCTTTTTAGATTTAAGGTTAACGCTCAGGGTGAATTGCATCACATCCTGACCACCGAAGGATATCTTTTTCAAGGTAGTAAGGTCCACATCTGTCAGATATTCTGAATCCTCAAGCCTATTCATAAAGTCAGCAACTGTCAGATTTGAAAAAGACATCCCTTCTATTTTAAAATTAGGTATCTTATCTTCAAAAGAAGTCAGCCATACATATTCAGGCAGTGATGATGCCAGCTCATCTAATATCTTAACCCTCAAGAACCTATTTTCGCTAAGACCTTTTATAACATCCAGTCTCCTCTGCAAATCTCTCTGTTTGTTTTCAAGATCCTTAACAAGATTTACCTCTTTCTGAAGACTCTTCAATATAGTATTCATCTGATCGATCTCTTTTGTAAGTTTGCGCATCTCCCCATTCTGTCTTACCCAAATAACGATGAATGCGATTAAAATGACAATCACAACGAACCCGACTAAAAATGTAGTTGGTCTAAAGGGTATTCTTATTCTGAAACTTGGAATAGGAACTTTAACCTTTGGCAGTTTTTTCGCTGCTTTCTTTTTCTCTTCTTCAGGCAATAAGTTTATTCTTATCATCCTCTCCCTCTCAATGCCAACCCAACAGCTTGGGTCAAAAGAGGAGCAATCAGTTCTGGATTCTCTGTTCCAAAGAGAATTGGATTATACGCGATGTTTTTTAATGAGTTTAACCCCTCGCAGGGAGTTCCGAACCTCTCTCCGAGAAAATCTGAGATACCTTTAATATTAGCACCTCCACCGCTCAAATATATCCTGTCCATCTTTTCCATCTCCCCTGGCAGATACGGTAGAGTCCTATCAATCCCAACTGCCAGTTCCTCACCCCATGCCTTATAGACTCCAAGAAGGCTCGCTTCATCCACTTCTTCTATCTTCTCTCCTTTCAAAACGCTCGCAGCATTTTCAAGAGAAAGTCCCAAATCCCTCTGCAATTTTTGAGAACAGGAATTGCTTGCCACCGATATGTCCCTTGTGAAGTGGGATATTCCATTCATTACAAAATTTATATTGGTCTTTTCTGAACCTATATTGATAAGTGCTACAAGTTCATTGGTAGAAATTTCGTAATTAGCCTCGAAGGCATTTTGAACAGCGAAGGCTCCATAATCTACAATAACAGGGTTCAAACCTGTTTCTTGAAGAAGTGCAACATAAGAATGCACACTCTCTTTCTTGGCTGCTGCCAGAATGACTTCCATCTGATTTTCGCCTGCATCCGGGTTTACAATTTCGAAGTCAAGCGTTACATCGTTAATATCGAAGGGTATATGCTGCTCTGCTTCCCACCGTATCTGAACCTTCGCCTCTGATTCTTTCATCTTCTCCATAGTGATCTTCTTGGTTATCACGCCCTTACCAGACATTGCTGTAATAACGTCCTTTCTCTTTATCCCTTTTGACTCGAACAGATTCCGTATAGTATCAACGACGACCTCTCTATCCATAACCTCGCCATCTACTATCACATCTGGTAAAAACGCTGCTATCCCATAATTCAATATG
>Ga0114921_10001348_pt1 | contig 11276 bp, 9 predicted proteins | sample BentaG_FD_87016 | JGI IMG/M metagenome (GOLD analysis project Ga0114921, IMG submission 87016) | Deep subsurface microbial communities from South Atlantic Ocean to uncover new lineages of life (NeLLi) - Benguela_00093 metaG | ecosystem: Environmental > Aquatic > Marine > Oceanic > Sediment ...
CATAAGCAAAAAGATGCTGCCGATTACACCTGCTGCAATAACCGTTGGCGTACTGCCCATGAGTTTGCCAATAGCCAAACTGAGTACAAAGATACCTATCGTAAGCGTTGCCCATGAAAACACCACTAATTTATATCCAAGTACACTAAAATTAGGAAGTGTATCATCAATCGGGTTTCTCCATAAATCTTCCAATACGTCTTGAGGTGGTTTTAATTCTTTTGTTTCTTTGGAAACAAGATCACTATACAAAACATCCTCGCCGAAAAAACCAGTGGCAGCAATCATAACTGTGGCGACATTAAAAAGCACCATAAACAACAATATCTGAAACAACAACCTCAATTTATCCACTCCTTTTTATCAAACTCTTTCCTTTCGTACCGATAATCGTAATAACGCCCAATAAAATAAACAACCCTACAATAATAGTTATTGCAGTCGGTATGTCTACTTTGAGTTGCCAACTTACAAATGTAAGATATAAACCTGCACCGAGTATTCCTGCCCCTGGTTGATGTATAGCTGCTGCACCGATAATTAGAATTGCAGAAGGTAAAAATAGTATGAAGAATTTGACATAACCCAAATCAAATGTTCCTCCGACAGCCACGAATTTTTCTTCTACCCACTCTTCTTCATGTTCAGGAGTATGCATCGGGTTTACAAATATCGTTTGATTAGTTATATGTCCGAGAGTTGTATGGTTCATCTCCAAAATGATTTTATGCATTCTGCTAGTATTCAACGCTGAAGTATTATAGAAGGTTATATCACTATCAGAAGTATAAGTATGTTTTTCCTTCCACGTCAATGTATTATTATAGCTCTCGTAAACATTGAATGTAACATCGGTTGTCTCGGTATAACTGTCGTAGAAATATATCTTGAGTGTGCTGTTGGCTATTACCCATTCTCCTGTAAACTCGCAAATATCGTCAAATGTTTTTATCTCTATCTCTTCTTCCTCTGATATAATTTGGAAATATTTAGGATAATAGATACCGTAATAATCAGGATCAGGTTTGTAATCTTCTTCTCCGTTTACATATCCCTCTTTTTTAAGTAATATTTTATATAAAATATTTGAAATAAGACTAACTTGTACACTTCCAACAGCATCAGTATTGACAATAGTTATATTTTTATAACCTAATGTTTCATTTATGTATTGTTTGATACTTACTTTTACATCTTCAAGGGGCGTATTATATTCATCGGTAACTATCAATGTGTAAAGATGAATTAAATTAATGGATGAGAGATATGCATTAAGTGTATAATTCCCTGTTAGTGATATATCCAAATAATATGTTATATTAGTATAGTTTTCTTTTGAAAACATAAATGCTATGTTAGTACCTGTCGGGCAAGTACCATTACTCAGATTAACATAATGGGAATTATCATTATTTAAAGAAGTATATACATGACTTCCATTTTGATTTGTTATGAACACATCCCAATCTGTTATCGGACTGCCGTCACTTGCATTAAAACAGTTTAATGTCGCTGTCCAGTTACTTGTTGTTGTAAAGCTCATATCACTACCATAAACTGTTGTTGTGCTGTTTGTTGCGAATGTCCTGTAGTGATATGTTGTCTCTGGTGTAAGCCCATATACGTGCAGTCCTCCTATTATCCCTATTTGATGTCCGAACTCCTCCCCTGTTGTAGCTATAAGGTTGTCATAGGTAAACTCTAGTGTATCTGCACTGCTAACATAGAATGTATAATAAAATTCAGGATGGTCAGTTGAATTATCTATATGGGTAAGCCAATTTATTTCTCTATCTTTTAGCCAAGATGTTAAACTATCTGCTGTAGAATTATACCTAAAAATCCAACTTATTTTATCGTATATTCCCCCTTGTTGACAGAAGTTTTCACAAGTATTATTAGATTCTATGCTTGTGTTATACAACCATATGTCTTTCGGGAATTGAAATAGCTCTGTTTCAGAAGAACCACTTGGATTCCACCCTGATGTAAAAGGTAAATCAAAATCTGTGTGACCGTAACTTGTTGTTTCACCCCATTGGAATCCTACACGGCAAGTTTCACCACCATCACTATTTAGATAACCATGTAATGTAGCATTCTGTTCTCCAACTCCTGTAGTTGTATTAGTAGATACATCAAGGGATGTTCCAGTATATAAATAAAAATGTTTTAATGTTTTTGTAGAAGTAGTATTTACCATATATATACAATCTATCATTGAAGAAGCACTTTTATGAGAAGAACCCATTGTATCTGTTCTGCTTAATCCATTTATGGTTTCATTAGAAATCAAATTGGGCGTTGTTTCCCATGTTCCATTATATTTTAAGTAATATGTACCATTTGGAGATGGTGTTCCTTGCCAAAAAACAAACAAATCTTCACTATCAACATCATATGATATAACAGGAGAAGAATTGGGAGCATTTGAATATAAATTTGTTACATTCCCCCAATTCCCATTAGTTCTATTAGTATAAGTAATATTTTTTGATGCATTCTCTAAATACACTAAATGTATTGTATCTCCTATGGCTGTAGCACTGGTTCTTCCATAATAACTAGTATCAACATTATAAGATGAGTTTGTAACATTTTCTTCAGCACTCCAAGCAGTGCCATTCCACAATTTTCCCAATATTGGTTTGGCTGTTCTATTATCATTTACTGAAAGAAAGTAATAAACATAAATATCATTACTCGTGGATAGATGCAATAATTTAGAGTGATAACGAATTGCAGAACTATTTACCCAATATGTCCAATCTGTACTCCAAGATCCATTGTTCCAAGCATTTTTAAAAACAGCACAAGTATGGTTAGATGTTCTCTTACCACTTATATAAGCATATCCAGCGTTATCCACGGTTATAGTAGGATCAGCGAAACTTGATGTACTCACTTTCTGATCGGCAGAATCCCACGTTATTGTACCATTTGAATTTAAAGTACCTCTCCTAAAATAAAGATCTAGTATAATATTTCTGACTACATAGTAGATATATGTACCATCATAAAATGTATCAAAATAAGCAGCAGCAATTGCAGTTGTTACAATAGCTCTATTCTCCCATGTTATACCATCAATACTAGAAGTATATACTATATCATCATCATATGCCCAATAGAATACCCAATGCCTACCTGAAGCATAAAATGTGTGTGTCTGAGCAGGTAATCTGGAAGAAAAACTGGAAAGACTACCAGTAATATTATTATCTACGACATTAGGCGTTGTTACTGTTTCTGCACGAATATTGGGATACTGAACAAAAACAGAAGAGATAATAGAAAATACCATAATCAAGATAAGGAAATAACAGTACCACCGCTGTTTATTCACTTAATATCCCCTCCTTCCATTCTTTTAAATATAAAACTAGAGCAAGAGAAACAACAAACAATAACCCGATTAATGCTACTCCATCCCAATATAATTCTCCATGTCGGTTGAAATGAATAATGACAGAACGTGTTGAACCTTCACCTTGTAACAGTACACCGATGTATTGTCTTGTTATCATAACTAATGAGAGGAGTCCTGCTATCAACCCTACAAATATAACTGCTTTTTTCATCCTATCACTTCTTCTATCATTTATTTCTCCTTCGTCTACTATTCAAAGCACCGATAACCAATAATAAAATCAACACACCAATAAATATTACACCAGTAAGCCCCCAACCCCACTTCGACTGATTACGCTCCTCATTCCAATTAACAAGATACTCGCCTTCCATTGTTTTCTGAGCCTGTTCATTCAACTGTTCATCAAGTCCACCAGGAGCATACAATACATTATTCGCAACAGTAAACAATATAAACGATACGGGCAACATGAAAGCAATCAACAAACTAGCGATAATCCAATTTCTCATTGTTGTATCACCACCGTACCGCCACCCTCTCGTCTTGATGCTAAACCTGCCAATCCAAGACAGATAATACCCAATAGAAATACAATTGTAGGTGTGACATGATAACCTATCAACATCAAATCCAAAGCATCACTACTGATAAAATAATCACTGATAATTTGATCAACGGCATCTTTCATTAACAACCAGATCATACCGAAAGTTACCAGCCCGAATCCAAACAAAAACAATGCTTCAAGTCCATATCTCATATTTTAATCCTCCCTGCCTTCATAAATTGTTTTTTTGCATTATCCATGATTTTATTAACATCAACATACGGTTCTTTAATTGTTTTACTTACCTTGGGTGCTTTTCGCTTCGCAGAGTAGGGTTTTTGCGTGATTTTTTGTATTCCTCGTCTTTTTCTACGTTTCTCCGCTACCAAACCTTGCGCAGTAATCTCACGTAACTCACCAGACGTATCAATGGCATAAGGTCTTTGTTCAATATAGACATCTCCCCGTTTCTTGAATTTATGTCGCAACAAAAACGCAGATATATATTCAATGGTTGGTTTTTGTGGCGTTCCACTTGTCGGCGTTATTTTACCCTGCATCGCTGCACTCTGATCTAATACAGTAAACAATACTCCTTTTGCATGTTGTTTCGAGAGACGTGGTTGTCTAATTGTGATGAGTCGTTCAGGTCGAACTTTTTTACCATGTTCGATATATCGTTCTTTGACTTGGACTTTATATGCTTGTCCTGGTCCTTTCTTTCTTTTCTTGGCTTCCAAATCAGGCAACCTAAGAAAAACAGGTTTTTTAGGAGGAGGTTTAACAGGTGGTTCTTCCCATGGGGTAACCTCTGGCTCTATCACAGGCTCAATAAAAGAAGGAGGTCTTGGACGTATCCGAGGCCATTTAAAAATAGAAATATAATCAGGAACATACTCCAACATAGACGCTGTTGCAAGAACGGGTAACACATCCAACGCTAGTTTTTTCTTCTGTATCGTTGCAGGACCATAACCATACATTAAAGCGGACTGTTGCATCTGAGAGGACAACACACCAAAACCGTACAGCAAAGCAGATTGTTTTTTCTGAAGGGATAAAGAAGCATAATCCTGACGTTGCTGAAGTATGGTCTCCAAATATTGTTTCTGCGTTACAACTGGTTTTAATATCTGTTTCTGTTGTTGCACTACTTTTACTTTTTGCACCTGCTTTTGTTTTTGAATCTGAATAGTCTTTAAACCACCACGTTGCACCTGCCCTCCTTGTCCATACAACTTATCAAGCTGTTTCTCTTGATCTCCAATAATATCTTTTAAAGTGAAAATCTTAGGTTTCTTAACTGGTACAAATGGTTTCAACTTGACAATAGGTTTTTTAACAAAAGCAACAACACCTGTTTCAAGATATGCACTAAACGGCAGATAAGGCTCCCATATTGCCAGTTTACCAACCTTAGGATATACTATAGGTTTAGGCCACACGACAACAGAAGGTTGCCTACCAGTATATACACCAGGAAATGGTATACCTAGTTTTGGTTTTATTTTTGCAACACCAAGATATTTTTTACCATATACTTCTACACCAACAGCACCTTCTTTTGTAATATCAACTTTATATTCGATTGGTTTTGGTGGTTTCGGCTTAAATATTTCTATTTTTGTTTTTGGAACTGGAGGTTTATATGGAGCAACCCTGCCAGTTATATCCCTCACAGGTGGTTTAGGAATACCTGTCTTGGGTTGCCATTCTATGCCTTTTGCAATATACTTCATATTCTTAGCCATAGATTCTGTTAACGACCGAAACGGCAGAGAAGGTTCATGGAGTATTACTGGTCCAGGCTTAGGAACAACTGCAGGCCTGGGCCATACAAAGACAGATGGTTGCCTACCAGTATAAACACCAGGCAGTGGAATACCAGTTTTCATCTGCCATCCCCTACCAACTTCCATAAACACTTTGTCCATATACGTACTGACTTGTACCGATGGGCGACCCACAGGTTTTGGCCCAGTAAACGGTGGTCTGGCTAATCTAGGAGGCTCAGAAACAATAGGTCTGCCGTATATATCCCATCTTGGCTTTGGCCCAAATGCGGGAGGTCTGACTTCTGCTCCAAATTTTTGCCCGTACCAGATGCGTTTACCGAACACTCTTATATATTTTGTAGCGCCAACGGCTCTTATGTACCCTGCTTTATCAACCTTAGTCAAAACCTCAGTACCAAAACGAGGCTCTCTAGCTCTAGCAACAGCAGGTCGTCCTGCCACTGCACGATAACCACCATATGCTAAACCGAGGTAAACTAAAGTCTGTGCTAAATCTTTTTTAAATGTCTCCATACCTTTTTGAGCAGAAGCAATGAGTTGAGTACCAACAGAAACACCAGCTACTCCTGCTATCCCCCCTCGTATAATTGTTGCTGGCGTAATAATACGCTTACCAATACCCAATAAAGGCTTAGCGCCAATGCGCGTACCAACTAACCATGGGAAAACCTTACCGAAAACTCCACCGATACCTATAGTTATAAACCCTATTCCAGTTGGAGAAGTCACAACTTCAGTTCCTACTTTACCCCAATCACGTTTTTCAAAAGGAACAGTCAACTTGTATTCCATAGCAGCAGCGGCCCTCTTAGCCACCACTCCTTCTTTACCAATGGGAGCGGTCCATCTGGAATAAGCAAAACTCGGATCAAAAAAACCTGCTAAAAAATCACTAATTTTTCCAGTAAACAAAGCCATACCTGGACCAACAGCTTTATGTCGTTCCTCCTGCCATTTTACAACATCAAGATAAGATTCAAATCCTTCATCTGTCCTTCTGAGTTCCATCGCAGGTTCTTCTCGTTTAACCTGTTCCCAAGTCTGCTTTCCTTCAGGGCCAAAACCCCCATACTTTTTAACATAAGTAATATCGGGTTCTACAGGTCCACGACTCAATGCAATATTAATAGATTCACTTAACTGTCTCTGTGCTTCCTTCTCCGAAATCTTACCAATGCTCTGTTCATAAATAATACGTTCATATTCATGCTCTTTAACACCAATACCTTTTAACTCAGAGGGCAAATCAATCTGCTCACGAACTGATTCAGGTACTTTACTAGTATGTAGATATGTATAATATCCTACACCTTTTGCCCGACCTGTAGCTAAACGATCTAATTCTGTTTGTCTTTGACTATAGAAACTAATGACATCTTGATATGTATGTCCTTTTGCCTTAGAAAAAACACGGTGTGTATCGAATTGGTATGTTACTCCTTCTTCGGTTGTAATTTTTTTTGGGAATGTAACGATAAGCCCTTTGCTAAATTCTTCAGATGTTATACCTGCCTGTATTAATACCTCTTCAGGAGAAAATGGAGTTTCGGTAATAGAAGGAGTTTCCGTAGTAGGACGTTTTTTATCTATTGCCTCCACTACTCCTACAGGCAACCTCATTCTTGCGGCTTTAACTCTTGTTTCAAATTCAGTAGGGGGAGATGGTTCAGGCTCTGGTTCTGGTTCAGGTGGCCCTGGTGACGGAGGAGCTGACGGAGGAGAAGGTCTAGGTGTAGATGGAGGAGGAGATGGCTCAGGTTCAGGCTCTGGTTCTGGTTCAGGTTCTGGCTCAGGTGGTCCATATTTGGGAACTAGTTTGCCTGTGTCAGGATCAAATATTAATTCAACCATATCTATCTACCTCTCCTCCTCTTCTTAACAAGTAAAATACCACCAAGTATCGTTCCAGACAGACCACCAAAAAGACTCAATGCAACTATAATTCCTATACCCCTTGAAACACCCCCACCTTGCAATATTGATTTAAAATTGTAAGTTTCATTAATATAACTATATCCATCATTTGCCTGAATACGCCAGTAATACTCTTCATAATGTTCTATTGCATTATAATAAAAATGTTCAGAACCTCGTTGTGTACCACTACTTACATTAACCTCAGAATGAATAAGAGTAGTACAATTGCCACTACCATTGCCAATATAGATAGAATAGTTCATAGTGTATCCCTGTGGACTTGTGAGGTTGAAGTAAAGCATCGGTTGGGTATCCTGAATGTTACTGTTGTTGCTTGGATACTCTATGGTAATGTTTAGCGTTGGTGGACTGCTGTTACTAAAACTTATGTTGAAATACATATTTCCAATAGGATACCAAGCAAGAGGAATGGAACTATTTCCAAAAGATATATTATAATCCATTGAACCGATGTCTTTATCTGTCGTTAAATTTCCAAAACTAATATTATAATCCATACTTCCAATATTTTGATATACTCTTACAGATAAATTACCAAAGCTAATGTTATAATCCATGTTTCCAATATCTTCATCAACTGTATCATTTCCAAATGAAATATTGAATAGAAAAACTTGTGAACTTGTACTGATATTTCCAAAACTAATATTATAATCTAAATTTCCGATGTCTCTGTTCACCGTTAAATTTCCGAAACTTATATTGAAATCCATTGAATCCACATCTCTATTAACCGTTGTATTTCCCATGCTCACATTGAAGTCCATGTTTCCAACATCCCTATTAACAGTAGTGTTTGAAAACGATACGTTAAAATCCATTGAACCGATGTCATTCCATTGTTCGGCAGCACTTACTGTATAACTAGCATAACAAGAAAGGTTATAATTACTAGAGGTATAAGAAGCAGGGTCGGCTATACCATCATCATATTCATCAGCACTAAACCGATAGTGTCCACCTGTTTTAGTTACTCGCATACCTTCTACATATAAACTGGATGTAGCACCTATGAAATAATAATCTCCATTCACTATAGTAGGCTTAGGTGCAGAAAATTCAAAAGTATGCCATCCATTAGCACCACCAGAATTATCCTCTGGTGTTTCAGCCATCAGATGTCCTGTACTATTTTGAATAAAATATTTTACCTTGTCACCGCCATCCCAAGCACCTAAATAATACGTAATATTATCTACTGTTCCACTTGCAGGTGCTTGATGATAACCCGATTTCAAATAATCCAATATAGTATGGACACTAGCATATGCATATATTTCACCAAAAGTCGGATCAATCTCAAATGTTCTATTAACTGCTATCTTCTTGTTTGTCTTTATTCGTTGATAGAAATAATTATTATAAATGCCCTGCTTAATAGTTATCTTACCACTATCAATATATGGTGTTAAATCAGAATAGTTGTAAACCAAGCTATAATTTTCAGTAGCATTAGCACTAAGGTTTATTGTGTATTGATAACTCACAGACTTATTGATATGAGATATAACGCTACGGTTCGCAACCAAAGTGAAACGATAATACAAACTCTTAGGTGCTTGGGATGTATTTAGAACCAAAGAAACCTTACAAGTATTATTAATCTCATTAAAAACTAGGCTGACATTCAACAACTCATTAGCATTCTGCCATTCGCTTTCATTATTAGGCCGTGCTTCAAGTTCATATGAAAAATACTGTTTAAGCCATTTCTTCCAGAAAGTAAAGTTTACATTTTTGGTCTGCTGAATGCCAAATGAGTTTTCAGGTGCATACCAATAATTATATGCACTACCATTCAAAGGTTCATCACCAGTAGAAGAAACAGTTTCTTCTTCAGCACCGAAAAAAGATTCAACCCATCGCTTATCAATCGCAGGAAGAACCAGAACAGCACCAAGACTAAGACAAACCAGACATAGAACCATCCAATGCCATCGTTTCAAATGACTGGGTTGTTCAGTCTTTGTCTTTCTACAACTCTCATGTAAGCTTAATGCTCCATCTACTTCTTCTTCAACGGTCATGAAATGACCTAGTAATACGCATCAAACGAGAAACTACAGCTTGTTGCATTCTCCCCACGAGCAAGTTGATAACCAGCACCGCTATTGTTCATCACATAGTAGTACCAGACATAATTACCAGTAGTGCAACCACTAATGTTGTATTCAGCCATTGCAGTATCAGCACCAATTGCAGGGGTTGTAAAAGCACATGTACAATTGCCACGCAACCAATCATTCATCCATAAACCAGATGATGCATTAAACCCATGTGTTTTATTCCACTGAACTTTTACCTGTATCTCAAAAGCAGTTCCATATGGAATGTTAGAACCTATATGACTGTTGTTTGTAATATCAGCAGAGTCATTATAATGCATACTATACCAATCAGTCGTGTTGTAAGTTATGTTAGCGTTATAATTGTTAGAACCTAGTGCAATAATAGACACGTTCAAAACCCCACTAGCACCTGCTCCAGGGTCAGCTTCAGCAAGTACATTACTATGCCATCTACGAGGATCTATCGTCTGCTTTTCCAATACTTCACCAATGTTCGCTAAGAATATTATAGCAACAAAAAAACTGACTAAAACCAATGTTGGTGGAACTAATAGCTTACCTGCTTTCTTCAAAATCTCTTTTCTTTTCATATCACAATCTCCTAAAAACTATCGAAAAAAACTCCCCCAATAAAAAACATGGAGTTCTCTCATTGGGAATATCTATATATAAAACATACTAATTATAATTTTCGGCAATTGACGATTAAAACAACGTCTATTTATTATACGTTGAATGCCGATAAATATATCGACAATAAATAATACCTGTGCTAATCTCCTTTAACTGTAATGTTTTCCATACCAAATCTGTACAAGAAGAAAATGAATCAGAAAAAGAAGATAAAAAAATTGAAAAACAAGAGAATGAATTACCAATAACAGAAGAAGAAAATGTGGAGCGGTGACTGAGTCTGGCCTAAAGTGGCCGACTTTAGATCGGTTAGTCCACGCAGGGGGCTTTGCACATAAAATAAGGAGAAAAGCCGATTAAATGTGCAAAATCGACATTTTATGTGCAGAACCGAATCTAAGATAGATTTAAATATAATTTATTATTACATTTTTTAATTTATTTCTTCTTTATATAATAGTAGTTTCCTTTTCTGTTTTTCACATACAACTCATTACCCTGTACTTTAACAATCGTAACTTTCTTTCCAGTTCGAGTTGTATATTTCATACCTGGATGTAAACTCATTCTTTATCGCCTCCTTTTTCCATATCAATAACATACTTGGAAAGGGTGTAGGATTTCTTTTTAGAATCCATTATCATGCTGATTAATTGACACCTCTTTTGTCAATCCAGTAAACGATAGAAACTCTGAAATGTTATCAAGCCCAATCATTTCGTGAATAAGAACCGTGATATTATATGCTATTATCTTACATAAAAGTTCGTTTTCTTGGGCAACTCTATTCCGTGACTTGATGGTCTCTCCAAACTTCTTCTTGATAGCAGCAAACGTGGATTCTACATTGCTTCTTTGATGGTAATGCTCCATAAATTCATCCTTATGCAATTGAAAATAGTGATATGCACGGTTCCACA
>Ga0114921_10001349_pt1 | contig 11276 bp, 12 predicted proteins | sample BentaG_FD_87016 | JGI IMG/M metagenome (GOLD analysis project Ga0114921, IMG submission 87016) | Deep subsurface microbial communities from South Atlantic Ocean to uncover new lineages of life (NeLLi) - Benguela_00093 metaG | ecosystem: Environmental > Aquatic > Marine > Oceanic > Sediment ...
ATGTGGCTGGTGCGCTTGCGGATCCGGAAGGCACGGCCCTGGGCGCGCGGGCGGACTCGCTTGGCCGTCGGCCCCTCGTCAGCATAGGCGCTGGCGACCACCAAGGTCGCGGGGTCCAGCCCATCATTGTTCTGCGCGTTGGCAGCAGCACTGGCGATGACCTTGGCCACCGGTTCGCTGGCCGCCTGCGGAGCCCACCGCAAGATGTCAAGTGCCTCAGACACGGACTTGCCGCGCACCAGGTCAATCACCCGGCGCGCCTTGGTCGGCGAAACTGACACGAAACGCGCCTTGGCGATCGCCGACGGAAATTCAGTCGCTGTGCTCATCGGCGCTTGGCCTTCCGGTCGTCCTTGATGTGCCCCTTGAAGGTGCGGGTCGGGGCGAACTCGCCGAGCTTGTGACCCACCATCGCCTCAGTGACGAACACCGGCACGTGCTTGCGACCGTCGTGGACGGCGAAGGTATGCCCGATGAAGTCGGGGATAATGGTCGACCGACGCGACCAGGTCTTGATGATCTGCCGGGTGTTCTTCTCGTTCTGTGCGTCGACCTTTTTGAGCAAGTGGTCGTCGACGAACGGGCCCTTCTTTAGGCTGCGTGGCATCGTTGGCTACTCCTTGCCTTCCTAGCGCCCGTGCTTCTTGCCGGTGCGCCGGCGTCGGACGATGAGCTTGTCGCTGGGTTTGTGCGGCTTGCGGGTACGACCCTCCGGCTTGCCCCACGGGCTGACCGGGTGACGGCCACCGGAGGTCTTGCCCTCGCCACCACCGTGCGGGTGGTCCACCGGGTTCATCACTACACCACGGACGATGGGGCGCTTGCCCTTCCACCGCATGCGGCCGGCCTTGCCCCAGTTGATGTTGGCTTGCTCGGCATTGCCTACCTCGCCGACGGTGGCGCGGCAGCGGACATCCACGCGGCGGATCTCGCCGCTGGGCATCCGTAGTGATGCGTGGCTGCCCTCCTTGCCCAGCAGCTGAATGCTGGACCCGGCCGAACGGGCCAGCTTGGCACCGCCGCCGGGCCGTAGCTCCACGGCGTGGACGACGGTACCCGCCGGGATGCTGCGCAGCGGAAGGTTGTTGCCGGGCTTGATGTCGGCGTTTGGCCCGGACTCCACCACGTCGCTCTGCGAAAGACCCTGCGGCGCAATAATGTAGCGCTTCTCGCCGTCCATGTAGTGCAGCAACGCAATCCGGGCCGTGCGGTTCGGGTCATACTCGATGTGCGCTACCTTGGCGTTGACGCCGTCCTTGTCGTTACGACGGAAGTCAATGACCCGGTAGGCACGCTTGTGCCCGCCGCCCTTGTGCCGCGTGGTGATTCGGCCGTGGGCGTTGCGGCCACCGCGGCCGTGCAGCGGACGGACCAGCGACTTCTCCGGAGTCGAGCGAGTGATCTCGGCAAAATCGGAGACGCTGGCGCCGCGGCGACCCGGGGTCGTCGGCTTGTACTTGCGAATTGCCATATCTACTAAATCCTGAGTCTCTCTCGCCCCGGCTAGGCCGGCGCTCCGAACAGGTCGATCGGCTTGCTGCCGGGCGCCAGCGTCACGATGGCGCGCTTGGTGTTCTTGCGCTTGCCGTACCCGGCGCGGGTGCGCTTTCGTTTGCCCTGCCGGTTCGCGGTGTTGACCGAGTCGACCTTGACTTTGAAGATCTTCTCGATCGCGATCTTGATCTGCGTCTTGTTGGAGTCAGGGCGCACGACGAACGTGTACACGTTGTCCTCGATCAGCCCGTAGGACTTCTCCGAGATCACCGGAGCCAGGATGATGTCGCGGGGGTCAGTGACTGTCGCCATCAGGCCGAAACCCCTTCCTCTTCTTCTTGCGTGCTTGCGCTCGCAGCACTGATGTAGGCGTCGAGCGCCTCGACGCTGAACACCACGTCGTCAGCACGCAGCACGTCGTAGGTGTTGAGCTGGTCGGGCGCCAGGACATGCACACCCGGCAGGTTCGCCATGCTCTTCTCGCCGGTCTCGTCGCTGCGGCCGATGACGACCAGCACGCGCTTGCGGTCGGTCAACGTGCCGAGGAACGCCTTGGCGCTCTTGGTCGACGGGGTCTGTCCGGATACCAGTTCGGTGACCGCGTGGATGCGGCCGTTGCGCGCCCGGTCCGACAGCGCGCCACGCAGCGCGGCAACGATCATCTTCTTCGGGGTGCGCTGGCTGTAGTCACGCGGCTTCGGGCCGTGCACCACACCGCCGCCGGCAAACTGCGGCGACCGCGTCGAGCCTTGGCGGGCACGCCCGGTGCCCTTCTGCCGGTACGGTTTCCGGCCACCGCCGCGAACCTCGCCGCGGGTCTTCGTCGAGTGTGTGCCTTGCCGGGCCGCAGCCAATTGAGCAGTGACGACCTGGTGCATCAACGCGAGATTGGCTGCGGCGTCGAACAACTCGGCAGGCAGCTTGACCGAGCCATCGATCTTGCCGGCCGGAGTCTTCACCGGAATCTCCAGGGTCTTCTGATCCTTGGCCGTTGCCATTACTTCTCACCTCGCTTGATCGCACTGCGAACAACGACCAGTCCGCCGGTGCGGCCGGGGATTGCCCCCTTGATCAGCAGCACGCCGTTCTCGGCATCGACCTTGTGCACCATCAGGTTCTGCGTGGTGACCCGGTCGTTGCCCATTCGGCCGGACATCCGGGTGCCCTTGAAGACCCGGCCCGGAGTCGCGCAGGCACCGATCGAACCAGGCCGGCGATGCACCGCCTGCGCGCCATGGCTGGCACCCTGGCCGCTGAAACCATGCCGCTTCATGGTGCCGGCGAAGCCCTTGCCCTTGGAAGTGCCCGTCACGTCGACGTAGTTGCCGTCGGAGAAGATCTCGGCGGTGAGCTCCTGGCCCACCTCGTAGGAAGCGACAGCTTCGTCGTCGACCCGCAACTCGGCCAGATGCCGGCGCGGATTGATCCCAACGGCAGCATACTGCCCGGTGACGGGCTTGTTCACCTTGCGCGGGCTGATCTCTCCGTAGGCCAGCTGCACGGCGCTGTAGCCGTCCCGCTCCGGGGTACGGATGCGCGTGACGACGTTGGGGCCGGCCTTGACGACCGTCACCGGAACGACCTTATTGTTCTTGTCGAATACCTGCGTCATTCCGAGCTTGGTACCCAGAATTCCTCTTCGCGCCATGGTTCACCGACTCCCCTACTGGATGTTGACGTCGACGCTGGCCGGCAGATCGATGCGCATCAGAGCGTCAACGGTCTTTGGGGTCGGGTCAAGGATGTCAATGAGCCGCTTGTGGGTCCGCATCTCGAAGTGCTCCCGAGAGTCCTTGTACTTATGCGGCGACCGGATGACGCAGTACACGTTCTTCTCAGTCGGCAGCGGCACGGGGCCCACCACGCTGGCACCCGTCCGGGTGACCGTCTCGACGATCTTGCGCGCCGAGGCGTCAATAGCCTCGTGGTCGTAGGCCTTGAGCCTGATGCGGATCTTCTGTCCCGCCACGCTTCTGATACCTCACTCTTGCTCGGGCCCGTTCGGACCTGGTGTTCCCGCGCTTCGTCATTGAAGACGTCACGCTGGCAATCGCCGCCGCTGTTTACCTGTCGTGGTTCACCGGCCCCCGCGGTCGGGTGTGTCGCCCGCACGCGGCCTCGCCCGCGCCGAAAATCCGCCGCGCTCCGAGGGTGGGACCGGATGCGCCCGTTCGGGCGCCGGTCGTATGCCCGGCCAGGCGCGAACCTGGCGCAAGGCAACCCGAACAGTATGCCCTAGATCGGATGGTCGGCCAAATCCCGGCCCACCTGGAAACGCGGCGCGAATCGAGCATCAAAACTGAAACGACGGCAGACCACTCGACAATGAGAGGCGCGTCGCCACCATAGTTTCAATGTCGCTGGGGCCGACGCCCGATCGCCTACCTTACCCTGGAGTAAGGTAGGCGATCATGACAGCTTCGAGCCCGACATATCAGATGTGGAAGCGTCTCTCCGGGCGCCCGGGCGGCAGCCGCCTGTTCTCCGCCGCGGCCATGCTGCGGGTGCCCTACTTCGCCTCGATAGCGCCGCATATCGAGGCGATGGAACCCGGCCTCGCCGAGGTGAGCGTGCCCAAGTGGTTCTTCGTCTACAACCATCTGCACACCGTGCACGCAATCGCCTCGTGCAACGCCGCCGAGGTCGCCATGGGCATGCTCATGGAGGCGACGGTGCCGGTCAGCCACCGATGGATCCCCAAGGCGATGACGGTGCAGTATCTGGCCAAAGCCACCACATCGCTGCGGGCACAGGCACGTCTGGACCCACCTGATTTCGCGACGATCACCGAAGGCACCGAGCTGGTGGTGCCGGTCAGCGTCATCGACCGCAACGGCGCCGAGGTGGTGCACGCTGACATCACCACCTGGGTGACGCCTGCGCAGTGAGTGGGTCGTCCGCGAAGTCAGGGGACACGTGAGGGTTGCCTCAAGGCCGCTTCACCGATGCCCAGAACGCACACTGGTGCTCCTTCGCGAATGTGGTGATTACCCGGCTGCCGTCGGCCTGTAACGACATCCACGGGCCGTCGTCGATGCCGCCGCGCAGCGCCGGCCAGTCGGGCAGGCCGGTCGCGCTGGGCACGCCGGTCACGACGAACTGGATCCAAGAGTCGAGCATCTGCCAGGACAACCGCTGCTGCGCCGGGTCCAACGGCGGCGCACCACCGACGTCGAACAAGTAGCGCAGCTCCAGTGAGTGACTGGCGCCGACCGGGAATGGAACGTTCCGCAACGGCTCTGGCGCCGGGGCAGCGCGATCATTGAATTCATAGGCATACACCGGCGCGGCCCGCGACAAGGTGTCCGCCATCTGGTCGGCAACGCACGCGAATTCACCGTCGGTAACCGCAGCGGCATAGGCCAGCGGGACGCTTCCACCGTATCGGTCGAGCGGGTATTGCGTGAGCACCGGGCGACTGTCGGCATCGAAGGTGTCCGCCAGCAAAACGGGATACTCCGCGGCCGTCGGCAGCTGGCCCGATCGCAGGTATTCCATTGCCATGAAGAGCGTGAACTCGTCACGGTTGGATCCGATCAGGACGGGCACTTCCACGGCCCCGCCCGTCCCGAAGGCGGCCACCGGGTCATCGGGCAACAACTTGGTCCCGGTGACCGGGCCGATCAGTGCGTCGGCTCCAATATGGAAATACGCCGGCGGCACGGCCAACTGGGTTGCCGGCAGCGCCCGCAGGCACCGCGCGGCGGTTTGGAGATCACCACACCCCACCGACGCGGCGTACTCCACGCTGCTGCGCTGGGCGGTCGCCAGGCTGGCCTGCGCCTGGCACGGCCCGCTCTGGATGATCGCCGCCCGGAACAACCCGGCCGACCCGGGAGCCACCAGGTGATCGCACACCGACATAGCGCCCGCCGATTCACCCGCGATGGTCACCTTGGTGGGATCACCGCCGAAGCCGGCGATGTTATCGCGAACCCAACGTAGTGCGGCCTGCTGATCGGCCAGACCGTAGTTGCCGACCTCGCTGGGCGGTCCGAGCGCTGGGTGAGCCAAGAACCCCAGCGTTCCCAATCGGTAGTTGATGGAGACGACGACGATGTCGCCCCGGGTGACCAACCACCGCGAGTCGTAGAGATCGCCGCTGCCGTTGGCGAAGGCACCGCCGTGAATCCACACCAGCACCGGCCGCTGTCCCGCCGCGGCCGCGCCGGTGGGCGTCCACACATTGAGGGTCAAACAGTCCTCGCTGGACTTCCTCCCGTAGCCGGGGTCTACCGAGGTGTCCTGAATACACCGCGGGCCGGGCTTGCTGGCATCCCGCATCCCCGGCCACCGCGGAGTGGGCCGCGGAGGCTGCCAACGCAATTCGCCGACCGGCGGCGCAGTATAGGGAATGCCCTGGAACAGCCGGTGATCCACCGCTATCTGACCGCGCACAACGCCGGCCGCCGTCGGCGCGACGCCCGAATCCGCCGAGCCGGACTCTGCTGCCCGCGTCGGTACCGATGCCTGCGACGCTCCGCCATGTGGTTGCTGATCGGCGCAGCCGACTGCCAGCACCGCCGTTGCCAGCGCGACGGCGAATGCCATTCGGCGGGGCGCTGATCCGGTCGGCACGAACTGGAAGCCTACGCCGACCGGATCGACACAAACCGGCCATGCACCTTCGTTGATCACCGACAATGAAAAGCAACCGCACGTCCCAGCAGCGGAGTTCAGGAGCGCGAGTGAGCACACCGACAGTTGACCCGGCCGCCAACGTGCTGGCAGACCCGACGGCCTACGCCGACGAATCGCGGTTGCACGCGGCACTGACCCATCTGCGAGCCCACGCGCCGGTGTCCTGGGTGGACGCCCCGGGCTACCGGCCGTTCTACGCGATCACCAAGCACGCCGACATCATGGAGATCGAACGCGCCAACACCCTATTCCACAACGCGCCACGCCCGTTTCTGATGACCGCCGAAGGCGACGCAGTGATCGAAGCGCAGGCGGCCGCCGGTATGGAATTACGAACCCTCATCCACATGGACGACCCCCAGCATCGGCTGGTACGTGCGATCGGCGCCGACTGGTTTCGCCCCAAGGCCATGCGCGAGCTCAAGGTCCGCGTCGATGAACTCGCCAAGATATACGTCGACAAAATGCTGAGCGCAGGCACCGAATGCGACTTCGTCCAGGAAGTCGCCGTGAATTACCCGCTCTACGTGATCCTTTCGCTCCTCGGCCTGCCCGAGTCGGATTTCCCCCGCATGCTCAAGCTCACCCAGGAACTATTCGGCGGCGACGACAAGGAGTTTCAGCGGGGTACCACACCTGAGGAGCAGCTGTCTACGTTGCTGGATTTCTTCGTGTACTTCAACGCGCTGACTGTGTCCCGCCGCGAACAGCCGACACACGACCTGGCCTCGGCCATCGCCAATGCCCGCGTCGACGGAGAACCATTGTCCGACGTGGACACTGCCTCCTACTACATCATCATCGCGACCGCCGGACACGACACCACCAGCGCGACTATTGCCGGCGGGATGCTCGCGCTGATCGAGAACCCGGCCGAGCGGGAGCGGCTTCGAGCCAATCCGGGGCTCATGCTCACCGCCGTAGAGGAAATGATCCGATGGGTCACGCCGGTCAAGGAGTTCATGCGCACCGCCACTGAGGACACCACCGTCGGTGGCGTGCCCATCGCCACCGGCGAATCGGTGCTGTTGTCCTATGTGTCAGCCAACCGCGATGAAGAAGTCTTCTCCGACCCGTTCCACTTCGATGTCGGACGAGAGCCCAATAAGCATCTGGCCTTCGGCTATGGCGTGCACTTCTGCTTGGGCGCCGCACTGGCCCGGATGGAGGTGAACAGCTTCTTCAGCGAGTTGCTGCCGAGGCTGGATTTCATTGAGTTGGCTGGGCGGCCTCAGCTCAGTGCCACCACATTCGTGGGCGGGCTCAAACACCTCCCGATTCGCTACTCGCTGAAATGATTTCGGCCGGTCGGCGGTGCGCAAGCTCATCTCCGCTGGGAGCGGCAGCTACACCGCACGGCATCGAGCCTCAACCAACCGTCCGTTCGCCTAGCCCGCCGCCACGAACTCCGCCGCCCGGTGGCCGAGCATCACAACCGTGGCGTGCGGTCCGCGACTTGTGATCGTAGGCAGGGCTGATCCGTCGATCACCCACAGTCCCTCGATCCCGCGGACCCGGCATCGGGGATCGAGGACCGCCTGCTCGTCGTGATCGGTGCCCATCGGGGCGCTGCCACACAGATGCTGGGACGTCGCCCATACTGGTGGTCCGACTTCCGCTGGGGGACCTGCCAATTCGCGGGCCAGTTCAGCACCGCGCCGCAGCGCGGCGACATCGTCGGGTTCGCTGTCGTAGCGGTGCTCGATCCGGGGCGGGACCCGTGGGTCAGCCGAGACGAGGGTGATGCGTCCCCGCGAACGTGGCCGCATCAGCGCCACCCCGATGTGTGGCGGGTCCTGGTGACCCGTCATCGGCTCGCCGACCATGGCGCCGAACCCACACGTGTACGGACGAATCTCCACGTCGTCATCGGTGCACAGCACTACCTCCAGTACCGGTCGGCCCGCTGCCACCTCCCAATCTGCTGGCAAGATCCACTCGGGATGGTCGGTGCAACTCATTCCGACCGGCAGGGGCGTCACCACGGCCACTCCGGCAGATCGCAGCATGTCTTCATTGCCGACACCGGAAAGCATGAGCAGGTGCGCGGAGCCGATCGCTCCGGCGGCCAACACAATACGGTCTGCAGTCAGCGTGATAGGACCGCTGCGACCAACGGCATCGACACCGACGGCGCGGCCTTCGGCGATCCGAACCCGCCACACCCGGGTCTGCTCCCGCAGCGTCAGGTTTGGCCTGCTCAGCGCGGGCAGCAGGTAGGCTACGCCGGGACCGACGCGCACCCCGTCGACCATATTCAACGGCACCGGACCCACGCCCACCGGCATTCCCGGTCCGGCCGAGTCACCGTTGAGGTCTGCGATCCAAGGAAATCCGGCACGCTGCGCTGAATCGACGAACCTTGCTGTGTTACCCGCGATTTCTTCGCTGCGGCGAACGGGGATGGGTCCGCGGTCGCCGTGCCCCGAACCGTGGAAGTCGAGGTCGGTCTCGATAGCAACGAAGTGGTCCAGAACGTCAGCCCACGCCCAGCCCGGCACTCCGGCAACCTCGAAGTCGCGAGGCAGCCCCCGGCAAAAATATCCGCCGTTCACCGCTCCGGAACCTCCGACGGTAGTCCCGCGCACGATCGGGCCGACCCGCACCGGGCGCTGAGTCAACTCCGTCTGATAATGCGTGACCAGTGGGCTAGCCGCGCCGATAGGCAACTGCAGCCCATCGGCTGCAAGCGCCGAAAACGCAGGATCGGCGAGGCCCGGACCGGCCTCAACTATGACAACGGAGCACCGCGGGTCAGCGGACAGCCGTTCGGCAACAACAGATCCAGCACTTCCGGCGCCGACAATGAGTACATCGGTGTGCAACGTGTGTGCGGGCAAGGCGACGATCAGGTCCGGATCTGGGGTTTGAGCGGTCCGATGTCGCGCTCGCGCACCACACCGCCCCACAGACCGGCCCCATAGGCAAGATCGTCGAGTCGCTTGAGTAGCACATAGGCCACCAAACCGATTGGCTTGGCCTCTCCGTCGGCGCCGCAGTTGCGGCGGGCCCAGTCGACCACGCCGTCGACCACAGCTGCGATAAGCACGACCCGACAGCACCGCGGGGACACCAGCGCCGCTATCAGCGCGAGCGGCCAGTAGTGCCGGCAGATCGCAGACGCCAACTGCAGCGCGGCGGATCCGAGCCCGCGGGCAGCCACCACCGCTACATCCCTGGGCGGGGTGTCGGCATCTTGCATCACCCCCGCGATCCGGCGACCGGTCAGTGCCCCCAGAATCAGAGATGCCAGAAACCCCATCCCCGCACTGATGGCCATCAGGACCCAGACCGTCAGTGTCCAATCGGAGATCACCAGCGGCGCTGTCTTGCCGGGGTGGCGCACAGACAGCGGCGCAGCAGACTGGCCATAAAATACCTTGCGCGCCAACCATTCTCGCAACTCCGTGCGGTGCTCGTGCGCAACGAGTGCAATCGGTTCGTAGCGCAGCCGCGCACCAACTTCGATCAACCGCCAGCACAGGTCGACGTCTTCACCGGATTGCAGGCTCTCATCAAACCCACCAACATCGCCCAGCGCTGACCGCCGGCAGATGATTGCGGCACTCGGTACATACGAAACGGCTCCGTAGGGTACTACCGGGGCCTCCCTCTGGCCCAAGTCCAACGACGAACGAACCGCTTCGTAGCGGGCCACCAGTTGGTCACTATTCGTCAGGCCCACGATCCGGGGGGCAACCAGCGCGACGGTGGGGTCACAAAAGTGGCCCAGCAAAGCCTCCAGCCATCCCCGCCGCGGTACCACGTCAGAATCCAGGAAGGCGACGAAACCGGTCGCGCACCTGGCCAGCCCGGTGTTGCGCGCAGCTGCGGGGCCCCTGCTCCGGACATGGCGCAGTACCTCAATCGCGCAATTACCACCCGCGACATCGCCCGGCTGGACCGGGGTGGCCGAACCGTCGTCGACAACAATGACACGCATCCCGCGCAGCGACGGGATCAGTCGCTGGAGGCCGGCTATGTTGTCGTGCACCGGGATTACCACTGTTACGTCCCGATGAGATGGTCCGCCCACAGGACGGGGATGTGCCACCGTCGCATCCAGCAGGGTACGGGCCAACTGAGCGCTGACCGCGTCACGCACCTCAAGTCGCCCGTCATCGAGCATGCACTGTGCCGTCGGGGCCAGCCGCAGCAGCCGGGTCGGCGAGCCACCCAACAACGTCGAACCCCTGCCGAACACGCGTACCCGGCGGTCGACCTGCACCGCGAACCCGTCGGGTAGCCGCGTCTGGGTCATTCCAGCGCCCCGCCAGCGCCAGGCGCCCAGCGGCCGATCAATCCGACGCAGCCGTCCACCATCTCAGCGAGGATGAGCTCCCCCACTGCCGCAGTGGCCGTGGTCGGGTCTCCCAGCACTCCGACGTCGCTCACCGCCGCGACGCCTCCACGGCGCATCGCGGGCATCAGCTCCGCCAACTGCGCGCGGTTGCCGGGCACCCACGAGTCGGTTTGGACATCGGACGGCGAAATATGTAGCAGAACGGAGGTTTCAGTATGCCCGGCATGCGCGTCGCTGTCCTCCACCACGCAGCTGCACCAGCCGGCGTCGCGACCTTCTGACCGAAGCCGGCTCACCGCAGAGGCAAGCGCCGACACGTTGCCACCATGCCCGTTGACGAATACCAGCCGTCGTGCCCAATCCGTGGCCGATCTGGCGTACTCCACCAACAGCAACGCCAACGCGTGGGTGCCGATGGAGATCGTTCCCGGGAAGCTCTGATGCTCGCCGCTGGCGCCGTATGCGATGGCGGGCGCCAGCAGATGGGGCCCCGAATCGCGGCCGGCCAGGCGCGCGACTACCGCGCTGGCTACCGCCGTGGCGATTCTGGTATCGGTGTCCAGGGGCAGGTGCGGGCCGTGCTGCTCGGTCGCGCCCACCGGAACCACCAGCGTCGCCGCGATACTTCGTAGCTGCCTCGACGTCAAGCAACCAAGCTCGCGGGGGAAAGCCACTCGCCGATGGTAGGCCGAATTCACCTGGCGTGCGCCACTTCATAATTCTCGGAACATGTTCTTTACAGATCGCGTCACCGCCACACGTTGCCGCCGATCACGCCAGCCACCCCTGCAACTCCCGTATCACCATCGAGTCAATACTGGCAATGGCGTCAGTGACC
>Ga0114921_10001350_pt1 | contig 11274 bp, 10 predicted proteins | sample BentaG_FD_87016 | JGI IMG/M metagenome (GOLD analysis project Ga0114921, IMG submission 87016) | Deep subsurface microbial communities from South Atlantic Ocean to uncover new lineages of life (NeLLi) - Benguela_00093 metaG | ecosystem: Environmental > Aquatic > Marine > Oceanic > Sediment ...
ACGACATCATCATATGTTTTGTCAATCTTGAGAATTTTTTCAAGAGAGATTATTGCTTCAGCATATTTATTATTGTAGGTATAGTTATCGCAGGCCTGTTCATAGCGTGAAATTGCATCATCGTTCCTTCCTAATTTTACGGCGAGATCTCCAGACAGTTCCACAGTCTCTGCCGAATTAGGATTTTCATTGAGTGCCCGCTTTAAGATAATCTGTGCTTTCTCAAGCTGTCCTTGTTGTATGTATTCTCTGCCTTTATCTAAAATATCTGTTTCCATTGTATGCCTACCACTGAGATTATAATTGATTTCACATATTTGTCAAGAAGGTTTTTTCTACCTCCTGGTACAAACGTTCTTCTTGTTTTGTGAGTGAAGTGAGCTCCGTGCTCAACGATTTGTTGAATTTTTTATCCGTTATTGAATTAAGGTTTATTAATACATTTATCCGGGCGGCCATAAATGCGCTGTGTAAAGAATAGAGCGCCACCCCCACATCAGAGAGGGCATTCTTCAAGCCCTTTTGAGCCAATATTTTGGCATAAGGATAGATGGACAATATCTTTTTACAGACCTCAAACGGCACTTGGGCAGCCGTTTTGTAACCATTTTGGATTGTTGCTTCTTTTTTATTTTTATCTGCGTCAGTCTCTTCGGGTAGTTTAAAGGCCTCTAACACTTTATCGAATGCATTTTTGTCCTTTTCAATATATGTATAAAAGTCATACGCTTCCAACTTCAAAAATCCGTGAATATCTTTTAATTCTTTGTCTTTTGTCTTCCTTACCGTTATGCCAGTAACCATGGACAAGAGCGCAGTTCCCAGCGCTCCCTGTAATGCAGCAACGCTTCCGCCCCCCGGGGTTGGCTTTGCCAATGCCAACGCATGCATGAATTCTAGGATTGATTGTTTTCCACCCTTGCTCCGAAGTTTATATTCAAGAATCTGGTCTTCGTTGAAGCGGTCAAGTTGTAAAAAGTATATTGCCGTATCAATTAATGCCTTCTCAGGAACAAGTCCAACAATCTCAGACTCTTTTATCGTTACACCATACCTTTCTGCCTCGCGTTTGACGGTCTCAAACACCCTATATAAAGGACTCTTGGTGTAGTTCGTCATATTAATAGAAACCTGGGCAACATTTTCTTCTTTTAATGCAAAACCGAGTGACTTGACGTACCGGTAGCCGCCACTTCCGAATCGAATCGCCTTTGCAATTTTCTGGGCGATGGAAGTGTCTGGGGTATTAAGATTCACATTAAAGGCGATGAGTGGAAATCGTGCACCTACTACAGTAGCACCGGCAGTTGGATGAATTTTTGGTTCGCCAAAGTCTGGATAATGATCAGGGTTTGTCTTAATCTCTTCCCGTAAACCCTCGAACTCGCCTTTTCTAATATCGGCAAGGTTTTCCCGTTCCGGTCTTGTTGCCGCTGCCTCATAGAGGTAGATGGGAATCTTCAATTCTTCAGCAACCCGTTTTCCCAATCGCTTCGCCAGTTCGACACATTCACGGGTGGTCGTATTGCTGATCGGTACAAAGGGGACAACATCGGTTGCTCCCATTCTCGGATGTTCACCCTTATGTTTTGTTAAGTCTATCAACTCGGATGCCTTTTTGATTCCCCTGAATGCACCCTCGAGCACCGCATCAGGTTCACCAACAAAGGTAATGACCGCACGATTATGGTCAGCATCCATCTCCTGATCAAGTAATTCTACACCAGCACTTTGAATTTCGGCTATGATCTGGTCAATCTTTGCCTTATCTCTTCCCTCACTAAAATTAGGTATGCATTCAACTATTTTTTCCATAGATTACCCTTCCTTTTTTAATTGTATACTTTACAATATCTTCGCCAAATTGATATGGAATTTTCTTGTAATTGTCTACGTCTAATATAACCAAGTCGGCCTGCTTGTCCTTTTCAAGAGAACCCAATTTTTTAAGGATATCGAGTGCCTTTGCACCATTCTTTGTTGCAGCCAGTAGGGCATCCTCTATATCCATACCATAGACTAAGCAGGCAAGGGCAATAATCTTCGGCATTGAATAAATCATACAGGTCCCAGGATTGAAATCAGAGGCGATTGCTACGGCTGAATTTGTTAGCTTGAAAGCCTTGATGTTTGGTTTCTTTTTAATTCTCAAGAAGAGCGATGTCCCGGGTAGTAAAACTGGAATAACACCCGCTTCTTTCATTGCCTTTATTGTACTTTTTGTAGTATAGATGAGGTGTTCAGCAGATATACACCGTAGTTGTGCAGCGAGCCTTGCACCACCAGAATTTGTAAGTTCATCAGCGTGGATTTTGAGCTTGAGGTTACACTCCTTAGCCCGCAGTAAGATTTTTTTGCTCTCTTTGCTGGTAAAGGCGGTTTTATCACAAAAGATATCGCAGAACAGAGCCAGGCCTTGCTGTGCGACTTCAGGAATTATCTCTTCGATTACAACATCGACATAATCGCGGTGTTTCATATGAAAGGGTATGGTGTGAACAAGATAAGTTGGTATAATATCAATGTGAGCATTTTCTTTTAGTCTTTTAATAACCCTCAAGATTTTCAGTTCTTCAGTCAGTGAAAGTCCATAGCCGCTTTTAATTTCAACAGTGGTTGTTCCATGTCTTACTAAATTATCTATCCTCTTTTGTGCCAAAACATAGAGTTCATCTTCGGTTGCTTCGCGTGTCTTCTTTACGGTACTGATAATGCCGCCACCTGCCTCGGCAATCTTTTCATACGCCATGCCACGAATTCTCATTGCAAACTCGTCCTCTCGAGTACCTGCAAAAACGAGATGGGTGTGTGAGTCAACAAAACCAGGACACACCACGCATCCACTCGCATCAATTGTTTTGTATTTTGTCTGATTATCTTTGATGTGACCTATTTCTTTGATTATTCCTTCATCAACAAGTATTGAACCATTCTTTATTACTCCAATGCCATCTTTCATTGTTAAAATTTCTGAGGCGTTCTTTATCAAAATTGCCATCGATTATTTTATTCCATTTTTAAAATATGTCAACAACATACCCTCGAGTAGTCTTACTAGATAAGGCACTCATATCTTTACGCAGGGAGTTTTTCATTAATCATCCAGTCTTTGGTCTCTGCGAAAGTCTAATCGTAAACCAGAATCATCTATTATGCTTCCTGAGGGAAAGAAGTCCAGATGAACAACTGCGGTTTTATAAACGAGTGCTGAGCCTTTGCCAAAATCCGATTCAATTTTTATTAACTGACCAAGACCTGGTGTGCCAGTCGAAACATACCGTGCACCTTTGAATGCCTCAATAAATTCCTCTAAAGCGCCTCTACTCACTGTTCCTCTTCCCCCAGACAGCGCATCCATCGCATAGGATTTTATCAATTTTCCCCAGAGCGTATTCAGTAATCCATTATTGGCGAATATATCTAAACAGATTATTCTATTGCCGATAGTAACCACTACCCCGATTGTTGATTTTGATAATTCTGGCACCGTTATAAAGCGCTGGGCATACTCATCGATCTCTTTTTGAACCTTCTCATCCTCGTAATTTGCCTTTACGGTACCGGTTCCAGATGTAATACCCAGCGCGTCCTGGCTTTCAGCAATTTCATCCCAGACTTCTGACTGACTCTCGGTAATTTTTGCCCGCTGTCTTAATGCATTAGGAACCAAAAGTCTGGAGGACTTGAACTCTGGTGCTACTTGGACCCATCTCCTGTGTTCAACACAATAAACTGGAACCCTTACCCAATTACTCTTTGCTGGTAAGAGGACATCCTCTTTTATCATTCTGTCCTGCTTGGCACCGCTTATCATCTCGCCGGTCATTATGAAAACCATCTTGTTACCGTTGTTCTTCACTTCAACAAAATTGACCTGACCCGCTTCGACCTCTTTGATCTTCAACCAGCCCTTGTCCGCCGCCTCATCCAACGTTATATAACAGTGCGTACTCAGTGTTGCGTGAGCGATAATAGGAAAAATCCGTAGATTTCTATACTCAATGGCGTCACCTATCTTTACGTTATTGAGATAACGTGTGATTGCATCTTCATTACTTTTCAAGGGGAACACATGGTTAGCGTATAAAATAAAATTAGTAATTTCTTCACGATGACCTCCTTGTATACTATAGTACAGAAAATTGGCAAAAATATTCCCGTAAAACGGATTTACCCCGTTAAATAATGATAATCCTACAGTAATACCACATAAATCGTGTTCTTCGTCAACCTATTAGTTTCGCCATCACGAAAGATGTCGTATTTAACGGGGTGGACAACGATAATGACACTTATTTGCACGGATTTGCCTGACGAGGCGAAGCGCCTCCCTCTACGAATGTATCTTTGTTGGCTAGGATTATTTAGATGGTTGCAGGTTTAGATGCAAAAGAAATGTACTGACACAAAAAAGGTGATCATGTATTACGTTGATGTTTAAATATTTTTTATAAAGTCGATCAATTCTTTAACATATTTTACGAGCTCTTCATATTTTTTCTTCATTTCAAAATAGAGGTGTTTATAGTCTTCTTTTTGTTCTTTTCTCGTTACATCTTCTCTCAACATGTCCTCTATAGTAGGAATGACAGCGTTAATACCTTTAGGCTTTGCTCCCTCAGGCTCAATAAATCCCTGTTCGGCAAGCCATGCACGCGGGTCAACGGGTACTCCAGTTTCTTCTTCAGCTTTCTTTTGCCATATCTCCTGTGCCCCTTCGATATCGTAATACAGATCCGGGTATAACGTACTCGCCAGCTTTATAAATTTTTGTGGGAATTCCCCATCCTGTTCATCATACTTAACTAACGCAAAGCCTGCATCGTTCTCTTCTAACTTTGTCTTTATTGCTTCTTCGCCCTCTGTGTAGTATCCGAGTATAGGAGGCACTTCTAGATACAACCGATTACATACTTTGTGAATTAACTGTTTCGACTGGATGTCGATGAGAAAATTGATACGAGAAATTATTAGATTTATATCACTGCGAAACTTACAAATCCTTTCCAGGGCCTCGGTAATTGAGTTGACCCCGAGTATTCGCTCTCTCTTGAGAAGGTCACAAACCCTTTTTCTAACTCGTTTGTTGTCTTCAATTATGATCAGCATCAGTGATTTTTTTAGAAAATCGGTTCACAAAATTTATATTATCTGACCAATCCTCGCAAACCGAATTGATTTCCAACGCCAGACTTTCAATATGTCAAGAAGATTTGACGCCTCGCCTCCTGGATCGAATGAGAAAAATATAAAAAGTGGTTTACCCCTGAGATATTTCCTGTGTAGTGGCCCCCAAAATCTTGAATCATGTGAATTATCACGATTATCACCCATGGCAAAAACACAATCTTTAGGCACAACTACTGGACCGAAATTATCTCGTAACGACCGCGGGTCGCTCACGTACTTCATGAGCTCAGCATTCTCCCATAATTTTTGATACAGTCCCCTATGGAATTTTACACCTTCGAAAATTCTACTATCCCGATGGTAAGCGTAAGAATCTTCGGTCTTCTCACCATTGATATACACCGCTTTATTGATGATTTCCACGGTGTCACCCTCAACTGCAATACATCGTTTAACAAAATCCCGATTTTCAAAGGGGTATTGAAAAACGATGATTTCATCTCGGTGGGGTATGCGACCCGGTATTAAGCGAATTTGTGTGAAGGGAACGTTCATACCATAAATAAATCTATTAACTAAGAGGGCGTCGCCAATGAGTAGTGTGTTTTTCATCGAGCCGGTTGGTATTACATACGACATTACAAAAATTTCTCTCAAAATTAAAACAATAACAATTACAATAGTCCAAGAATATATTTCACTCTTGATTTTCTTGTTCATATTTTATTATAGCACAATTTCAGTAAAAGTCAATAAATTGAATCTGGCGAGGGCTATGAATAGGGTGTACCTATTAACTTACCCTTGACTTGAGATGAATTATCAATAAAATACACTATGTCGATTTTCGGGCGGTTAGCTCAGCCTTGGTTAGAGCGTCTGCTTGACATGCAGGAGGTCACCCGTTCAAGTCGGGTACCGCCCATTGTTCCTGTTTAGCAGCCATGGAAGATGTGTTGGATAACCTGGCCAGGATTCAGGAGCTCGATGATGAAATTAAGGCTACAAATATAACAATAAACGAAATACCACAAAAAATTGTAAACCTAGAAAAAGAGATAGAGAAATTAAATATCGATTTACAAAAAAATAAGCACAGAATTCAAGAAATCAAAAAACTTTACAGAATAAAAGAAGGCGACTTTGCTGAAAATGAAAATAAGATTACCAAATTAAACAGTCAGACATTTGCAGTGAAAACAAATGAAGAATACCGGGCAATACTTAGCGAAATTGACTATCTGAAGAAGGAAAATAAAAAAATAGAAGATGAAATGATTACATTATTAGAGGAAGAAGAAAAACTGAAAAGTACAACAATCAGACTCGAAACCGAGACAAAGGACCTTATTGATAAAAAAAGAAACGAAATTGATACTCTCAAAAAAACTAAGGAAGAGTTAGTTGAAAAACAGCGGCAGGCGGAAATTTCTTTTGAAGACAATTTTAATAAACTTCCTAATGATATTAAAGAAATCTACAAAAGAATCAGTGGTGTTAGGGATAAGGCTGTTTGTTTGATTACAGATAATGCCTGCAGTGGTTGTTTTGCCAATCTTACGCATCAGTTAATAAATGAATTAAAGAAAAGAAATAAACTTCTCTTATGCGATCACTGCGGCCGTATTCTTGTTTATAAAAAAGATTAATTAATGTCCCATCAGACGAAATCATCAAGTGTAGTACTATATGTTGACGGTTCATCAAGGGGTAATCCTGGTCCCGCCGGTATCGGCATTGTCATTTTTAATACCCATGATCAAGTAAATCCGCTGCACGAGATATCGAAATATATTGGTATGACAACAAATAATGTTGCTGAATATGAAGCAGTCATTCAAGCCCTGAAATGGGTGGTGATGAACGATGTAGAATGTGCTACAATAAAACTTGATTCTGAACTTGTGTATAAACAGATTACCAAACAATACCGAGCAAAATTACCACATATCATCGCACTCTTGTATAGAGTTCAAGCATTAAAGACACAGATAGGGGGTGTATCGATTGTGTTAATTCCTCGGACGCAGAATAAACTGGCAAATCGTCTTGCTCGAAGGGCGTCGAAAAAGGGTGGCACTACTCGAAAACCACGTGCGCATAGGTAGTGTATAGAGCAGTGATTTATATCTGCAATAACTTGACTTTTGCCTAAAATAGAATAGACTAATTACCATGAGAGGTTCGAAAGAAATAAATGCACCGAGATTATTAATCTTTGGTTATCTCGGAATTATTGCTATGGGAACCTTGCTACTGTATTTACCGATTTCTACTACAAAAGGTATTTCACTCATCGATGCCCTCTTTACTGCCTCATCATCTTTATGTGTAACCGGATTGATTGTCAAAAATACAGCCTTAGATTTTACCTTGTTTGGTAAATGCATTATCCTTACCATGATTCAGATTGGAGGGCTTGGCTATATGACACTTTCAACAACCTTCTTCTTCTTCGTGGGTAAAAAGATATCACTTCGTGACCGACTGCTCTTCAAAGAATCAATCAATTTTCTCACCTATGAAAATTTGAGACGATTTGCCTGGCGAGTTTTTAGAATTACTCTTTTTTTTGAAATAATAGGAATAATTTTTTTATTTATATTTTTTTTGGAGAAGTTTAAACCAATCCCTGCCTTTGGTCATGCAGTTTTCCATTCGATATCTGCTTTCTGCAATGCTGGGTTTTCAACCTTTTCGGAGAATATGAGCCTCTTTTCGTATTCGATACCTGTTCCACTGATTATCGCAACGTTGTTTATCATGGGAGGGATAGGTTTTGTTGTCATCTCAGATATATACACCGTCGTTATCAAAAGAGAGAAGAAACGATTAGCCTTGCATACCACTATCGTATTGAGAACTACAATTACTCTTATACTAGTTGGTACACTATTTATTTTGCTTCGCGAAAGTAACCGCAGTCTCACCAGCTATTCGCTTTTTGACAAGGTTTTTCTCTCATTTTTCCAGGCTGTTACCCCGAGAACTGCGGGTTTCAATACTTTCTCTGTTTCATTATTTTCACCAATGACACTTGTGCTACTTATGGTTTTTATGTTTATCGGTGCATCACCGGGTGGCACTGGAGGTGGCGTCAAAACAACAACCTTTGTTTTGTTATTCAATTGGGCGAAAGAACTCCTTTTGGGTCGGTATGGCAAAGATATTTCAGTATTAAAGAAACGAATTCCCATCGAACAGGCATTCCGGGCATTTTTAATTGTAATTTTATCACTTTCTGTTATTCTCACTGCGTTTTTTATCATTATGGCTTTTGATTCCAAACCCCCATTTAAAGTCTTATTAGAAATCTTTTCTGCTTTCGGAACCGTTGGACTCTCCCTCGGTTCATCAATAAATCCATTTTGTAGTTTTTCATATGATCTATCAATTATCGGTAAGTTGGTCATCATTATGGTGGTCATTGCCGGAAGGGTAGGAACAATCACCATTGGTAGTGCACTGCTGCGACCTCATCCATTAGAGTATTCCTATCCAGAAGAACCAATTGTCGTAGGTTAAATTTCAAGTTTGAAGCCGACGCTTCTGTACAATGCACATTTTGTAGCACTTCAGAAAAGAACCCACAATATTACAGCGGTCTTATTAAATAACGGTATCATTGAAAAGACGTTCATAGTAGGCAAAAAACTTCCTACTGCTATGAAAAAGATAGATTTAAAAGGTAACTATGTTATTCCTGGCTTCATCGATAGCCATACACACCTCATATCACGGGGTTTAGAATTGCAGCGTATTGATTTAGGGAAGTGTACATCACTTAGTGAGTGTCTGGAGAAATTACGAGCGGCAGTGCAGCGAGACGATGACCTCGCGTTCGGTTCAAACTGGGATGAATTCATGTGGCCACATGGCGAGAAAAACCATTTGATGAAAGAGACCCTTGATAAAATCTCAAAGAAAAAACCTGTCATAATGCGGCGCGTTTGTGGACACTTCGCTGTTGTTAACACGAAGGCATTAGAATGTATACCAAGACAGTGGAAGATTGTTGATAGGAAAAACGGTTTTTTGTACGAAAATGTGGTGGACAATCTTAATGAGATCTTCAAATCGAGCAAGGGCATGTTAGAGAAGGCAATCGATCTCGCAACAGCTGAGGCCCATTCTCATGGAATTACTACTGTTCATGAAATTGCTACACCTGAGCGATTTAGACTATTACAAGAACTAAAAAGACAAGGACGGTTACGATTACGATTTGCTGTTTATATACCTCGAGAATACCTACATGAGGTTGCGTCATTGGGGCTTTCGAGCGGCTTGGGTGATGATGTGCTCAAGTTCGCGGGAATAAAAATTTATGTTGATGGTGCTATTGGGGCCCAGACAGCAGCACTTTCGAGGCCTTATGAACATACAAACAATAAAGGAATGCTTTTAATTACTACGCAACGATTAAGAAATATTGCCGAAATTGCTGAAGACAATGGCATTCAATTGATGATTCATTCAATTGGCGACAGGGCAACGCACGCGGTTATGAAGACGCTCGAGCGAAGTCTCGATAAAAAAAGTTATCTTCGCCACAGGCTTGAACATATTGAACTCGTAGATGATTACTCAATCGATGCGATGGCACGGCTCAATGTGATTGCATCGATGCAGCCAAATTTTGTTAGACGCTGGCAAACACCTGGTAGTATGTATGAACGCTATGTTGGCACACGTTATAAAGATATGAATTGTTTTAAAAAGTTGCTTAGCAAGGGAGTACGTGTTATATTCGGCTCAGATTGTATGCCCATTGGCCCCTTGTACGGCATTGAGGGGGTAGTTCATCATCCGTCTATTACTGGACGGTTGGATCCGGGTGAGGCGATGAGATGTTATACCACGGCTCCGGCCTACGCTACGTTTGATGAGGATAAAAAAGGAATGATTGAGACTGGTAAACTTGGCGACCTGGTTGTTTTGGATAAAAATCCTCTTCAGGAGAAAAGCTTGTGTGAGGCAAAGATTGTTATGGTCTTCGTCGATGGCGAGCTCGTATATAAAAAAAACGAATAGACCGAATGATAACAAATAAAGCGAATACAAACTCTTTACATTCTGCTACACATAATACGTCATATTCGCTATCATTCGTAAAATTCGTGGCATGAATAAATTTTTCTGGATTTTCTCAAGGGCGTATAACAAATTTAGAACTGACCGCTGTACACTCCTTGCCTCGGCATTGGTGCATGCAACTACATTCAGCCTTTTTCCTTTAATCTTAGGACTCCTTTCTCTCTCTGTATTCATTTTGGGTTCTTCTGAGGGAATGATGCAAAAAATTATGCCGCTTCTCAAACAAGTCTTTCCAGTCGGCATTGATGAAATCATAAAGAACATCTCGGCGATCAAGCAGACATCCATTGTTATTGCAATAGTTGGCATTATTGGTTTTCTCTGGGGCGCTGCAAGTATATTTCGTGCTGTAGAATCTACACTCAATGTTATTTGGAAGGTAAAGCGCGACCGACCTTTTTTTAAGAAAAGTCTATTAACCGTAGGGGCAGCATTTCTGGTATTCATTCTATTAATTGTATCAGTGGGGCTCACGATCTGGGCAAATATAATAGGCCTTGGTGATCTCGCAAAATTTTTACCTGAAATAAGTGTTATTTTTAGTGTCTTTCTTTTTGGTCTCATCTATTGGTTCTTTCCGAATCGCCGAGTAAAATTTAAAGAAGCATTCTTTGGCGCTGTATTCACTGGAATTTTTTGGGAATTGGCAAAACATCTCTTTTCGATTTACATTATAAAGGTTGTAGATTACTCAAAGATATTCGGTTCTTTATCTGCACTCATTTTATTGTTTTTATGGATCTATTATTCTGCATACATATTTCTTTTCGGTGCTGAACTCTCTTATGTATATGCACGAAGAAAATTATTAAAATAAAGATTATTTTACCACTGAAATCTTTAGGATTTCGTCTTATCTTGGCGAAACAAACATCAACTTTCTAAACACCCCCCTAATCATTCTCCGCTGATGGTGTCGATTTTCTGGAGTAGGGAGTTTTCCTTAACCGAAACGGGTGAACCTTGTCAACATACATTGGTTCTGTTCATCGATTGCGGTTTGTCTCTCAATGTCTCTCTCGACATCTGTTTCACATCGAGTCTCGA
>Ga0114921_10001351_pt1 | contig 11271 bp, 9 predicted proteins | sample BentaG_FD_87016 | JGI IMG/M metagenome (GOLD analysis project Ga0114921, IMG submission 87016) | Deep subsurface microbial communities from South Atlantic Ocean to uncover new lineages of life (NeLLi) - Benguela_00093 metaG | ecosystem: Environmental > Aquatic > Marine > Oceanic > Sediment ...
ATAGCCTCTTCCACATCATCAAGCTCGGTTATCAGGCTAAACAAAGCTTTAGCCGCATTGGCAAATGTCTCATTCATATCGGCACCATAGGCGATAATGCCCACATCGGCCGTATGATTTATGATTTCAAACTCCTTCTCCATATGAATCCTCAAGTAATTATATCATTTGCCCTAGTAAATACAAATCATAAGCCAGGGCTGTGGGAAAACTTTGAGCATTCTTAGCTATGGGAGTATAATTATCAAAGACGGTGTGAAATGAGAATCCTGCTCAGATTAATAGTCTTCGCCCGAAAATACTGGGGGTGGTTGCTCCTAGCCTTTGTATGCATGATAGCCACCACCGCCTTTACTCTGGCTATACCCCGCATCCTCGGTGAAGCCATTGATACTGTGCTCGGCTCCGGGGAGCGCAGTTTACTTATCTGGGCGGCGGTGGCTGTGCTTGGCGCCAGTGCCTTGAGGGGCCTTTCTGCCTTCGGGCATAACTACCTCAGTGAAGTCATCTCTCAGAAAACGTCCTATGATATCAGGAACATCCTCTACACCCGACTGCAACGACTGAGCTTTGCTTATCACGATAAGAGCCAGACAGGACAGCTTATGTCACGAGCCACTGTCGATGTGGAAGCAGTACGTATGTTCTTCGGGAGAGGCTTACTGGGCTCAATCCAGATGTGTATCCTGTTCGTCGGCGTCTCCTGCCTCCTGCTCCTGATGGACTGGAAGCTGGCGCTGCTCACCCTGGTCTTCCTGCCCGTCATTGGATTTCTGGCCGTCAGCGTTAGCCGCCGTCTTCGTCCCGTCTGGCTCAAAATTCAAGAGACACTGGCAACCCTGGGCACCACGCTGGAGGAGAGCCTCACCGGAGTAAGAATAGTGAAGGCTTTCTCGCACCAGAAAGAAGAAAGCCAAAAATTCTCTGCCCAGGCAACAGTGCTCTACGATGAGCAAATCGACGCTGCTCGTCAGATGGCTCGCAATATGCCCCTTATGGTGTTTTTGGTAAGCCTGCCTGCGGCTCTTACCCTGTGGTATGGCGGACGCCAGGTGATAGACGGCACCCTGACCATAGGCAACCTGACCCAGTTCATCCTTTATCTGGGCATGCTGGCATGGCCCATCCGCCGCCTAGGCTTCCTGGCAAACCTCCTTTCCCGCACGGTATCGGCGGGACAACGCATTCTAGAGATACTTGATGCCGAGTCAGCCGTCCAAGAGAAACCCAATGCTATTGAGTTAGGCAGCGTGAAGGGTGAGGTCTGTTTTGAAGATGTTAGCTTCAGCTACAATTCAATGGCTCCTGCGCTTAACAATATCAACTTTAGCGTGCAACCAGGGAAACTGGTGGCTCTGGTGGGAGACTCGGGCAGCGGCAAGAGCACTATCGCCAACCTCATCCCTAGATTCTACGACACCAGCAGCGGCCGCATCACCATTGATGGCATTGACATCCGTGATGTAACTATGGCCTCGCTGCGCAAGAATGTGGTGACAGCGCAGCAGGATGTCTTTCTATTCTCAGCTACCATTCGGGATAACATTGCCTACGGCGCAGTAAATGCTGACATGGAGCAAATAGTGGCTGCAGCCAAAGCAGCTTACCTTCACGACTTTATCCAGAGCCTGCCCGATGGCTATAACACCTGGGTAGGGGAACGGGGCATCACCCTCTCCGGCGGTGAGAAACAACGGTTGGTCATAGCTCGCACCCTGCTCGTTAACCCCAGTATCCTTATCCTGGATGACTCCACCTCTAGCGTGGACGCCGAAACCGAACAGCTCATCCGTGATGCTCTGGATAAGCTTATCAAGGGACGAACTACCTTCATTATTACTCACCGCCTGCCCATCATCAAGAATGCTGACCTTATCCTGATGCTCAAGGAGGGCCAGATAGTGGAGCGAGGTAGGCACAATGAGCTTATGGCCAGGAACAACCTTTATCGGCAGATATATCAGTCACAACTCTCCACAACTCAGGACTCTGGAGAGAATTTTTAAAGCTCTGCGTAACTCAGGTTTCTGAGGAAAGTCTAAAAAGAGGAGTGAACATGCCTCAGAGTGGTAGTAAGCGTCAACTCCGTAGCGCCATCGATGCTGATACTGATGAAGATGTGGTGCTGGGCAAGGTATATGACAGCAGGATTATGGGACGGCTGCCCAAATACCTGGCCTCGGTCAAATTATGGCTAGCTCTGGGAGGTAGTGGGACGGTGGTCCGTGCCCTAGCTATGCTGGCTGGACCCTATCTAGTGGCTATAGCCACCGACCGCTTCATACTAACTAGCAACCTTGATGGTCTCAATATCATTGTCATCCTCTTTATCAGTGCTGGATTGCTGGTCTGGGCTGGTGGCTATATGGATATCCTATTCCTATCCTATGCCGGCCAATCGATACTATTTAAAATGCGCACCCAGATGTTTGACCACCTGCAACGGCTTTCGCTGAGCTTCTTCGATCACAATAAAGTGGGCAAACTCATGTCCCGGGTGCAAAATGATGTGCAACATCTACAATACGTTCTCACCGACGGCATCCTTAACATCATAACCAGTATCCTGACCCTGGTGGGAATAGCCACTGTCATGCTTATCTGGAACACCCGATTAGCCCTGCTCACTCTTACCGTGGTGCCAGCGTTGGGCATAGCGATGTTCATATGGCAGCAGTATGCACGCCGTGTCTTCATTAAGGTGCGGCGGGCTATTGCCGTAGTCAACGACCAGCTTCAAGAAGGCATATCCGGGGTGCGAGTAACCCAAAGCCTGTCCCGGGAGGATATAAACGCTGAGCAATTTGATACTGTAAATAAGGCACACCTGGATGCCAACATAGACGCAGTCAGGCTGCAAGCACTCATGATGCCCGTAGTCCAGATACTGACCGCCATCGCTACCGGCCTGGTTATCGTCTTCGGTGGCTATCAGGTTCTGGCGGGGGAGATGGGCATCGGTGTTCTCCTGGGCTTTCTGCTCTATGTCCAGCGCTTCTTTGACCCCGTGCTAGAACTGACTCTGGAATATACTCAAATCCAGCGAGCTATGGCCTCCGGAGCCCGCATCTTCGAACTGCTCGATATCGAACCTGAAATCAAGGATAGCCCCCAGGCAATTGAGATGCCCCCGGTAAAAGGGGAGATTAAGTTTCATCAGGTGAGCTTTGCCTATGAGCCCAGTGTGGAGGTGCTCCACGATATAGACTTAACAGTCAACCCCGGAGAGACAGTGGCTATAGTGGGGCGGACTGGGGCTGGTAAGAGCAGCCTGGTGAACCTCACCGCCCGCTTCTATGAATTAGACAAGGGTGAGGTAACTGTAGATGGCTACAATGTGGGTTCAGTCACCCAGCAGTCATTAAGACGCCAGATTGGTATTGTGCCTCAGGACGCCTTTCTCTTTTCCGGCAGTATAGAGGACAATATAAGGTATGGACATATTGAGGCCAGCCACCAGGAGGTCATCGAGGCGGCCAAAACGGTAGGTGCTCATAACTTCATTACCCGCATGGAGCATGGCTACGATACACCGGTGGGGGAAAGGGGTGGCAACCTCAGCGCCGGTCAACGCCAGTTTATCTGTCTTGCCCGGGCAATCTTGGCCAATCCACCCATCATGATACTAGATGAAGCCACCTCCAATGTGGATACCAATGCTGAACGCCTTATGCAAAAATCTTTCCGCCGCCTGGCCCAGGGGCGCACCTGCCTCATCATTGCCCACAGGCTGTCCACCGTGACCAACGCTGACCGTATCATAGTCCTCGAGCAGGGAAAAATCGCCGAGATAGGTTCTCACCAGGAACTCCTGGCCAAACAGGGTCTCTACTACAACATGTTCCAGGCTCTGAACGCACCAGACCTAGAGCAACGAAGTGCCTGATGAAGCGGTGTGGTTTGGCTCTCCCTTTAAGCTTTTTTAGCTGTATAGTATAATTTAATAAAGGCTAACTTAAACATGGCAACGGGATAGGAAGACTTATGGGTGATGATATAAAGAGTGCTCTTGAGATAGCCATGGAAAAGGTGGAAAAGCTAGGCGAGGCGACTGAGGAGGAGCGCTGGCAATGGAAGTATATTCCACAAGGAGAAGGACTGGCAGCCAGATATCTGAAGGAAAAGTGTAACCTGGTAGCTGAACTGAGCCAGTATCAGGAAAATGTAAGAAAATACATTACAGAGGGTGCTGCCGAGATACTAATCAGAAATATTAGTCTGCCCAAGAACGATATAGCCAAAAAAAACAATAGAAGGGCAATGGATGGTTTGAAACTCCTGAAGAGCAATAAGGTGAGCGTAGAGAATGTCTACAGCCAGATAAGGTACCTCTTCAACCACTATGCCGAGCAGGGTGAGCAGCAGAGAAAAGAGGCTTACCAGTCACTAAAGACTGAACTTGAAGCCAAGATTCAACAAGCAGTTCAACAGCAGCTAGGCCCATTGATGAGCGCGAAAGTAGATGTGGAAAAACAACCAGAGTTTCACCAGGAATGGCACAAGCTCCAGACTCAGCTAGACTCACAATACCTTAGCCTTTTAGGCGAATACAAGCAGGAGCTATCAACTATAGCTTGAACAGTAAGAAGAAGCCAGTTGCGCAAGGGAAGCGATAATGGGAATTGATGACGAGCGGATTAGAGACGCAGTTAAGCACACAGAGATATTAAGAGCGCCGAAGCAGAGCCTATACACCTTCGGCACTACCAACATATATTATTATCTGGTTACTGAACCGGCTTACTCTGAACTGATAAAAAATATCACCGAGACCGTGGTTAGAGAAGGCAGGGTAATTGCCGAAAGACCAAGGATTGTCACACCCTATTACCTTTCCCGGCTTGAAGGATTTAGCTCAGAAGCTAGAAGATATTTTGAGGCGTTAACGAAAGAACACGGCTCAAATATCCGTGGGTTGTTCTATACCTACAAGAATGAGCCTAAAGAGCTTACCATTGTATCTGAGAATTTGCTGTCAGTGGTAGATAAGCTAAATGCTGAGATTGATAAGCGTGGTGACCCGCTAGCGGCAATTATTAAGGGTGAAGATGAGCTTTGGGATGTGTCACTAATGAAGTTTATCTCCGAAGTAACCAGCAGCTCTCTACAAGATAATCTAAGGCAAATGGAGAGCCGAGGGCTGCTGAATATAGATACGGCTGGTATCCCGGTTGACGCCAGAGTAAGGATTGACGAGCTTTTCGAGAAGGTTATGCAGGGAGAGAGTGAGCCCGGTGACTTAAAAGATGAGCTTGACCGCTGGGGCCTGTTTGAGGAGTATGAGGACAGATTTTTTAGCATTTTCAGGAAGGGGCGATAGAGGGGATTTTATAGGGTGGAAATTTCGGTAATTGATGCTAGAGACCTTTCTGAGGCATGGTTCCTTTGCCTGGGTAAGACTTTGACTGAAGGCTATGAGTATAAGATTGAGCGAGGGAGCTATGTTGGTCAGCACCGCAAAGAGCTTGACTTTGTGGTTGTCCAGGTCAGGCATCCCGGAACAAGACCTTTGATACCCGATGTGCCGCAGGGTGTGCCACCACCTACCTCTATGGAGTATATAGAAAACTACCTTCCTTACCTTATGACGGCACATAAAGCCGAGGGGGAGCAGTATACCTACGGCCAGTATTTGGAAAAGCAGATACCCAAGGTAATCAAAATGTATAAAGAAGACGGCTATAATACCAATCAGGCTTTTATGGCGGTGGGTGATAACCAGTCCATTGACTTATCAGACCCCCCCTGTTTGAGAGCGATAGATACCAGAGTCCGTGATGATAAGCTTAATTTTATCGTCTATTTCCGGTCCTGGGACTTATGGGCCGGCTTTCCATCCAACCTGGCTGCCATCCAGCTGCTAAAGGAATATATGTCCAGCGAGATAGGGGTTGGCGATGGTGAGCTTATTGCCATGAGCAAGGGCATGCACCTTTACCAGTATGCCTGGGACCTGGCTCGGGCTACGGCCAGGATAGGATAGGACCTGCCGGAGAGTCCAAGGGCTAGCCAGAACTAGCCCTTAATCTTTATGTGTAGGTAGAGGTACCCTGCTTTTTATCTTAAAAGAGGTAGTCAGTGATTCCTACCGGGTCAAAGCAACAGAGGTTCTATGGATGGACAGCACTGGCTGGGGTAATGCTGGTCTATTTTAGTCTGTGCGGGAACATTCTCTACGCATACGGGGTGTTCCTGCCTCCCATGTGTGAGGAGTTTGGTTGGAGCCGGTCGGCCCTGTCCGGCCCATTCACCGCCTTCGCCCTAGCTGGGGGAATACTGGGGCCACTGGCTGGCATAAGTATCGGTAAGTTTGGAGCGAGAAAAAATGCAATCGCTGGCAATTTCGTAGTTGCCCTGGGTCTTATGGGTATGTCCCTGGTTAAGGAGCTTTGGCACGTTTATCTCTTCTACGGCGTTTTGATAGGGGCTGGTCTTGCTTTCGGAACCTGGATAGCCACTGTCACAGTTGTCAACAACTGGTTTATCAGAAGGAGGTCGCTGGCGATGGGCTTGCTCTTTGCTGCGGGGGGCATCGGTGGCTTTGCTTTCCCTCCGCTGATAAGCTGGCTAATCTCCAGCCTGGGATGGCGGCTGAGCTGGGGCTACCTGGCCGGTGTGCACATGGTACTGGCCGTAGTTATTGGTGGAATACTGATAAGAAACAAGCCGGAGGAAATGGGACAAGTCCCCGATGGAGAAGTTGCCCAGGCAGCTCAAGAAGCGGGGGTAGGCAGCCCACCGCCGAGGCAGGTCTACCAGACAGCAGTGGACTGGAAGGTTAGGGATGCCCTGCGTACCCGCGCCTTATGGCTGGTGATGATTGCTATGGCGGCTAGTCTGTTCAGCTTAGACATGCTGACCATCCATCAGGTGGCTTATCTCCAGGACCTGGGCTTCTCTCCCATGATAGCCGCCACCGCTTTAGGCTTACTTGCGGGGATAAGCATTATTGGGAGGCTACTGTGTGGTGCTCTAGGCACCAGGTTTGAAGGCAGATATCTGGCTGCCGCCTGCCTGGCTGGGTTTACAGTTGGTATAATCATTCTTATGAATGCTAAAACTCTCCCTTTAATCTATTTATATGCGATAATAAGTGGTATTAGCTATGGGGGGATGATAGTGCTCGGACCTGTTCTGACTGGGGCATACTTTGGGCGTGCCCACTATGCCCAAATCTCTGGCTGGACGGCTCCCGTTGCTACATTTATCGCTGCTGCCAGCCCGCTACTGGCTGGATTTATCCATGACACTACCGGGAGCTATATACCGGCTTTCTTAGTAGCAGCCGCTTTCCTTGGAGTTGGTCTGGTATGTGCCCTATTGGCTCGACCCCCTAAACCTCCAGTGACCATGTCCTGTTAGCAATTCCCACTGCCGGGGACAATCAAAAATGAAAATAGTCATCTTTACAGGTTTACTACTGGTCTGTTTGTTAAGTGGCAGTTGCACCCCTGGCCGAGATTTTGATGCTCACCTGAACTCGGTAGTGAAACCATACCTCTTCAGTATTGCCAGGTGGGAGTCAAGGGCGATACCACACGAACTAAATCAATGGATTTTCAACAGGCAGGAAAAGATTGATGACGAAATAGGTGCGGTCACCGAGTATTTTTCCTCCACCGAGCGAATAAAAACCTTAAAGTCAGAAATAGAATCAGCCAATACTGGCAATGAGGAGAGTGACCCAGCTTTGCTTGAGGCTGAGCTACACAGGTTACAAGAGAGAAAAATAGCTTTAGCCGGCGTGGTGGAGAGAATAATAGAGAAGCAAATAAGAGACGCCCTAACTCAGCAGGGTATCTTTAACCCAATCATAGAGTTAAAAGTTAACTTCCCACCAGTAAACTGCAAACTAGAGAAACCACCCTATTTGCTGGTGATTTCGCCTAGAGACAGAATAGAGACGATGAGGGAAATTACCCTTAAACCGGGCCTTATCCTTGAGGAAATAGAGGATATTGAAGCCAAGGCCGATAAGTTAGGTGTCTCCTCACTGGTGGTAGGGCTTGGTGGCCTGGGGGCAACATATCCCACCTTCGTCACCAATGAGGCTAGTCTGCGGTCTACTATAGATACAATCACTGAGGAGTGGCTGCATCAATATCTGGCGTTCAAACCGCTGGGGTTTCTTTATCTACTTGATTTAACTGGCCTGTCCAGAGATTATGAAATTGCCACTATGAATGAAACCCTGGCCGGTATGGTCAGCAAAGAGATTGGCGCTATGGTATATGAAAAATACTACTCTGAGTATGAAAATGGTGCTAATCAGAACCAGGCAGCGGAGCCGGAATTTGATTTTAACCGGGAGATGAGAGAAATAAGAAAAACGGTTGATATCTACCTGGCCCGGGGAGAAATTGAACAGGCTGAGGAATTTATGGAGCAGAAACGGCAATATCTAGCCTCGATGGGCTATTATATTAGAAAACTGAATCAAGCCTACTTTGCCTTTCATGGCACCTATGCTGATAGACCGGCCTTTATCAGTCCAATCGGCCTTGAATTAAAGAAGCTGAGAGCCCAAAGTGGCTCATTGAAGGATTTTCTAAACACGGTTGCCGCCATGACCGACCGGCAGGACCTGAGAGGCAGCATCAAGTAAAAGTGCTCACCGGGTGAGTTGCGTAGTATAATATGGGGAAATTCAAAATAACAGGGGGTAAGATAATGGCTGAAATTGACGGCGGCCGATTAGTGGCCAAGGTTCTCAAGCAGGAGGGAGTAGAGTGTGTCTTCGCCTTGTGCGGAGGGGAGATAGACCCGATCTTCCAGGGGTGCCTGGACGAAAAGATAAAAGTCATTGACACCCGCCACGAACAGGCTGCCGTCTTTATGGCAGACGCGTGGGCCAGAGTGACCGGGAAGCCCGGGGTGGCCGTGGTCACGGCCGGTCCTGGTGTAACCAATGCGGTTACCGGTCTTTGGACCGCCTTGGGAACGGCCAGCCCGATAATAGTCTTTGGTGGCAAAACCGCGTTGCGAACACTTGAGTGGGGGGCCCTTCAGGATATGGATTCACTATCACTGGCACAAACAGTCACCAAATGGGCACGAGCCGGCTATGAGACGAAAAGAATTGCCGAATATGTAAGCATGGCTTTCAGGCAAGCCCTTGGTGGCCGACCAGGCCCTACCTACCTTGAGTTTCCCATTGATGTGCTTGCGGCTAAAGTAGAAGAGGAAGAGGTTACGCTTCCCAAGAATTATCGGACGACAGCCAGGCCGCAGGGTGACCCCACCCTGGTGAAGGAAGCCGTTGACCTTCTCTTAGGCGCTGAGAGGCCTCTGGTAATTGCCGGCAGTGGCGTGTGGTGGTCTCAAGCGGCCAAAGAGCTTCAAGAGTTCATTGAGCTTACCAAGATTCCGCTTGGTAGGGGGCAGGGGAGTGTTCCAGCGGACCATCCGCTGTGCTTGGGTATCACCAGCGCTGCCACTCAACGTGCCGATGTCGTCTTTCTGCTCGGAACTCGCCTCAATTTCATGCTTGGCTTTGGCCGCCCCCCTGTGTTTAGTGAGGATAGCCGGTGGATTCAGGTTGACATCGAGCCTACCGAGATTGGCCGCAACCGACCCATTGATATCGGCATCATCGGGGATGCCAAGGCAGTACTCAAGCAGATGATAGAAGAAGCTCGTGATAGGTGCCAGGGACGTAAGGAGCTACCCTGGGTTAGAGAATGCCAGCAGCAGCTGAGAGAGCAAGACGAGCAGTTTGAGGTTCTGATGAACTCTGATAGCGTTCCTGTTCACCCGGCCCGATTGTGTAAAGAGATTCGTGATTTCATCGATAGGGAGGCAACTATTGTTGTCGATGGAGGAGAGATTTCAGGTTGGGGCTTTCGTTCCCTGAAAAGCTACAAGCCAGGGCATTTCCTCAGTGTTGTGCCAACGGGGACTCTGGGAGTGGGAACAGCTTTTGCCATAGCAGCCAAACTGGCCAGACCAGATAAACAGGTGCTTCTGCTCAGTGGTGACGGCTCCTTCGGGTTAAACGCGATGGAATTTGACACCATGGTCAGACATAAGCTTCCCATCGTCTGCGCCATCGCTAATGATGGGGCCTGGGGAATGATCGCACGTCTCCAGCAGGCCAAGGGGCCAGACCGGGTTATTGGGACAGAGCTCGGCTTTGTCCGATACGATAAGGTGGTAGAGGCTCTCGGCGGTTATGGTGAGGCAGTTGAGAAGCCTGAAGATATTCGTCCCGCTCTGGAAAGGGCTTTTGCCTCTGGCCAGCCAGCCTGTATCAATGTCAGGTGTGCAGTGTTAACCTGAGCATCCCTTCTACCTAGCCATGTTCCGAAGGAGAACTAAAATGAAAGGGGGACTAAAATGAAGCTAGAAGGTAAAGTAGCTATTGTCACCGGCGGCGGACAGGGGATTGGCCAGGGTATTGTTCATTGCCTTGCTGAGGAGGGGGCAGATGTCGCCGTGGTTGACATTAATGGCGATAATGCCAGAAAGGTTGCTGGTGAGGTTAAATCACTGGGCCGAAGAGCACTGGCCATAGAAGCCGATATTATTGATAATGACAAGGTAGTAAAGGCCGTTCAGGATATTCTGGATTTTTCCGGTAAGATAGATATACTGGTCAATAATGTTGGTGGTTACCCTATGGCCGCTCTCCAGAGTGGGACCGGTATGCGCATTATCGACCGTACCGAAGAGGAGTGGGACCGCTGCTATGAACTAAATCTTAAGACACAGGTTTTGATGTGCCGGGCAGTAGTACCCCATCTTATAAAGCAGAAGAGCGGCAAGATAGTGAATATAGCCTCGGTGGGGGGTAGGGTGCCTTCGGCCCAGTTAATATGCTACGCCACAGCCAAGGCTGGTGTAATCTACTACACCAAGACACTGGCCAGGGAGCTAGCTCCTGATAACATAAATGTTAACTGCATCTGTCCGGGGGTTCTCTATACTCCGCTCTGGGAGGAAGGGGCGGCTGCGCTTACCCAACTCATCCCCGGGGCCGAGGGGATGAAGCCCCGTGAGTTCTTCGACACCGCCCTGGTATCCCAGGTGCCCCTGGGAAGAGAGCAGACGCCAGAGGATATTGGTCATGCCGTCGTCTTTTTTGCTTCCGAGGAGGCCAGGAATATTACCGGCCAGACCCTGAATATTGATGGCGGTATGGCTTTTGTCTAGCAGGAGGAGCGTAAATGAAGATTTTGGTCACCAACGACGATGGCATCGATTCACCCGGCATTTGGGCTCTGGCTGAAGCCATGAGCCGGGTAGGGGAAACGCTGGTTGTAGCCCCCGATA
>Ga0114921_10001352_pt1 | contig 11266 bp, 13 predicted proteins | sample BentaG_FD_87016 | JGI IMG/M metagenome (GOLD analysis project Ga0114921, IMG submission 87016) | Deep subsurface microbial communities from South Atlantic Ocean to uncover new lineages of life (NeLLi) - Benguela_00093 metaG | ecosystem: Environmental > Aquatic > Marine > Oceanic > Sediment ...
TATCTGTGCCCTTAAGCATTGATACTTACAAGCTAGAAGTAGCCCGGGAGGCTCTAGATGCTGGTGTTAACATGATAAACGATATTTGGGGATTAAAGAAAGAGCCAAAGCTAGCTGAGCTAGCAGCTCAACGAGAGACGCCTATTATTTTGCTGAGCAATCAACGTGATATCTCCCCGGACCATAGCGTTACTTTCCCCGATATCATGTCAGTGCTCATCTCGGATTTACAGAGAGCTATACAGCAGGCTCTAATATCAGGCGTGTCCCGGGGAAATATTATCATCGATCCTGGCATTGGCTTTGGCAAGACTCAAGAGCAGAATCTGGAAATCATGCGCAGGTTGGAGGAACTGCGAGTGTTAAGCAGGCCTGTCCTTATAGGAACTTCGCGCAAATCAGTGATAGGTCGTGTGCTTGATTTGCCTTCCGACCAGAGGTTAGAGGGAACAGCAGCTACCGTTGCCATTGGCATTGCCAAGGGAGCTGATATTGTCCGCGTGCATGACGTGAAGGAAGTAGCACGCGTGTGCAAGATGAGCGATGCCATTATCAGGGGGTAGCCATAAATTGGCCACTGTTTATCTTTGCCTTGGCTCAAATTTGGGAGACCGAGAGAAAAGTCTGGCTCAGGCTCTGGCCTTGCTTTTTCAGAAGGCAAAGTTAGAAAAGATTTCATCTGTTTATGAAACTGAGCCAGTAGGGTATAAAGAGCAGCCTCTCTTTCTCAATGTGGTGTGTCAGATTACAACCAAGCAGAATCCCTGGGAACTCCTTCGCCTGGCCAAAGCCATAGAAATCAGAATGGGAAGAGCGCCCAGTTTTCCTAATGCGCCTCGCCCTATTGACATAGATATCCTATTTTATGACAATAAGGTTATCAAAACCCAGGATTTGACCATCCCACATCCCCGTCTGGCAGAGAGAGCTTTTGTCCTCATACCCCTAGCTGAGATCGCCTCAGACTTAATTCATCCCGAACTGGGCAAGAGCGTTATTGAGCTAGCTGATAAAGTGAAGGGGCGGAGTGAAGTGTGGAAATGGGGGAATGGTACATTGGGAGGTTTGAATGTATCAACTATTTGTGGAAGAACACTTTGACGCTGCACATTATCTAAGAAATTACCATGGCAAATGTGAAAATTTGCATGGCCACCGGTTCAAAGTGGTAGTTCGTTTGGAGGCAACGAAGCTCAATGAGGTTGGCCTGGCTTATGATTTTGCCCAATTAAAGCATTACTTGAGGGAACTTCTGGGTCAATTTGACCACGCTTGTCTCAATGACATAGCGCCATTTGAGAAAATCGAGCCCTCCTGTGAGAACATTGCTGCCACTATATATGATAAGCTCCAGCCTCGTTTCTCGAGATTGCCGGTGAAATTAGCCTACGTGGAGGTCTGGGAGTCCCCTACCAGTGGAGTAGCTTACTACCCTTGAGTTTTGTCTATCTCTGGCGGTAGCAAATTGGGAATTGAGTCAAGAACGGGATAGGAATACTGACATTTGGGGCAATACAAAGAGCCAGTGACAATTTCCCCGTCTTCCTTCTTGTCTATAGTAAGCTGCAATCCCCCTTTGCATACTGGACAGGCCAAGATCTGCATTAATTCCTTCTTCATCTTAGCTATAGATGATTATAGCAGATGAGCGCTGGGATAAGATAAGGTGAAATATGCTATAATACGTCTTGGGAGGAGAAAATGACAGTTAGCATCAGAAAAACTTACCGGGGTATAAATCCTGAGATGCTTTGTGACGAAATACGCGGTTTGGTGCAAAAGCAGGGGGTTATAGCTGACGATGCCAAGTTTCAAACCTATTCTGTTCCCAGTGGCCAAACGCAGTCCCGCGTCACTGTGATATTAAGAACGGAACACAAGAAAGAGTGCGGCAGCGCACACATAGTAAGCTCACCTAAAGGCGAAGCCAAAATCATTCTCGACATAGACGGAAACCTTCTCCCCGAAGAAAGAGTCTCCGCCATTCAAGAAGACTTAGATTTCATCCTTGGCTCTTACGAAGTTAAGTGGTAGTCTGTGAAAGAAACCAAGCAGGAACGAAGAGAGAAGCGGCGAGCGAAGGGGAAAGCTAAGATGCCTCAGCATGGCAAGAGCCTGGCAAGAATATACAGGGATGCCGTACGCAAGAGAGTGGAGGGAGACAGAGAGTCAAAAGACAAGGCAGGGCAATAGACCTGCCCCTCATCTTGGTGGTTTCACCAGAGTGTTGAGCCGCCGTCAACAAGCAGTGTCTGACCAGTAACGAAATCGGACGCGTCTGAGGCAAGGAATATGGCAGCGCCCACATGGTCCGAGGGGTCACCCAGCCTTCCCATAGGAATGCCGCTGAGCCTCTCCTGTAAATCTTGGGGGTGCTCCTCAAGGTACTTTTTGTTAAGGGGAGTAATGGTCGGGCCAGGACCAATGGCGTTGACGTTTATGTTGTATTTTGCCCACTCACCGGCGAGTGCCCGAGTCAAGTGAGAAACTCCCGCTTTTGAAGCTGCATAAACCGACCGCAGAGGCTGGGTTACCTCAGAGACATTGGATGAGATATTTATAATTTTACCCTTTTTCCTTTGGATCATATGCCTTCCGACAAGCTGACAGCAGAAGAAAACCCCTTTTAGATTTATGTCCATAATATAGTCCCATTCCTCCTCTGAAATCTCTTCTGCTGGCTTCCTCACTATGACCCCGGCACTGGTGACCAGAATATCTATTTTCCCGAAATCGTCAATGGTCTTTGAAACTAGCTCAGCTACAGAAGACCTGAGGCTTACATCAGTCGAGATGGCCACTGCGCTAAGCCCCTCAGTCCTTAGCGACTCAGCCGCTCTTTGTCCCTCAGGAGCCCTTCGGTTGGCAATAACCACCGTAGCTCCTGCCATTGCAAGACCCCTGGCAATGGCAAAGCCTATTCCCTGATTGCCACCAGTCACTATGGCCGTTTTCCCTGATAGGTCAAAGATCTCCATTGTTTTATCTCCTTTCTTGGATTGTCATCCTTTCCTTCTTGGTTCAGCCAGGAGAAAACTATAACGCTACAGAAGCCACTGTCCCAAATTTTTCACGCCGCTGGGTCTACTTCTGGGCCACCACCTTGTTCCTGAGAAGGCCGATGCCCTCGATCTCGACCTCTATGACATCACCTACCTTAACCGGGCAATGCCCTCCCTTGGGCGTCCCTGTCCAAACTACATCTCCGGGGCGCAGGGTTAGAAAGGCTGAGATGAAGCTGATGATCTTCTCGACGCTGAATATCATGAGACCGGTATTGCTATCTTGCTTGGTTTCGCCGTTCACCCTACCTTTGATAGCGAGGTTGTGGGGATCGATATCAGTGACGAGGAATGGCCCCAATGGACCAGAAGTATCAAAACCTTTGGCTCTGGTGAGCCGTCCGTCCCTCTCGGACAAGTCCATCAGCGTGCAGTCGTTACCGCAGGTGTAGCCCAAAACGTAATCCAGCGCCTTCTCCTCGGGAACATTCTTGGCCTCCCGCTTTATGATGCAGCACAGCTCTGCTTCGTAGCGAAGGTCTTGGGATATGGGTGGATAGATGATGTCACCCCCGGGGTCGACCACTGCGGTAGCTGGCTTGAAAAACAATGCTGGTTCCTGGGGTATGGCTCTGTCCAGTTCCTTGATCGTGTCCATGTAGTTCAGCCCGCAAGCAACCATTATGCTGGGCACCGCTGGTGCCAGCAGCCTCACATCAGGCAGTTGGCACAGCTCCTTTCCCTTCTCGAAGTCGCCGTAAAGGTTGCCAACTAGGGAGAATATTGTATCATCCTCGACAATGCCCCAGTTCACCTTGTCCTGCCATTGGAAACGCACAATTTTCATCACTCCTCCTTTTTTTGCTAGTCTTTCCGTATTCTAGCCCAACGATTCTTTGAGGGCAAGAGGCACAGTTGCCAGGCTGGTGTCCTAAACAATGTCGTTGTTTCCGAACGGACGGGGAATATGAATGGGCAAAGAACACTGTCAATCGAATTCAGGGAAAAAGCGGTTGGCCAAATCTTGCTATTTCCTGTTGCAAGCCCCTGACTGCCTCCAAGCTTTGTGCGAAGCATTTTTCAGTAAAGGAATTGAGAATCTGCCCTGCTTTTTCTGTATCCCCTCCTTGCATCAAGTTAGCTGCTTCCCTTTCTACAGGTTGTAGTTCCTTAGCAAACTTAGCCTCGAGTTCATCAAGAACCTTCCTTACTACAGGGTGCCTGATATTCCATGTACTCCCAATGTCATCGCCTTTAGTAATATCCAGTAGTCTCCTGGATTCCCACCAGTAAGAATCAGGGGAGTAGTTGTCCTTTATTGCTTTGTTTGGAGCTGTAACCATCCTACCTGCTGTACCTGCATTTTCAACAAAGGCAGGGAGCGTAGTACCCTGAACAAAGACTGGTATATAAATGCCGTTGCAAGGCGGTCCGGCGCACCACCACATCGTAGGCAAGCAGCCACTCCCCTTGGAAGGTAAAACAAAAATAGCCGAGCTGGCAGTGTTTCCCCAGGTGAAACATGCCGGCGATGAGTGCATGCAAATTGTCATGAAATCAGGCAATGTAGGATTAAATTGAGGACCTTTTAGGAAGGTATCTTCATAGTGATCCCTCAAAATGCGTTTGAACCATTCTAGGTCTACAGAGCCTGCTTTTTCGCTGAGAAGCTGACGATATCTCATTGCTCGATTGTGAGATAGCTGAGCTGCAATATAAAAATCCACATAAGCCAGAGCCGCATTAAATTCATTAACCTTATTGGCTGGCCACCACCCTTTTTTAACCGCGTAACTTACAAGGTTGGCATCGGAGAGGTCCCATTTGGTTGTGATGCTTGGCTCATTTGAGATAGCCCAGGTACCTTTTGACAGTTTCAGGGCAGCCCAATGTTTTTCATACGTTTCCACTACCCAGGCCTCGTTAGCATCGGCGACGATATAGGAATTATCGTATCCACCTTTGTGATGACCAGCGCCAGGCACAGCAGAGCCAAACTGCCCATATTTTAGGACAAGTTTTCCCACCCAGTCCACCGCTTCTTGTGCCGTTTCCGACCTTTCTAGGGCAAGTCTCACTACGTCCATTCCTGAGAGACCAAGCTCCGGTGCTCTCCCTGCCTTATAAGCCCTGGCATTCTCCCTGAAGGTTTTGGTATAAATAGCCTCGTTGCCCATAGCAACGCCGTATTCGTTTACCCCTTCCTCATATCCCCAGCACCAATATGGGTGCGAGCCCAAGGTAATATAAGTTTCTTCAACCTGGGGTATGCTTATATATTCAAGCTGAAGCATTTTGCCTGCCTCGAACTTTTGTCTTGGATGGAGCTCTAGACACTGAGAGTCGAAAATGGGTCTATCGCTATTCTTCCCCAGGATGGTATATCCAGCCTGAGTAGCGTCTGGCAATGCAACTCCTGTATCGCAGGCAAGAAGAATATTTATTGGCTCAATAATAGGGAATGCGCTATCTCTAACCTCTGGCGGTTTAGCTGATTCCATAAATACCCTTTGTCTATTATCCATTTTGGTGATGATTCGGTCAAGGCAATCTACTCCAGGGCAGTCGCTCACGGCTGCCCCATAACCATATGGTGCAGACCAGGGTCACTACAAATAGTGCGATAGCTGCAATAGTGAAGCTGGTATAGAAGCCAAAATGGTCAATGAGATAACCTATCGCCGGCGTCAGTACGCCGCTGCCTTCCATGCTGCTGAAATAGTAGATGCCAAGTATCGTCGAGCGGTTACCTTCTGAGGTGTGGTCAATGATATACGCTTCCGACACCGGTGAGCGGACATAGATAATCATTCCGATGACAATCAGTAAGGCAGCGGCGCTCCATCCGGGAGAGACCAGATTCAGCAGGTATATGACGGGGCCAGCAACGAAGCACGTCACCAGTATTACCGGTATCCTTCCCAAATGGTCGGAGAGATATCCACCCAAAATGCCTGCCCACAACCCGGAAGAGTAAATAAGGGCTATGGACGCTGCAGCCATCTCCTTGTTCATGCCCAAATGGTCGACCAAGAACAAAGGTATGAATGATATTATGGAAATAACCAAAGCCAGGGTGAATGTGCTTAGAGTGAGAAATGGTGCCAGGCGACGCAAATGACCTGGAGTGGATGGTGCCTGTTTATGGCTGTCGATTGTACCGTGCTCAGCTTCCTTTACGGCTACCCGCCGGCCCAAGAGCAGATAAAACAGGATTCCGAATCCAATGGCAGGGATAGCCAGGCCGATGAATGGGCTACGCCAGCCCCAGGCGGCGGCAATGGCGGCGGCGATGACTGGAGACAGGAAGTAGCTGGCACTACCTCCAATCATGTGTACTCCCAATGCCCGACCTCGGTTTCTCGGCTCAACCGATGCTGAGATAGCTGGTGACGCAGCTGGGTGGTAGCCACCACCCAAAAGCCCCATAACCACTAAGAATACCAGCATCATCATGTAGCTTTGCGAAAGGCCAACTAGAAGGCCAGCCAGTGCTACGCCGCTGATGCCGATCGTAACTAGCATACGGGGGCCAATACGGTCGGCGAGTCGCCCTGCTGGCAGTTGGCCAATGCCATACGATAGAGTGAATGCTGAGACAACTAACGCAGATTTGGTGTAGTTAAGAGCAAAATCATCGCGGATAAAGGGCAAAAGTGGTACCGGTAGCGCGGTAAGCAGGTGATGTGCGAAGTGCGCCAGCACAAACAGAGGTAGCAATCCCGAAAAAAACGAGCGAAAACTGGATTTCTTGATAGCAGTTTCCTTTTCCCGGCCCTTCCATCTTTTCGGCAGTCAGCATCATAGCTGCCCAGCTTTCTCTTGTCTCCCAGCTACTCGTTTTCCTGCCCGGTACAAAGAGAAGGCAGTTATTCAGGTTGGTATTCTCAAGCCTCAGGAACCATAGGATAATAGCCACGGGCTACATCTATGCGACCCAGTTCAGCCCCACCTTCCCATTGTTGAATGACCTTGACGTCTCGCAAATACTTTTCTATGTTATATTCCTTCATATAGCCGTAAGAGCCAGTAAGCTGCATGGCCTTATTGCATACATCAAGTGCTACGTCACAAGCATATACTTTGGCGCCGGAAGCTCTTGATATTTGAGCATCGCTATAAGGAGGGCCGTAGACTTTGCGATTATCGAACATGGTGGCAACTGTTAGATAGTAGAATCTTGCGCTCTGAACGCCGATGATCATGTCGGCTAACATTGCCGCCTGTAAGCTATGCTGTCTAACTTGCTTACCGCCGTAGAATCTATTTGAGGTAAAATCGAGGGCAATATCAAGCGCAGCCTGAGCAGCACCAACGGCAAATGCTGCGCTGGATAACCGCCCCCAGGATAAGAAGTTACGGAAGCTCTGGTGGTCCTTTCCTGGCTCTAAAGATGCCCGATATTCTTTGGGCACTCTCACATTATCAAGATGAATGCTGGCATTTACATCAGTGTACCTCATGCCCATTTTGTTTTCTGGCTTGTCGAAGGAGAGACCTGGCGTATCCGCCGGGACATAGATGAGGGCAATTCCTTCCTCAGCCAGCTTTGGGTTAGTGGTGCAAGTTACTAGATACGCATCGGCAACGCTGGCCCCGCTGGGGAATTGTTTAGCCCCATTTATAACCCACTCGTCACCATCCAGTCTGGCAATGGTGTGAATCCCCTTCCCCCTGTAATCCGCGCTTTCTATATTACAGCCGCCTTCGGGCTCGGTCATTGCCTGGCAGGCCTCGTGAAATTCTTCAGCGCAGAAATGGGGACACAGGTCGTTGATCACTCTCTCATTGTGAGACCGCAGGGCCGGGCCAAACACCCAGGGGGGAATACTAAGGGTCATAGCTATTCCGCAATCCCCCCGGGACACCTCTTCATAGCCCACCTCCAGTGAAACTGCGTTTGCGCGCAGGCCACCCACCGATTCGGGCAAGCCCCTTTTATGCAAACCCATCTTCGCCAATCCGTTCAAAACATGGTGAACAAGGTCGCGATCCTCGTCCTCATCTAGCTGTTGTCTGATCGGGATTATTTCCTTACTCACGAAATCACGGATTGCCGACACCATCATTTTGTCCTCTTCACTGAGGAATTCGCCGTATTCCTGCATTCTAACCTCCATTTTGTCTTTTATGTTGCCAAAACAGTTTGCAGATTACCACAGTCTAATTATTATAGCAAGGCAGGTTGTTGACAGAGCAGGCATATTCCCCAAGTTTGGATTTGAACCAATCGCCTCCGGTTTGTGCACATGCAACTGGTGGTATAATCTAATCATGCTCGAAGCTCATCCAGGTGTAGTGGGCTAAAACGGAGGTATAACGCTTGTAGCTGGAGGCCAGTGTAATGGTTGAACAGATTTTGCCCGGTATGTATAGAATGGAAATCCCTCTGCCCAGAAGCCCGTTGAAGGCCATAAATTCCTACCTGATAAAAGGGCAGAAGCGATATTTGATTATTGATACCGGCATGAACCGGGAAGAATGTATGCATGAAATGCGGTCATGCCTCGGGATGCTGAAGGTGGATTTGAAGAAGACGGACTTCTTCATTACTCATCTGCATGCGGATCACCTGGGCCTTGTCGGAGACCTCGCTACTGATACATCGAAAGTCTACTTCAACCGGAGAGAAGTCACTCTGGCTAATCCTGGAGAGGAGTACTGGTGGCAACTCGGTGAGGTTTTCAAATCACATGGCTTTCCTGAAGATGAGCTGGGGAGAGCCATGAAAAAGCACCCTGGTCGCATATATGGCTTAAAGCGTCACGTTGATTTTTGCTTGTTGAAGGAGGGTGACACCATAGACATTGGGGATTACTCCTTCAGATGCACTGAAACACCGGGGCATACTCCCGGGCATATGTGCCTTTATGAGGGTGAGAAGAAAGTCCTTGTTTGTGGAGACCACATTCTTTTTGACATAACGCCCAATATCACCACCTGGCGTGGCATGAGGAACCCTCTGGGACAATATCTGACCAGCCTGGATAAGGTCTATGGCCTCGACGTCGAGGTCGTGTTGCCGGGCCACAGGAAAATTTGGAACAACCATAGAAGAAGGATTGCGGAACTAAAGGAACACCATCAAACCAGGTTAGCAGAGGTACTGCGTGCTCTTGAAGACGGCGAGAAGGCTGCTTTTGAGATAGCCCCCTGGGTGACCTGGGATATTAAATGCAACTCTTGGGAATCATTCCCTCCGACGCAGAAGATATTCGCTGTGGGAGAAACCTTGGCTCACCTGGAATACCTTGAGGAAAAGGGGACAGCACGCAGAAGGACTAAGGAAGATAAGGTGCTATTTTCCTTATCTTGAAGCTGACCGCTACAAGCTAAGCGGCCACATTGACCTGCCCCTCAAATTCTGTTTGTTCTTGGGCAAGCTTCTTATACCTCATCTGTGGAGTAGCAGCCAGTTAGCTCCGGGGGACAACAAACGTCGCCGCCCGCGGTACAACCTCTATAGTTACCGGCGTTTGTTCAACAAGGTCCCCGTCTGCCTGCACTGGAAGACATTCTTCACACCTGACGGTAATGCGCTCACCACGTGCGATACAATGGATACTCCTTTCCCTTTTTCTTACCACAAGATCCAGTAGAGCATTGAGCAATTCTCGCGGGGTACTCTTGTAAATGACACAGACTTCTAATTTCCCGTCATCAAACTGGCTATCGGCAAGCCTGTAGTGCGGCGTACCTATGGCCCCTATGTTGGCAATAAATATCTCGGCCGCTTCTACCTGCTGCCATTTCCCATCTATCTCCAGAGAGAACCTGCGCGGGGTCGCTTTAACCATACGGCGGATAACGGCAAGTACATAGGCAAATATTCCAAGTGAGGATTTTTGTTCTTGCCTCACCTCCTTTACCGAAGATGACGAAAGGCCTATTGATGCGTTCATAAAAAACAGTCGGCCGTTTATTTCCAAACCATCGATTGTCTTTGTTTCTGTGGAAGAAACAAGCAGGTTGAGAGCGTCTTTGATATCCAGCGGAATGCCAAGGACTTGCGCCAGCAGATTGGTCGTGCCGACGGGTATTATGAAGATACGAGATGGCTTTCTCTGCAGATGACTGGCAACCAGGGCTACCGTCCCGTCCCCTCCCACGACAACAAACGCCTCAACCTGTTCGCTTGTAGCTTTCCTGACCCTTTCTGCCAGGTCTTCCTGACCAGCCAGGTAATGTACCTCGCCGGACAGCCCCTGAGTGGACAAAATGTCGGCCAGGCGTTTCTGAAAGACCTCTTCCCGGTACTTCCCAGATCTGCGATTGACAATAAACAAGATCTTCTTTTTTGAATTCTGCCCCATAGTTGCGTCCTTCACCCTTTGCCGTGTTCACCTCGAGTTTACACTTTTGCCACAGTTTTGTCTTTCCGTTGAGCACGTAGTTGTTCACAGCCTTGACCTGATATAGGTTGTCTCAACAGCTTCATGAACTGGAGCATGTGCTAAAATTGCAACTATGGTGTATAATTGCAAGTTTAATATATCTCCGAGGAATCTGATGAAGGTGCAGTGTCAGCGCAGCAATGAGAAATAAGATGTCAACTACACTAGCCTCTAAAAGGATAAGAAGAATTATTGCCATAGCGGCGTTGTCTGCCACCCTCATCTTCGGCTACATCTACTTTCTTGTAGGCTCGATCTCGGCATATGTGATAACCAAGTATCTCAGCGCCAAAGAGACCACGCAACCAAGTAAGATACCGTCCATTATTCTTCCTCTGGGAAAATACGGACTCCATTTACACCATTGGCTTATTTCTTCAGCGGCAATGGCCATTGTGCTGATACAAGGTTCCTGGTTTTTCCCTTCAGATTTACTCTATGGAGCTTTGGGCGGTATAGCGTTCCATGGTGTTTATTGTTATGACGATTGGCATAAAATTTTAGTCCTGAAACAAGGAAAAGGGTCTGCTGTATGAGCGAGTCCGTTGATGAAAGCCAGACAGTCAACCCAGTTCGCTATGAGTTAGCTATCGCGTCAGAAGAGGCAAGACTTGGCACTGCGAAGATGTTGTCACGATACGAGAGCAAGCTGGAAATGAGGTTTCAAGATGCAGCTTGCCCGTCGTGGTGGACTTCTGGGCTCCCTGGTGTGACCCATGCCGTATGATTGCTCCGACAACCCAGTCTGTGCTTCGCGCAAAAGTGGAATCAATGCTCCGTCAGCAATAAGCCTTGGAGTTTAAGAAGCCTCTCTTGTCTTGGACAGCTCCTGTACAGCAACCAGAATAGGTTCTAGGCTGGAACTAATAA
>Ga0114921_10001353_pt1 | contig 11266 bp, 10 predicted proteins | sample BentaG_FD_87016 | JGI IMG/M metagenome (GOLD analysis project Ga0114921, IMG submission 87016) | Deep subsurface microbial communities from South Atlantic Ocean to uncover new lineages of life (NeLLi) - Benguela_00093 metaG | ecosystem: Environmental > Aquatic > Marine > Oceanic > Sediment ...
TATTGCCTAATCCAAGAAGGTCACCAGGTTACGATTTTTGAGGCATTGCCAAAGCCCGGAGGCATGTTGCGCTACGGCATACCGGATTATCGGTTGCCGAAGGATGTCCTCGACCAAGAAATTGCAACCATCACAGAGCTAGGGGCGGCTATTAAAACTGATCAGGCTCTGGGCAAGGACTTCACTATAAAAAGCCTTTTTGAAGACGGCTTTCATGCTATCTTTCTTGCCATCGGTGCTCACCAGAGCCAAAAGATGAACGTGGAGGGTGAGGATTTAGAAGGCGTTTTGCCGGGCACTGATTTCCTCCGGTCCGTTGCTCTGGGCGAACCAGTAGAGCTGGGAAAGCGAGTAGCCGTAATCGGTGGTGGTAATACGGCCATTGATGCCGCCCGTACTGTCCTCCGCCTGGGTGCGGAGGAGGTGACCATCATTTATCGTCGTTCGCGGGCGGAGATGCCAGCCACCGAATGGGAGGTTGAGGAGGCCGAAGAGGAGGGCATAAAACTTCATTTTCTGGCAGCGCCGGTCAGGATAATAGGGAGCAATGGCAGGGTGAGCGGTATCGAGTGTATCAAGATGGTTCTGGGTGAACCTGACGCCAGTGGACGCCCCCGGCCGGAACCAATTCCTGGCTCAGAATTTGTTCTAACGGGCGATTCTGTTATCGCCGCCATTGGACAGCGCCCCGACCTTCGCCCCCTGGCGGGAGAAAGTGGCCTCCGGACAGAGCAGGGTAACATTGTAGCCTATGCCGATACTCTCTTGACCGATATGAAGGGGATCTTTGCCGGCGGCGACTGCGTAACCGGACCAGCTACAGCGGTCGAAGCTATTGCGGCAGGAAGAAAGGCTGCCCTATCCATTGACCGTTATCTAAAAGGCGAAGAGCTGGCAGCCTTCAAGAAGCCCTTTAATATCAGTGAAGGACAACTGAATGAACTGGTGGGCAGAGAGGAGTTTGTTCAGCTCGAGCGTGAGCCCAGGCGAAAGATGCCAAAGTTTAGACCCGACGAAAGACGCCACAACTTTCAGGAGATTGAGCTTGGTTACACTGAGGATATGGCAAAGAAAGAAGCCGAGCGCTGCCTAGAGTGTGGTTGTAAGGCCAGTTATGACTGTACTCTTCGTCAGTTAGCCACTGAGTACGAAGTGTCGCCCCTTTCTATTAGAAGAGATAGATATTATTATCCAGTGGATAGGTCTCATCCATTTATAGAACGAGACCCTAATAAATGTATTATATGCGGCCGCTGTGCAAGGATATGTCATGAAGTCCAAGGCATTGGAGCACTAGGCTTTGCTTATCATATGATTACTCCTCCTTTTGGACAATCGCTTCTGGAAACAACTTGTGAATCCTGTGGTCAGTGTGTTGCCAGCTGTCCAGTTGGGGCGCTGGTCTCCAAGAATAGCATGCGACCGGCGCGTGAGGTTAAAACTATTTGCCCCTATTGTGGCTGTGGCTGTGGTGTCTATCTCGGCGTCCGCGGCGGCCTCATCGTCAACGTGAGAGGAGACCCTGTTAACCCGGTCAACAAGGGTAACCTTTGTGTCAAGGGTCGATTCGGCTATGATTTTATCAACCACCCCGAGCGGTTGACTTCATCCCTTATCAAGAAAAATGGCGAATTTGTTGAAGCTACCTGGGAGGAGGCATTGGAGCTTATTACAAGAAAATTCTCTCAGTACAAGGGAGAGCAGTTCGCTGCTATTTCCTCTGCTAAGTGCACTAACGAAGAAAACTATCTTATCCAGAAATTTACCAGGGCAGTGATGGGCACAAATAATATAGACCACTGTGCACGGCTTTGCCATGCACCCTCTGTTGCAGGTCTAGCCCAAAGTTTTGGCAGCGGTGCCATGACAAACTCTATCAATGAGATTAGTAGTGCAGCTTGCATCTTAGCCATAGGCACCAATACCACAGCTGCTCACCCTATAATCGGGCTCCAGATAAAGAAAGCGGCGCAAAACGGTGCGAAGCTCATTGTAGCCAATCCTAAAGAAATCGACTTGTGTCGTTTCGCCGATATCTTTCTACAACATCGACCTGGTACTGACGTAGCTCTGCTCATGGGCATGATGCGCGTTATTGTCGATGAAGGGCTTCTTGACGCGACTTTTATTAAAAAGCGTTGCGAGAATTTCGAGGCTTTCAAGGAGTCGCTTTCGAGTTTCGACTTGGATTTTGTAGAGCAGACTACAGGAGTAAACCGGGAGAAGTTAATCGAAGCAGCAAGGATCTATGGCGCCTGCAAACCCGCCACTATTCTCTACTCCATGGGCATCACCCAGCATACTCACGGCACTGATAATGTGCTGGGAATCAGCAATCTGGCGTTGCTCACCGGGAACATTGGTAAGCCATCAACAGGCGTTAACCCGCTTAGGGGACAGAATAATGTTCAAGGCGCCTGTGATCTGGCTGCCTTGCCCGATGTCTATCCAGGCTATCAGAAAGTAGATAATCCTGATGTAAGAAGAAAATTCGAGACGGCCTGGGGTTGTAATTTGAGCGACTCTCCAGGGCTGACACATACTGAGATATTTGATGCCATATATGAGGGAAAGATTAAAGCGCTCTACTTAGTCGGTGAAAACCCGATTCTGAGCGAGGCAAACGCAAAACATGTTGAGGAGGCTATTACAAGGCTGGAGTTTCTTGTAGTTCAAGATATATTTCTTTCAGAAACCGCAAGATTAGCTGATGTCGTCCTGCCTGCTGTAACCTTTGCTGAGAAGGACGGGACATTCACGAATACCGAAAGGCGGGTTCAGCGAATATACAAAGCAATAGAGCCCATTGGTGAGGCAAAACCCGACTGGTGGATAACCTGCCAAATTGCCAAGGGGCTGGGGAGTGAGGGCTTTGATTTCTCACACCCCACCCAGGTCATGGAGGAGATTGCCTCTCTCACGCCCAGCTACAAAGGCATGTCTTACGACCGCCTGGAGAATGGGGGTTTGCAATGGCCTTGTCCAACCCGCCAACACACTGGAACACCAATTCTTCACACTGAGCGTTTCGCTACCCAAAATGGCAAGGGCAAATTTATGCCTCTGGAGTATAAGCCATCCGTTGAGATTCCAGATGAAGAGTATCCTCTGCTTCTCACTACCGACCGTAGTCTTTTTCACTTCCATACAAGCACTATGACGCGGAAGGTAGAAGGTCTTAGTATATTGAATAGTCGGGAGTTAGTAAAGATTAATCCAAAGGATGCCGCTCATCTTGGGATTGCTGATGGCGAGATGGTGCATGTTGTCTCTCGCCGGGGAAAGGTGAAGGTTAAAACAAAGGTAACAGATATTTGTCCGCCAGGGGTAGTATCTATGACCTTCCATTTTGCGGAAAGTCCGACAAACGTGCTTACTAATCCTGCTCTGGACCCTGTTGCCAAAATTCCAGAGACAAAGGTATGTGCTGTGAAGGTGACCAAGTGTGAGTAAGGCGAGGCGGGTATGAGTAATTCGGGACCTTTGAGGATGAAGCCAAGGTTGACCAAGACCGAGCGTCAGGCACTGGAGGATTTTAAGCACAGACTCTTGGCAGAATTTGGCGATCGGATCATATTGATAAAGCTTTATGGCTCACGGGCCAGAGGAGAGTACCATCTTCACTCTGATGTTGACCTCTTGGTAGTAGTGAGGAAAAAGACGAAGAGGCTCGATGAAAAGGTCCTTGATATTGAATGTGAAATCTCTGAAAGATATGGATATCGGGATCACCTTGCTCCGATGATCATGTCCTTGGCTGAGTACAAATGGGAGAAGCGCCGACAGTGGCCCTTCATCCTCACCGTTGAGGAAGATGGGATAGATGTATTTGACGCGCAGTAGGCGCGGTCAAATCTAGCGAGCAAAAACGAGCGTCATATGAAAAGTATAAGGCCAGAGAATAAAAAGACTAATGCCAGGGAGTATATAAGCTCAGCCAGAGAAAGGCTCAGGAGCTCTAAAATACTTTTGGATGCGGAAAGTTATGGAGATTCTGTTTCTCGTTCATTCTATGCTTTTTTAGATGCTGCCACAGCCGCTTTAATAACTAAGGATTTGATGCCAAGGTCACATGCAGGGGTGATCGACCTTTTCAGTTTACATTTTATCAAACCCGAGATTGTTGAGAAGAAGTACATCAGGTGGTTTAAGGGTATAAAGAAGAACAGGGAGGAAGCGGACTATCGCCATAAAAGGAGATTCTCTAAAGAAGAAGCCCAGGAGGCACTGGAAGAAGCAGGCGAATTTGTTGGAGTGATTGAGAAGCTTCTGCCAGGTTTGCTCAAGGAGTAGAGATGGAAGAATCAATGACTGGGATAGTCCTTGCAGGCGGTAAGGGCTCGAGGATGAAAATACCCAAGGGACTCATCAGCTTCGATGGTAGTAGGACTATCATTGAAAGGATAATCGAGATCTTAAGGTTGATCTTTCGAGAGGTCATCGTCGTTACCAATACACCGGGCGTCTATTCACAATTTGAGGCTCACCCCGTAAGAAATTTCGCTTCACCAAGTAGCGAGGGTGGTATTTCTAACGGGGTAAGGATCGTAAAAGACCTGGTGAAGGGAAAGGGTCCCTTGGGAGGCATCTATTCTGGTCTGATGGCCTCGACCAGTCGCTACAATTTCGTTTGTGGTTGTGACATGCCATTCATTAAGCCTTCTCTTATCAGGTATCTGAAGGCCTTGCCTGTGGATTATGACGGCGCGCTTCGCTTGCGCCTAGAATTAAAATCCCGGAGGGATTTTAATTATGACATACTTCTTCCAGAGCTCGATGGGCTGGCCGAGCCCCTCTTTGCCATTTACTCTAAAGGGTGTATCCCTATTATGGTTCGAAACATAGAACTTGGCAGGCTGAAGATTCAGGATATTTTTCATGAGCTTGATGTAAAACGAGTGGGAAAGAGAGAAATAGACAGGTTTGACCCAGAGCACCTCAGCTTCTTCAACGTCAACACCCGCCATGACCTGGCAAGAGCGGTTGTGCTCTCTGCGGGTAAATTTCCCTAAAATATATACTTTCAGGATTGGGGGATAAGATGAGTAACTTTGCTAAAGAGGATAATGGGGGTGAAACGTTATGTCCAAATATGATGTGACAATAATAGGCGGAGGTCCAGGTGGTTATGTGGCTGCGATCAGAGCAGCTCAGTTGGGTGGGAAAGTAGCTTTGGTAGAAGAAACAGAAGTTGGTGGCACCTGCCTTAACCGGGGATGTATACCAACCAAGGCGCTCCTTGCAAGCTCGGAGCTTTTAGCGAAGATTCGGGAATCAGAGGAATTTGGAATCAGAGTTGATCGGGTCAGCTTCGACGTTTCAAAGATCTTTGCAAGAAAGCGCGCTTGTGTAGAGAGGTTGGTGAAGGGTGTGGAATTCATCCTTCAAAAGCGCAATGTCGATTTAATTCGAGGGAGAGGGAAGATACTTTCGCCAAATTCTGTTGAAGTCTCTAAAGATGACCAGAGAAAGCTAATAGAGACATCAAACATAATCATCGCCACAGGCTCGGAGCCTGCCCTGATACCCGTCTTCAACATCGACAGGCGAAACGTGATTACCTCTGATGAGGCATTGGAGTTGGAGCATCTTCCCAAGACACTGTTGATAGTTGGCTCTGGAGCAATAGGCTCTGAGTTTGCGGGCTTCTTCAATGCATTGGGGACGGATGTGATCGTCGTTGAGATGCTTCCTCAGATGCTTCCCACGGAGGATAGCGAGATAGGCAGACGGCTCCAACTTGAGTTTAAGAAGCGCAAGATAAAGGTTATCACTGGAGACAGGATAGAGAAGGTTGAGATAAAGGAAGAGAAGAAGGTTGTGTCCACCCTCTCCTCAGGGAAGTCATACGAAACCGAGATGGTGCTTGTTGCCATCGGCAGGTCCTTGAATAGCAAGGATATTGGCCTGGAGGAAGTGGGCGTCAAGACAGAGCGCGGCAGGATCTTAGTGGACGATAGGATGCAGACTAATGTAAAGGGGATATACGCAATCGGGGATGTGATTGGTGGAGTGATGCTTGCTCATGTGGCATCAAGGGAGGGGATTGTGGCTGTCCAGAACTGTATGGGTAGGCACTCGAGGGTAGACTACAGGGCGGTTCCCGCCTGTATCTTCACTCAGCCAGAGGTTGCAAGCATAGGCCTGAGGGAGGCGTCAGAGCTTGGCAAGGCTGCGAAGGATGAAGGATACGAGATCAGAGTCGGCAAGTTTCCATTCTCCGCGAGTGGCAAGGCTGTATGCATGGGAGAGCCCACAGGGCTTGTGAAGGTCATCGCCGATTCAAGGACTGGCGAGGTCCTGGGTGTACATATCATCGGTCCCCATGCAACAGACCTGATCGGGGAGGTCGCCCTGGCTATGCAAGGTGGGATTAGGATAGATCAGATCGCAAATACAATCCATGCCCATCCCACCTTGGGCGAGTCTATAATGGAGGCATCGGAGGATGTTGATAATTTAGCAATACATAAACTTTAAGAGCCTGTCTGCCCGTCAGCCTGTCGCCCGCCTAATCCGTCTTGAATCATTTGGAAGAAGTAAGGTATGAAGATTAAAAGATTTGAGGATCTGGAATGTTGGCAACAGACAAGGCTTCTGACAAAGATGGTCTATGATTTAGTAAAGCAGGAAGAATTTGCTAAAGACTATCGGCTCGGGGATCGGACTACAGGTGCAGCCATCTCAGCTATGAACAGTATCGTGGAGGGATTTGATAGTCCTCTGGATAAAGAGTTTGTAAGATTTTTAGGATATACGAGGCGTTCGGCATCTGAAGTTCAGAGTTGCTTATATGTAGTACTCGATCAGGGTTACATAGTCCAGGCCCAATTCAACCAAGTATACCAACAAGTGGGAAAGACGAGACAGGCGACAGATGGTTTCATAAGGTATTTGAGAAAATAATCTTGATGGGTTGACGGGTCGAGGGGCCGACTGCGTTTATAGAAAGGGGGAAGAGGATGGAGTTTCCAGAGGAACTGAAGTACATCAAGACGCATCAGTGGATCAGGGCGGAAGGGAAAATTGGCACAACCGGGATCACCGATTATGCCCAGGACCAGCTTGGCGAGGTTGTGTTCGTGGACCTCCCTGAGGTAGGGACATCCGTGAAGAAGGAAGAGGTCTTTGGAACCATTGAATCCGTCAAGGCAGTGTCCGACCTTTACAGCCCTGTCGATGGAGAGGTAAAAGAAATCAACGAAGAACTGGATGATAATCCCAAATTGATGAACGAGGATCCATACGGAAAGGGCTGGATGATAAAGGTCGAGATGACCGATCCCGCTCAGCTCGGCGATCTTCTGTCTGCCAAGGATTATCAGGATACCCTCAAAGAGGGATAACCCTGCTAAAGGCTTTAACCCCGTCCTGATTCATCGGGGCGGGGTTCTTTTTGAAAAGGTGGCAAGATTGGAAAGAGGTTGGCGATTTATAGATACTGGGGTCAATAATGCCTATCTGAACATGGCAGTCGATGAGGCCATCCTGGATGCTCACATCCATGGCTTGGTTCCGCCAACCTTAAGGGTCTACAGGTGGAGCCCGCCGGCCCTCTCCCTCGGATACTCTCAGGCCATTGAGCCTTCCGCCCATTCGGGCGAGGCCTCGCTCGCCTCGCTTCGCGGGCGAAGCGGGCAAGACGGGGAAGTGGATTTAGTTAAGTGCCAGGAGCACGGGATAGATGTGGTGCGTAGGCTCACAGGTGGCAGGGCCGTCCTCCATCATCAGGAGTTAACCTACAGCGTTACCGTTTCAATCAGGGATGATTTCCCAGAGTCTGTTGCAGGCAGTTATCGGTATTTGAGCCGCGGCTTGATAGCCTGCTACAGGATCCTTGGCATCGATGTCTGCCTCCAGCCAGGACAGAGGAATCCTTCTTCGGCTGCCTGCTTCCTGAGTCCAACCTTAGCAGACCTCACATACCAGGGAAGGAAGCTGGCTGGGTCTGCACAGGTAAGGAAAAGGAATGCTTTATTGCAGCACGGCTCACTTCCCATCCATTTCGATGCCAGGCTCCTCTTTTCTTTGTTTAAGTTTCCGTCAGATGTTTACAGGGAGAGAGCTCTGGCCGCGTTCAGCCAGAAGACGATTACACTGGGCGAGATCCTTGGAGGAGATGTCGGTTGGCAGGAGCTGAAGGAGGCACTGCTTTTGGGATTTCAGCAGGCGTTGCGTATAAGATTTCATAGAAACAGTTTAACCAAGCAAGAAATTCAACAGAGCCAGGAATTAGCCTCGAGGAAGTATAGTAGTTATGAGTGGAATCATAGAAGGTAGGTAAGGGTGCGATGTCTAAGGTCGGGAAGCCTCGCTGGTTGGTGAAGAAGATACCCACTGGCGGGCACATATTTGAGGTTCAAACGCTCCTTTCAGATTTGCGCCTGAATACGGTCTGTCAATCTGCTAAGTGTCCGAATATAGGGGAATGCTTTTCTAAGGGGACAGCCACATTTATGATCATGGGCAATATCTGCACAAAGGACTGCAGGTTCTGTGCCATCCAACACGGACTTCCAGAGCCATTGGACCACAGTGAGCCAGCCAGGGTGGCAGAAGCCGCCAGAAGGCTTGGGTTGAAGCACGTGGTTGTTACATCGGTTACCAGGGATGAGCTTCCAGATGGTGGTGCTGAACATTTCGCTTCCACCATTTATGAGCTCCGAAGGAGGATGCCTGCGAGCATAGTCGAGGTCCTTACACCTGACTTTAAAGGTTGTGTCGAGAGCGTCAAAGTGGTTGTAAAGGCCAAACCGAATATCTTCAATCACAACTTAGAGACAGTCCCCAGGCTCTATCCAGAGGTGAGGCCAGAAGCTTCCTATAAAAGATCTCTAGAATTATTGCGTAAGGTTAAAGATTTGGATAGCAGCATCTATACAAAGTCAGGTCTGATGGTCGGGCTTGGGGAGATGAAGGGCGAAGTTTTGGAGCTCATGGGAGATTTGCGAGACGTAGAGTGTGATATCCTGAGCATAGGGCAGTATCTCCAGCCATCCAAGGAACACTTTGAAGTAAAGGAGTATATTCGCCCGGAAATATTTGAAGAGCATAAAAGAAGGGGTGAGGAGATGGGGTTTTGCTTCGTTGCCTCTTCCCCCTATGTACGCAGCTCCTATAACGCCTCTGATTTCTCAGAGCGATTTATCAGGATGAAGCCACAGATATAACCCTCCAACGAACCTGCCCGCCAGCCCTTCTCGCTTAGGACGCTCGTTTCGCTCGTCCCGTCGACTTCAGAAAGGCTGTCACCAGTAGATGGGCCATAATGGGCCTTGCCTTTTTCTTTAATTTAGGATATAATTACGTATAGTATTTTCGATAGGTATTGACATTTTATGGTTCAGTCTGTCAGGTTAAGGGAGGCTCGATGGAATCGGGGTCGTTTCGGGAAAACTCCCTTGGCCTCACCGGTAGGTATCAAAGCGGCCAGCCCTTATACTTGGATGGATCTGGGTTTTCGGATGAAGAGGCGTTAGTTCCGTTAGGTCGGTTAGTTCCGTTGAGTCCGTTAACAAAACCAACAAAAATGACAAGACTGACAAAACTGACCTAATGACAAAACTGACTAAACGGACCAAGATGAAGGATTTGAGCACGAAAATAGGGAATTTGGAGGCAGACCCGCCTGCCGCCTGCCCGACTTGCTTCGCAACTCGAAGCAGGCTGGTCGCCTTCGGCTCAGGGCGTTGGCGGCCAGGCCTCGCTCTATATGATGCTAGAAGGCTGGGAGTGCGTAAGGCCTGCCTGCGGGGAAGGCAGGGATCTATCCCGGGCAAGGTTAGCATCTTAATTTTACTCCTGTTGGCTGGTTGTGCTAAAGAGAATCCTCAGCCGCCGGGCCTGGACGAGAGGATATTGGCCCAGTTCGATGGCCAGACCATCACCATTCGGGAATTCAAGGTTTCATTTGGCCCAATCCGTAATCAGTACAAGGGAGAGGAAGTTGAGCTTCGAGCGATTAAAGAGCGGGTACTCAATCAACTGATTGACGAGAAGTTGATGCTTCGGGAGGCAGGAAGGCTAAGTCTGGGGCTGACGGATGAAGAGGTTGCTTCTAAGATAAAGGAGCTCACTCAGGATTATCCAGAGGACCTCCTGCATGAGATGTTACAGGCCCAGGGGGTTATCTTCGTTCAGTGGAAAAAGCATATCCAGGACCAGCTTTTGATCGAGAAACTCATAGCCTCCCAGGTTTACAGGAAGGTCAAGGTATCAGAGTCGGAGATTAAGAGATACTATGCTGAACATCCCGATGAGTTTAAGCGGCCGCAGGAGGTGAGAGCCAGGCAGATCGTGGTTGCCACTTTAGTTCAAGCTAATAACATACTCGATTGGCTAAAGGGTGGGGAGGACTTCGCTGACCTGGCCCGGAAATTCTCGATCAGCCCAGATGGCAAGAAGGGAGGGGACCTGGGTTTTTTCTCCCGGGGGCAGATGCCAGAAGAATTTGAGGAAACAGTCTTCGCGCTATCCGTAGGACAGATCAGCGACGCGACAAAGACGCCTTATGGTTATCATATATTCAAGCTGGAAGAGATAAGGGGACCAAGACACCAGGAGTTAGCCGAAGTAAGAGAGAGAATCAGAGATAAGCTGCGTCGTGTCGAGGAAGAGGCAGCTCTTCAGGAGTGGTTGAAAGGGTTGAGGGAGGGGGTAAAAGTCGGAGTGAACCGAGATTTGTTGGATAACTTGTAGAAATTATAGGAATTTGGGGAGTGAGGTATGCGAATATTAAGCCTTTTTATTGCGGCCTCAATGCTTATTTTTCCTCTTAGTAGTGGTCGAGCTGAAATTGTAGATAGAATCGTGGCGACTGTCAATGAGGAAATCATCACCATAAGCGAGCTTGATGAGCTTGTGGAACCAATCTCAGACCAATACAGAGCGAGGTTTGGAGAGTCCGAGCTCAGTCAGAAGATAAACCAGGTTAGGGCAGATATCTTAGACCAGATGGTAAACGATAAGCTTATACAACAGGAGGCAGGTAGGTGCCAGATCAAGGCGGGGGAGGATGAGGTCGACCAGGCTATAGAGAGGCTCAAGGCCAGATTCTCATCCAAAGAGGAGTTTGAAGAGGCCATGCTCGCCCAGGGCACTACATTAGAGGATTTAAGGGAAAAGTATAGAAGTGAGTTAATGGTGATGAAGTTGATGGATAGAGAGGTAAGATCAAAGGTTAGCGTGAGCCAAAGCGAGGTCGAGGCTTATTATGATGAACATAAAGACCAGATGAGGGAACCAGAGGAGATAAAGGTAAGACACA
>Ga0114921_10001354_pt1 | contig 11263 bp, 9 predicted proteins | sample BentaG_FD_87016 | JGI IMG/M metagenome (GOLD analysis project Ga0114921, IMG submission 87016) | Deep subsurface microbial communities from South Atlantic Ocean to uncover new lineages of life (NeLLi) - Benguela_00093 metaG | ecosystem: Environmental > Aquatic > Marine > Oceanic > Sediment ...
AAGGTCTTGGTAACTGAAAGCCCAGCTCTAGAGCTGATAATCCCAGCCTTATCCCGATTTAAATCTATAAAACACGTCATTGACCTAGGCTCCAAGTATGAAGGGCAATTCCTTACTTATCGGGAAATCATAAACACCAATCAAGCTAAGAGTGTTGAGGTAGGGCTAAACCCCGATGATATAGCTCAGATTCACTATACCTCGGGACCTGCCTTACACCCCAGGGGGGTCATGCTGTCCCATCGCAGTATCATCACTGCACTTGGCATATCAGGTAGTGGATTTCAGCAAACCAGCAGGGATGTCTCGATTTTATTTGCTTTGCCCATGCATCATATTTTTGGTTTAGTTATCGTCGTACTTACCGCAATCTCCAGAGGTAGTAGCGTAGTAATGATACCCGGGAAATCTATCAGCAACCTTCTTAAGACTATTGAAAGGGAAAAGGCTACTTTATTTATGGGGGTACCCTTTATTTGCCATCTGATGATTAATATGGCAGAGGCTGAAGGAATAAAATATGACTTAAGTTCGTTGCGTATCTGGGGCAGTGCTGGAGCACCATTGTCGCTTGATGTTATCAAGCGGTTCAAGGAGCACTACGGCGTAGATATTAATAATTTCTGGGGACTCACTGAGTCTTCGATTCATGTTACCTGTCAGCCTCTGGATGGCTCAGGAAAGTGGGGCTCGGTCGGCAAGGTTTTACCGGGGTGGGAGCTGAAGGTGGTTGATAACACTGGTCGGGAGTTACCTCAAAACGAGCCGGGTGAGCTAATGCTTAAAGGGCCGATAATGAGCGGCATTTACCATAACCCCAAGGCTACGGCAGGGGCAATAAAGGACGGCTGGCTTTATACTGGTGATATTGGTAAGGTTGATGAGGATGGCTCTGTCTTCATATTAGGCCGGAAGAAGGACATCATCATTGTCAAGGGTCAAAATATCCATCCCGGCGATATTGAAAATGTACTACTTCGTCACCCCAAAGTAGCCGAGGCGGCAGTAGTTGGAATTCATGACGATACACGGGGGGAGGTGGTCAGGGCGGTTATTAGACTTAAACAGGACAAGGTGGCTACGGAGCAGAAAATTAGGCAATTTTGCCGGAAGCACATGGCTGACTATAAATTGCCTAAGGAGATTATATTTGTAGATTCTTTACCCGGAACCTCAACTCGTGAAAATACGCAAACAAGACCTTAAAGGTTCTTTACTTTCATCACCTTAAAACGGGGTTAACCTGGGGTTTTGCCAAAATTCTTTAGTTACCCTTAAGAGGTTATAGATGAAAAGAAGGGTAGTGGTAACAGGACTGGGGGCATTAACCCCTTTGGGAACCGGGGTGAGCAAAAGCTGGCAAGCCCTGTGCCAAGGAAAATCTGGGATTGGCCCGATTACCAGATTTGAGGCAGCGGCTTTTCGGACCAGGATCGCCGGTGAAGTAAAGGACTTTGAGCCGCTGGATTTTATCGATAAAAAACAGGTGAGAAGGGTAGACCGTTTTATTCATTTTGCCCTAGCTACAGCCCGAATGGCTATAGAGGATTCCCGGTTAACTATAAACCCTGACAATGCGGATAAGATTGGGGTCTCGATTGGGAGCGCCGTAGGTGGGATAGAAAATATGGAAAAGACACATCAGTTAATCCTAGAGGGTGCTCTTCATCGGGTTTCCCCTTTCTTTATCCCCGGCTTTCTGGCTAATATGGCACCGGGTTATGTTGCCCTAGAGTACGGTGCCAGAGGACCTCATATGTGCTCGGTGACTGCCTGTGCCTCGGGAACAAGTGCCATCGGTGATGCCTTTAGGGTTATCGGGAGGGGTGAGGCTGATGTTATGATTGCCGGTGGCACTGAAGCTGGCATTACCCCGATCATGGTGGCTGGATTTGATGCCTTGAAAGTCACCTCTCCTAGAAATGATGAACCGGAGAAGGCTAGTCGCCCCTTTGATAAAGACCGTAATGGCTTTGTCAGCAGCGAAGGCTCTGGGATGCTCATCCTGGAGGAACTGGAGTTTGCCTTAAATAGAGGCGCCAGGGTTTATGCTGAGGTATTGGGTTACGGCTCTAGTAATGATGCCTACCATGTTACTGCGCCGGACAATGAAGGACTTGGGGCGGCTAATTGCATGAGAATGGCACTTAACGAGGCTGGTATTTCGATTGACAGGGTTGATTATATTAATGCTCATGGCACCTCAACACAGCTAAATGACCTAACTGAAACCAGAGCCATAAAAAGTGTTTTTCAAGAACATAGCAGCAAAATACCAGTAAGCTCCAATAAATCAATGATAGGTCATTTATGGGGCGCCTCTGGGGCAATGGAGGCAGTTTTTTCAATTTTGACTATCACTCAAGGCATCATCCCCCCAACCATAAATTATGAAACGCCAGACCCTGAGTGCGACCTTGACTATGTGCCTAATCTAGCCAGGAAGGCTAGGGTGGGGGTGACTCTTTCTAATTCCTTTGGCTTTGGTGGTGTCAATGCCTCCTTGATTTTTAGCCGGTTCCACCCATAAGGGGTAAGTTAATTCCCTAAATCTTATTGCCAAATGGCGAAACATATGCTAGGATATACATAGGTAATCTAGGTATTATCATAAGAGGGGTAAGTTAAATGGTGCCACAGGCTAAGCTAATGAAAGGTACTGCTAATTCTCTGCTTCTTTGCCTATTAAGTCAGCAACCGATGTACGGTTATCAGATTATTAAGGAACTCGAAAGGAGGAGTGCTGGCTACTTTAGATTTAAAGAGGGGACCCTTTATCCGGCGCTGCACCGACTGGAAAAAGCTGGCTTAGTCATGGGCAGGTGGAGGTTACTACCCAGCGGGCGACAAAGGAAGTATTACCATATTACTGATAAGGGTCATCGCATTGTGGTGGAAGAGAGAAGTCGGTGGCAGAACTTCTTTAGGGCAATGAACCTGATTATTGAGCCAGCGTCTAATTAGCTGAGGTAGAGGAAATGGCAACAGCAATCAACCGCTACTTAGCTATAGTCAGGGATAATTTAAGACTTGTTCCTTCAGAAAAACAAGAGGTCTTAAGTGAACTGGAGTCTCATATTGAGGACAGGTTTGAGGAGCTGAGGGAAAAAGGACTTTCTGATGAGGAGGCAGCCAAAAGCTGTATCGGGCTTCTGGGTTCAGCTAAGATGGTCGCCCGTCAGATTTATGAAGCCCATAGCCAAGGCAGCTGGAAGCAAACACTTTTAGCCTCAATGCCGCATCTACTTTTTGCTCTCCTCTTTGCTCCTAATTGGTGGCAGGATATTGGCTGGTTGCTGATTGCTCCTATCTTAGTTGTTGGTATTGCGATTTATGGTTGGCGGCATAATAAACCAACCTGGCTTTTCCCTTGGCTCGGCTACTCATTGGTGCCACTTATAGCTGCTGGACTGTTATTGCTCTATTTACCCAGAGGGTGGTCTTGGCTAGCAATACTCCTTTATATCCCTTTGGTTTTATGGCTGGTAGGCTCAATTATAATCCAGACCCTTAAGAGAGACTGGCTCTACAGCACCCTAATGCTACTTCCAGTGCCTGTTATCTTAAGCTGGTTTTTGGCTGTATGGTCGGTGGAGGGATTTCCCCAGTCCAGCTTGCAGCGGCTTCAGGATTTTGCCCCCGGAATCGGGTTGAGCTTTCTGGCCCTGGCGGCAACTGCGGCCATATTTATTCGTTTAAGGCAGCGTGCCCTAAAGGTGACGGCACTTCTTACCTCAGGGCTTCTAACCCTGGTTATGGTTGCTTACTATGCCGAAGGAAGGCTGAGCCTAATTGCCTTTCTAATCTTAATTTTGCTGATGGTGAGTCTTTTCTTAATCCCTCCTTGGATGGAGCGAGGGATAGGATATGGTGATGAAGGGGATTTGTGATGCAGAAAATAGCCATTATTGCCGATAGTGTCGCCGGCTTACCTCCAGAGGCCATAAAGCAGTATGGCTTAAGAATAGTACCGCTCAATATCTATTATAACGGCACGGCATATAAAGATGGGGTGAATATAACCCCTACCGAAGCTTATGAACTACTGGCTAAGGACCCGGACAAGTTTTTAACCTCACCCGGCTCTGCCGGTGACTACCTTGAAGCCTACCGTGAGGCAAGTAAGGAGTTTCAGGATATACTCTGCATCACCCTTTCCTCTAAACTGAGCACCCTTTACAATATGGCTGCGGTGGCTAAAGATGAAGCCAAGGATAAACTGCCTAAGGCAAATATTGAGGTGTTTGACTCACTTAATGCTTCTGGGGGAGAGGGACTAATAGTTCTGGCAGCGGCAAAGGCGGCTACTGAGGGGAAAAGCCTGGCTGAAGTCATTAAAGTAGCCGAGACAGTAAGAGACAAGGTAAATGTCATTGGTGTTTTTGAAACCATACGCCATGTTTATCGGACGGGACGGATACCCAAGATGGCAGCAAGACTGATGGCTGCGTTCAACATTAAGCCATTGTTTTCTATTTCAGGGGGTTCAGTTCACGTTACCGGTATTACCAGAATCAAAAAGATTGGGCTAAGACGACTGCTTAGCAAGATGAAAAACGAGGTTGGAGCAAAACCGATACATGCTTTCATTGCCCATGCCAATGTGCTCGATGAAGGGGAAAAGCTTAAAGAGCAAATCTCATCCGAATTTGATTGTGTTGAACTCTGGCTTAGCGACTTCTCACCGATAATGGGCTATGCAACCGGCAGGGGAACGCTACTAATTGCCTTTTATGTAGAAGAATTAAGAAGGGTCTTGCACTTTGGTGACTAATAAGGTGGCTTTGGTAACTGATACCACTGCCTGTATTCGTCCCTCACAGGTTGAAAAGTACGATATCAAGGTAGTGCCGGTAAACTTTATCTTTGGAGATAAAGTCTATCGGGATGGGATAGACATGAGTCCTACCGAGTTTTATGCTCGCTTAAGAGAGGTAGAGGAAATCCCCACCACTTCAGGCTCTTTACCTGAGCCATACCTTGAAGCTTTCCTTAAGGCTGGCAGAAAAGCTAGCAATATCCTCTGTATTACTATCTCAGCTAAGCTAAGTGCCATGTTTAATTCAGCGCTTTTGGCTAAGGAGATGGCAAAAGAGAGCCTGCCCAAGGTAACTATCGAGGTACTTGATTGTGGTACGGCGGCTGCTGGTGAAGGGCTGGTTGTTTTGGCTGCCGCCAAAAATGCTGCTTCAGGCGGGGACCTGGCTGAGGTGGTTCAAACCGCAAGATATGTAATGACGCGGGTAAGCGTATTTGCTGACCTTGATACTCTTTACTATCTGGTTAAGGGAGGGCGTGTGCCCAGAGCAGCTGGCTTAGTTAATTCGGTGCTCAAGATTAAACCCATTTTCACCATTAGCCAAGGTGAGGCTCATACCGTGGCGCTCCCTAGAAGTACCAGGGGTGTCTTAAAACAAATCCTAAGAATAATGGAACGGAAAGTGAGTAAAGGGCAGCGCTTTCATGTAGCGGTGATGCATGCTGATGCCCTGGATAAGGCAAAACTCCTTGAAAGCCAGATTTCTGCCAAGTTTAATTGCACCGAGCTATTCATTACCGAGTTTACACCGGTAATGGGGGTTCATACCGGGCCGGGGTTAGTTGGTGTCGCCTTCTATGGTGAAGATTAGGAAACACCTCCTAACCTCAAGCACTTTTGATAACGTCTTACCCCATATATGACTGGCGAAGTGAAGGCAAAACATTTATAATTAGGGGGTATGGAAAGCGCAAGGGCTGCTTATGATGTTGAGCAGCTGATTGAGAGCCTGGGGCAATTCCCCGAACCAGAAGCAGAGCCTAGTTTCATTGTCGTTAGTGGATTACCTGGAACCGGAAAGTCTTTTTTCTGTAGTAGATTGGCGGAGAGGTTACCGTTTAAGATTTTAGAAAGCGATGCTTTGCGCAGGACCCTTTTCCCGTCACCGAGTTATAGCGCCGAAGAAAGCGCACAACTCTTTCAAGCGATTCATCTCCTTATTGAGAGACTACTGAAAAAGGGGACCCCCCTTATTTTAGATGCCACCAATTTGTCAGAGCGCTATCGTGAGCGACTTTATAGTATTGCCGAAAGGCTAAATGGTAGGCTAATTCTGGTGCGAGTTGAGGCTCCTCCTCAGGTAGTTTATGAGCGGCTTAAAGCCAGAAAGCAAAAAGAAAAGTCAGGGGATTATTCAGATGCTGACTGGCAGGTGTATCAGCGAATGAAAACCTCGGTCCAAAAAATCCACCGTAATCACTATGCTGTGGATACATCCCGGGACATAACCCCAGTTATAAACAAAATTGTGCGAGCAGTGAGGCGTTAGACTTCGCAACTTGCTCACTATCTGTTACAATATGGGCTAAAGTATCATAAAGGAGGTTTAGAGTAATGAATGGCTATATTGGGAAAATACTGCGGGTAAATTTATCTAACGGTACTTATTCAGTAGATGAGCTAAACGAGTCATTTTACCGGCATTACTTTGGGGGCAGGGGTTTTATTAGTTATTTCCTGCTTAAAGAGGTGCCCCGTAATGCCGACCCATTCGGACCGGAAAACAAATTAATCTTTGCTACCGGAGTGGTTACCGGGATACCAGTAGCTGGTACCGCTCGCAACAGCGTCGGTGCCAAATCACCACTGACCGGGTATTATGGTGATGGTGAAGTCGGCGGCTACTGGGGTGCTGAACTCAAGCGCGCCGGTTATGATGCTATCATTGTTGAGGGTAAATCAGAAGACCCGGTATACCTCTGGATTAAGGACGGTGAGGTTGAAATAAGAGATGCCAAACACCTTTGGGGCAAACCAACCAAAGAATGCCAGGGAGCCATTAGAGAGGAGTTGGGGGACCGTAATATTCGTGTTGCCCAGATTGGTCCCGCTGGCGAGAACATGGTTCGATTTGCTGGTGTGGTCAATGATTTGGGGCATGTTTGTGGTCGCTGTGGCATTGGTGCGGTGATGGGCTCCAAGAAGCTGAGGGCGGTCGCCGTAAGGGGGCATCAGAAAGTAGCCGTGGCTGACCCTGAGGGGATTAGCTCATTCGCTAAATGGTATCGAGATAATTTTAGAAATATAAAATTCCCCTCCAATTTAAATCTTCATGGTACCGCTGGCCTTTTCAAGGGTTTTAATGATAAAGGCTCATTACCAACACGCAATTTTCAGCAAGGTGGCTTTGAGGGGGCTGAGAAGATTAACGCCGATGCCATTGAGGCTGGCGCTTTGAAGGAAAGAAGGGGCTGCTACGCCTGTCCCATCCAGTGTAAACCAGTGGTATCAGTAGGGAAACCATACCATGTTGACCCAGCCTACGGTGGTCCCGAGTATGAAACCCAGACCTCTTTGGGTTCATTTGTTGGTGTCGATAATCTAGAGGCAATGCTTAAGGGCAATGAACTATGTAATGCTTATGGTCTGGACAGCATATCTGCTGGGGTTACCATCGCTTTTGCCATGGAGTGCTTTGAGCGGGGCATCCTTAAAGAGAAGGATACCGATGGGCTGAAGCTTAACTTCGGCAACGGTGATGCAATGCTCAAACTGATAGAAAAGATTACCCACCGGGAAGGTTTTGGTAATCTCTTGGCTGAAGGCACCTATCGGGCTGCCCAGACAATAGGTAAAGGGGCTGAGGAATTTGCCATGCATGTTAAAAAACAGGAGATTCCAATGCATGACCCCCGCTGGAAGCAGGGTATGGGGCTGGGCTATATCTTTACCCCCCAAGGTGCTGACCACAACGATAACATCCATGACATCCAGTTTGAGGCGAGTATTACCAATGAACTTAACAGCCTGGGTATATTTGAGCCCCTGCCGATTAATGATTTGAGCTCAACCAAGGTGAGGCTACTCTACTATGGCAGCACCTGGAAACAAATGCTTAATTGTCTGGTAATCTGTTACTTTGTTGGGTTTCCTGTGCAGAGGGTGGTTGATTTAGTCAGAGCTACTACTGGCTGGCCCACCAGTGCCTTTGAACTAATGAAGCTGGGTGAACGGTGTCTTCAGATGACTCGTTACTATGATATTCGAGAGGGCATGTCCAAGGATGAGGACAGGCTTCCCGAGCGGTTCTTTACCCCATTCCCCACCGGCCCACTCAAAGGGGTTAAGCTGGATAAGAAAGCTTTTGAAAAAGCCAGGGATATGTACTATGACATCGCCTGTTGGGATAAAGAGACAGGAGCCCCCACTCGGGGCAAGCTGATGGAATTGGGTATTGAATGGATAACTGAGGTGTAATTACCAAGTAGCCGAGGAGTTTTGGATGGAAATTAAGGCGATAGCGGGTAACATTGCTCAAGTTAAGGCTAGTGCTATCTTAGTGGGCCTATTTGAAGGGGCAGAACACCCTGATGGTGAGGTAGCTACTATTGACCGGGCACTTGGGGGTGCTATCTCCGAACTCTTAAGGCAGGGTGAGATAAAGGGCAAATTCAAGGAGATTACCGTTGTCCACAGCCTAGGTAAGTTGCCAGCAACCCGGCTGGCCATTTCGGGACTGGGTAAGAAGCCGGGACTATCGCTGGATAGGGTTCGGGTAGTAGTAGCTGAAGCCTGCCGCCAGTTGCGCCAGAAAAGTGCCGATAGTATTGCCGCCACTGTTTTGGGGGTTGGAGCAGGTGATATTAGCCTTGAGGGTGCTGCTCAGGCTATGGCTGAAGGGGCACTGCTTGGTCTTTACTCATTCCGCCAGCACATAACCACGCCGGCAGAGTATGGTGAGGTGGAACAGTTTTTGGTCGTGGCTAGTAAGGAAAATGAAGTCCCACTTTTGGAGCAGGGTATCTGGAAAGGCAGGGTACTGGCTGAGGCAACTAATCTAGCTCGGGATATGGTCAATGAACCAGCCAACTTTATGACTCCCACCCGTGTCGCTGAGGAAGCGGTGAAAGTGGCTAAAGCCTATGGTCTTGAAGTTGATGTTCTGGAGCGGGAACAGATGCAGGAACTGGGTATGGGAGCCCTCCTGGGGGTAAACCAGGGGAGCCACCAGCCGCCCAAGTTTATTATTCTTAAGTACAAAGGGGTAAATACCGACAGGATTGACCTGGCATTGGTTGGTAAAGGGATAACCTTTGATTCCGGTGGCATTTCCCGAAAGTCCCAAGAAATGATGGAGGGGATGAAAGGTGATATGTCCGGGGCAGCGGCGGTTATTGCCGCCATGAGTGCCATTGTTCAACTTGAACCTAAACTCAATGTGGTGGCTCTTGCCCCCTGCACTGAGAACCTGCCCAGTGGTAGTGCTATTAAGCCGGGTGATATCCTAAAGGCAATGAACGGCAAGACCATTGAGATTGTTAACACCGATGCTGAAGGCAGGCTCATCTTGGCTGACGCTTTAAGTTATGCTAATAAAATCGGTGCTGAGAATATAGTTGATGTAGCGACACTAACCGGCGCCTGCCATATAGCTTTGGGTGATGACTGTAGCGGTGCCTTCACCAATAATCAGGGGCTGCTTAGCAAGGTGATTGCCGCTGGTACTGAAGCTGGTGAGCTTATCTGGCAACTCCCGATGTATGAACAAATTAAAGAACAGCTCAAGAGTGATGTTGCCGATATGAAGAACGTGGGCAGTAGGTATGGAGGGGCTATTTCTGCAGCCCAGTTCCTCTCTGAGTACGTTGGTGACATCCCTTGGGTTCATCTTGATATCGCCGGTCCCTTTATAGCAGAGAAGGACCGGGGTTACCTGGTAAAAGGGGCAACCGGGGTAGCAGTAAGAACCCTGGTAAACCTTGTTCGCTCTTTAGCCAAAGACTAGCTTAGAGTCGGTCTACGACTAAAGTTGACTGTGGTGATAAAATAGTATTAGAGGTGAGTCAGGCAAAAATGGCCTATGTACTTTGAATATAGGTTGCATCGTTCTCGTTGGTGGTAAGTGCTGCCGTCTAGGTCGGGACAAAGCACTGGAAGTTGTCGGCGATAGAAGTTTACTCGAGCGGGTCCTGTCCTCACTTAGTCCGCTGGAGAGCAATATTATTCTAGTTGCCGCTAAAAATTATCACTTCCCGCAGCTTAATGGCTACCCGAGATTGAGAAAAGTAACTGATACCTATCCTGATAAGGGTCCTCTAGGCGGTATTTATACTGGACTTGCAACATCCAGTTCGTTCTATAACCTTATCGTGGCTTGTGATATGCCATTTTTAAATTGGGCCTTGCTTGGCTATATGATAGAACTATCAAGCGGTTATGACTTGGTAGTTCCTCGATTGGGCAGCCTGGTTGAGCCACTTCACGCGGTTTACTCCAAGTGCTGCCTAGCCCCTATGGAATCACTACTTAAGCAAGGTGAGCTAAATATCAGCAACCTTTTCAATCTGGTTAAGGTGAGATATGTAGAAGCTGACGAGATTGATAGGTTTGACCCAAATCATTTGAGTTTTTTTAACGTTAATACTGAAGCCGATTTAGAGACGGCGGAAGGACTGGTTAAGGGATCTTAAGAGATGATAAGTGTTGAGCAGGCTTTAGAGAAAATCCTCGGCTGTGTAAATGTTCTGGAGGAGGAAGAAAAGCAGGTGCTGGACTCTCTGGGGCAGGTCTTAGCTGAGGATATATATTCCAGCATTGATGTTCCGCCTTCAGATAATACGGCGATGGATGGCTATGCGGTTAGGTCTGAGGATACCCGGGGGGCAAGCAAAAAATCCCCTAGGTTTTTACGTGTTATTGATACCGTTCCCGCTGGCTATATTCCCAAATGTAGACTAGAGCCAGGTACAGCGGTTCGCATTATGACCGGAGCACCAATTCCTCAAGGTGCTGATAGCATCGTCAGATTTGAGGATACAGATGAGAGCAAGCGTAAAGGTCATCTGGCTGAAATCGGGATATTGCGGGAGGTAGAAGCTGGTTTTGACATTCGGCGTGCCGGTGAAGATATCGCCAAGGATTCTTTGGTATTAAGTAAGGGGGCAGTAATCAGACCCGCAGAAGTTGGCGTCTTGGCTTCATTGGGGCAAAGTAAGGTGAGGGTCATTCGCCGCCCGGTGGTGGCTATCTTGGCTACCGGGGACGAGCTGGTAGACATTGGCCAGCCTATATCCCCCGGTAAGATATACAATAGTAATACCTATAGTGTGGCTGCCTTGGTTCAGCGCTATGGGGCTATTCCTAAAATACTGGGGATAGCTCAAGATAGTGAGTCTTCACTAATAGCCAAGCTCCGCCAGGGACTGGATAGTGACCTTTTTATCACAACCGGGGTTGTCTCCGTCGGTGACTACGACATGATAAAGGAGGTTCTGGCTGCTGAGG
>Ga0114921_10001355_pt1 | contig 11258 bp, 11 predicted proteins | sample BentaG_FD_87016 | JGI IMG/M metagenome (GOLD analysis project Ga0114921, IMG submission 87016) | Deep subsurface microbial communities from South Atlantic Ocean to uncover new lineages of life (NeLLi) - Benguela_00093 metaG | ecosystem: Environmental > Aquatic > Marine > Oceanic > Sediment ...
AGAGGTAATATCTAAATGTAATAAAAAAAAGATTGCAGTTGGGACTTTCGCAGACGATATAGAAACAGCCAGGGCTTGGGTTTCATTAGGCGTTCAATATATGGCTTTTTCAGTTGATGTGGGTATTCTTTACGAAGTGAGTAAGCAAATTGTAGAGAAATTAAAGAAAGAGTAAGAAAAGAAGAAAAGTGATATATTATTACAATTCAAAAAAGCATACATTAAGCATTGTAGGCTTAACCATAAATTTATTATTAGTTGCGTTGAAAAAGGTTAGGAAACGATTAAACTATATATAAATAATATATTAGCAAATAGATAAATATAGATAATATGTTTAGATCATGATTGATTTTGTTTATGTATTTATTTTAATTTACCGGCGAGATAAAGGATAATATTTGTATAATATTTATTTTGGAGGTGCTAGATTTGTATTTGAAAAAACTTAAATGTCTTAATTGCGGCAAAGAATATGCCCCAGGGTCTTTTTCTTATAAATGTTCTCAATGTGGGGGGATATTAGAAATACAATATGATTATAATAGTGTTATAAAAAGTGGCTTCAAAGAAAAAATGCTAAATTGCAGACATATTCCTAATATTTGGTACTTTAAGGAGTTATTACCACTAGAAAATGAGAAAAATATTATTACTTTAGAGGAAGGGAATACTCCTATAATTAGAAGCAAAATATTTGTTCGAGATAAAGATAAACCAAGACTAGATTTTAAAGATGAGTCTAGAAATCCAACATGTTCTTTTAAAGATAGGCCGCTTTCAGTTGCAATTTCAAAAGTTAAAGAAGATGGCAAAAACTGGGTTATTACTTCGACTCATGGCAATGCAGGAATAGCGTTAGCAGCATATTCTGCCAGAGCGGGATTAAATTCTTTGGTTATAGTTCCTAATAAAAGTCCCGAAGATTCACTTGCGGTTATTCAGGCTTATGGCACCAAGGTTTTCAAGATAAAAGGAGATATTAGCGATGCTTATAATTTTTCATTAGAAATTTCGGATGAATTCAATATCGTTAATTTGGCTACAACTTTTTTAAGCCCTTATACCACAGAAGGAGATAAAACAATTGCATTTGAGATATTCTGTCAATATAATGGTGTTCTTCCCGATTGGATATTATTCCCAATAGGGGATGGTCCACTACTTGTTGGATGTTATAAGGGGTTTAAAGAATTGCTTGATTTAGATTTAATAAATAAAATACCAAGATTAGTTGCCGTACAATCCGAAAAGTGCGCACCCATTGCCAGAGCCTATATAAATAATATAGATGAAGTAGAAGTTTGGGATAAAGATGAAGAAACTATTGCTATGGGTATAAATGAACCTTTAAAAGGATATCCTGAAGATGGTACAATAACTTTAAAAAGAATAAAAGACTCCGGGGGATTAGCGATTACTGTTAATGAGAATGAAATTAAAGGAGCAATGTTTGATTTGATACGTAAAGAAGGATTGTTCCCTGAGCCCACAGGTTCAGTTGGATTTGCTGGTGCCAAAAAATTATATGCTCAAAATTATTTAAAAAAAGAAGATAAGGTTCTTGTCTTGCTTACTGGTGGAGGGATGACGGATATATGTATTTATAAAAAATTACAAACTGAACCGAAATTAATAGATAAAGATTTAGGTGCATTTAAAAATATATGGCAAAATGAAATAAGTGGATAACCATTGTTTGGTGATTGGTAAGTATTGAACATCGGCTCATTATTTGCTCCTCTATATTGACTTAAACAGAAGTTTAGTATGAATAAAGAGGGATTAAGAGAATAGGTTCCAAAAATATAGAAGCAATGAATTTTTAAAAGACTATTTTAAAAGAGAATATATAATTATCTCCAAAATTCTTAGCGGGTAAATATAAAATTTCTATTGTTTTTTATGATTTTGTCAATATTGTTCTTAACTCTAATTTAGAAAGAGGGATTTCAATGAAAGTTGAAAAGAAGCTTAAAGAATTAGGAATTATCCTTCCAAAATTAACGAAACCAGTTGCAGAACATGTGCCATATAGAAAAACAGGAAATTTGATTTATATTTCAGGACAGGATTGTAGAGTAAAGGGAAAATTGCAATATCAAGGCAAAGTTGTTAAAGATATCACAGAAGAGAAGGGTATACAGCTGCAAGGATTGCTACTATTAATGCTTTGTCTATTTTAAAAGAGGCGATAGGTAGTTTAGATAAAGTTGTTAAAATTGTAAGTATGCATGGTTTTGTAAATAGCACAGATGGCTTTGTTAGGCAACCTTACGTAATTAATGGTGCTTCGGAACTATTGGTTAAAATATTTAGTGAAGGCGAAAGACATTCAAGATGTGCATTATCTGCCAATGAATTACCGTTTAATACTCCTGTTGAATTAGAGATGATTGTTGAAGTCGAAGATTAAGTAAATATAAGCAAAGAAAGATAAAAGGGTAAAAACAATAAAATTCCATAATGCAAAAATGTTATATATTGAAATGATACAAAATATATTTAGGTACTTTCCTTAAGCTGTTTTCGGAATTCTACGAAATTAATATATTAAAACGACAAAGAAGATATTGATGCTGGGGGGATATATAGTACAAATTTTATGGGTTGATCTTAGCAATGAACGAATCCGAAAGGTGTATAACATATTCCTGCTATTAAAAATGGATAAATTTTCAGCAAGTGTGCATAGGCAGTGGATACTGACATTCAGATTGAAATATGTGTTTGTGGTAGATAAGATTATAAGGACTGCAAGGCAGAATATATTGAAGTCTCTGGAAGGGTATTCTTATAAAAAAGTATTTGGATAAAGCTTCCAAATAGCAAGAAGCTGTGAATAAAGGAAGATTTAGAAATAAAATATCTGTGGATAGTTTAATAGTGTTACCGTTGTTAACGGTGAAGGAACAAAAAATCAAATTTTCCTTGAAAGGAGGTGAAGAAAATAGTGGAATCTGAATGTAGATTTGCAGATTCATTATGAAATTTATGAGGATTTTAGATGAATTTAGCGAAAAATCTGCGTAAATATTTTAAACGTAGATTTTGGGAAAAAAAGGAGGTTAAAGAAAAATGAAAAAGTTTTTAATTGTTATGTTGTTTATAATGGTGGTTTGTCTTGCCGGTACAGCCAATGCACAAACTATAAGGGTGCTTCTATACGAACAGATACCTAGTTATGTATTAATGGAACGTTTACCGGAGTTTGAAAAAGCAACAGGGATTAACGTTGAGTATGAGTTATTGGCTGAAGCCCAGATGGAAAAAAAAGAAATGCTTGATTTTACAGCCCATACTGGAACTTATGATGTAACCAATGTGCATTTCTGGTATATACCTCAATTTGCTAGGGCTAAATATATTGAACCATTAGATGAATGGATAAAATCTAATTCGCATCCCGAATGGGATACGATTAATGATTTCGTTCCATCTTATTTGGATGGTATGAAATATGATGGAAAAATATATGGTTTACCCTTTCAAGGTATAGTTCAAATATTGTATTATCGCAAAGATTTATTAGATCAGTATAATTTAGAAGTTCCTAAAACAATGGATGATTTAATGAATGTTGCTAGAGAACTAACACGAGACCTTGATGGAGATGGAAAAACAGATATCTATGGTTACTCAGATCGTGGATCTGCAGACCCAGCCTCATTTATGAGTCCAGTTGGTTGGATATTTGCTTGGGGGGTTAATTTCCTCGACGAAGATATGAGGCCTCAATTGGATACTCCTCTAGCAATCGAAGCTATTACTCATTATGTTACATTACTTAGAGAATATGGCCCTCCAGGTCAAGCAAACATAGGTTGGGCTGAAGCAGAACAAACAGTTTTATCCGGTAAAGTTGCCATGCATGCTGATACTCATGATTTAGCCCCAGATATGGATGATACAGAAATTTCCCAGGTTGCTGGCAAAATAGAATTTGCAATGCCACCAAAACAAGAAAGATATGCCCAGGATTTCTTTGTAAGTGGATTAAGTATCAATGCTGACTCAAAACATAAAGAGGCAGCTTGGTTATTCGTTCAATGGGCAACAAGTACAGAACTTCAACAACAAATAGTTGAAACTGGAAAACGCAGTGATTATACTTCACAAAGTGTCTTAGCTAGTGATGCATTTAAAGAAACTGTAAGAGCTTCAGATACTATTTTAAAGGCATCAAAAGTTGCGGATCCTGCATATTTTCCCAGGATTCCTGAATTTGGACAGTTAGCTGATGTGTTTTGTTCAGCAGTATCTACAGCCATTGCAAAGGGACCTGAATATGTTTCGACACTTATGAAAGAAGCAAATCAAACAATTACTGAAATACTTGCCGAAGCAGGTTATTATTAGGATTAGATTAGGAATAACAGATAATACATTGTGGGCGAGTTAAACTCGCCCACAATGTATTAGGGGGGTTAACTTAATTGTTTTTTATTAGTAAATGGATAAAAAAATTTGCGAGCTCAGATTATTCTTTTATACTCGCAGGGTTAATTGCACTTCTTGCGTTAGTTGTATATCCTACAATTTATGCCCTCCAATTAAGCCTAAAAAAATGGAATCTTACTGAAAGTACAAAGCAAGAGTTTGTTGGATTATCTAATTATATTAATATATTGTTAGATGAAAGGTTTATCAATGCCTTAACTAGAACATTGATATTTGTACTAGTAGGAGCGGCATTATCACTCGTTTTGGGATTTATTTTAGCATTTCTATTAAATAGAGATTTTCCAGGTAAAGGTATAATTCGTGCCTGTTTAATTGTTCCTATGATTGTAACTCCTGTTGTTGTTGGCTTAGTATGGAGATTTATGTATAATGCTGAATTAGGTATGATTAATTATTTTTTAGAACTTTTAGGGTTTGAACCATTTGCCTTTTTAGGAAATATGAATACAGTTTTACCCGCAATTATTATTACTGATGTTTGGCAATATACTCCTTTTGTCATGTTGATTCTTTTGGCAGGATTAGAAAGCTTATCGCCCGTGCCTTTTGAAGCAGCAAAGATTGATGGGGCAAATAGATGGCAGACATTTAGATATTTAACTTTACCATTGATGAAAGGTCCAATATTGGTAGCCGTATTATTTAGAATTATGTTAAGTTTTTCTGCTTTTGATACTATATTTGTTATGACTGGCGGTGGGCCGGGCAGGGCTTCTGAAACATTAATGATGTATGTTTACCGTCTGGGATTTGAACATTGGCATATGGGTAAAGCTTCAGCTGTTGGTATAATTATGCTCTTCATTCTTATTATTATTTCTAAATCTCTAATTAATTTTGCAAATTCTAATCAATAAAAGGAGTTACTTAAAAATGAGAGAAAGTCGATTAAAATTAACAATAATATATATTGTTTTGATTATTGCTGGGGTTATTGCTTTATTTCCTTTATATTGGGTTATCACAACATCTTTAAAACAGAGGGTTGATGTTTTTAAAATGCCTCCAGTTTGGTTTTTTAAACCTACTTTTGAAAATTATCGATTAGTATTAACAAGTAGATTTCCTGGTTATTTTCTTAATAGCTTAATTATTTCTGTAGGAACTTTAATACTATCCTTGTTGATAGGTGTTCCCACTGCCTATGGTTTAGCCAAGCTAAAAATTAAGAAAAAAAAGGATATTTTATTTTTTATTCTTTCTACTAGAATGGCACCACCAGCTGTATTTATTATACCATTTTATTTTCTTTGGAGCCGCTTACATCTAATTGATACATATATTGCTCTTGTAATTATGTATCAACTATTCACAGTATCTTTTATAGTTTGGATGATGACTAGCTTTTTTGAGGAAATTCCACGTGAAATTGATGAAGCTGCCTGGATAGATGGATGCTCAAAGTGGGAATGCTTTTTTAAAGTTGCTTTGCCAAGTGCCTATGGAGGACTAGTTGCAACAATGATACTGACTGTGCTTTTAACATGGAATGAATTTTTTTACGCACTAATTCTTACTGCATTTAAAACAAAAACAATGCCGGTAGCCTTACCAGGCTATATTGGATTTGTAAGAATGAGATGGGGAGAACTTAGTGCTGCTGCAACTATAGTAGTAATACCTGTTTTAATATTTGCATTGATTGTTCAGAAAAACTTAGTAAGGGGTTTAGTTGGTTCTTCAGTAAAAGGATAATTAATATTATTAGATTAGGGGGTGATAAAATGCCTATTTCTGTTGGTTTGGTATCTACTTCTTCAGGACAGCGGTTATGGCCAGAGAGTGAAATAAATCAGGCAAAAGAGTTTTTAAATAAAGCTGCTAATTTCTTGGAGGATTTAAATTTTAATGTATTTAAGTATCCAAAAATAGTATGTACTCCACAGGAAGGAATTAACGGGGCAAAAGAAATAATTAACAAGGGAGCTGAAGTTTTAATTTGTTACATTGGAGGATGGTCATATTCTTCAGCTATAGTTGCTTTGGCCAATGAAATCAATATTCCAATTATTTTGTGGACTAATAGCAGACCTGATACGGCAGGACTTGTAGGAGCCGGGATTGCAAAAGGAGCCCTTGATGAAGTTGGAATAAAGTATAATTTTGTCTATGGTAATTTTGATCAAGAAAAAAATAAATACAAAATAACACAACTTGTTAAAGGATTAAGTGTGCGAAGCAGAATTAAAAACAGTAAGTTTGGCCTTTTTGGGAATAGAACTTTTGGAATGAATACAACCGTTATTGATATTAATCAATGGAAAAAGCGATTTAATGTTGAAGTAGAGTGTTTTGATCAAATTGAGTTGTTGGAACAAGCAAAGGCAGCTAATGCGTCAGAGGTATCTAAAGCAAAAACGTGGATGAAAAACACTTTCAAATCACTTCAAGAAGACAAAAGCATTGAAGAAGTTTTGACACGCTCTATTAGGCTTTATATTGCAATGTTAGAAATAATTAAGAATCATGATCTTGATTTTGCTGCTGTACGTTGTCTTCCCGAGCTTTCCCAGTATTATTCTACTTTTTGTGTTGCTAACGCCTTATTAAATGCTACAGTTGATTATAAAGGACAAAAAGAAAGCTTTGTATGTGCCTGTGAAGCTGATGGTAATGGTGCATTAACAATGCAAATATTAAAAAGTTTAACGTCTTCTTCTGTTAATTTTGGGGATGTAAGATATATAAATCCAGATGACGGTATCCTAGTTGTTTGTAATTGCGGATCTCAGGCTTTAGATTTTGCATCCTCACATGACCAAATACACTGGCTTCCGCAGGTAGGTTTTCAGGGCGAAGGTGGGGGTTTATGTAGTCAATATATATGTAAGTCAGGAGAAGTTACTTTAGCCAGGATTAGTAGAATTTCTGATGAATTTGTTATGTTGATAGGAACAGGCAACTGTATCGGCGATATCCCTAGGGAAAAGTTGCATGAAACAACCTGGGAGTGGCCACATGCCTTTATTAAATTAAACCCAGACCATGAAGCATTTTTAAAAAACGTCAGATCAAATCACATTCATATGGTTTATGGTAATATTGTGCCAGAATTAGTAGTGGCGTGTGAGTCTATGAATATAAAATCTATAATTATTAACTAATCCTATTATAATAGAGCATAAAAAGTGGCTGTGGCATTTAATTATTAAATTAGGTTTTTCGCTATTTAATTTAGTCTTTTTACAAACTTAGCATTTACGATATAAATCTATTCTTGATAAGTTTACTAGAGAGTTTGGTCTTGATGGTTTAGTGCTGCACATAACAGAAAAACGATTTTCATTTATTGCATAGCAAAAGATATAATTTCCCGAAAGGTTTGAGCTTATTAAATAATAATGTTTGGCATTTAGAAACATCTGTTGAAAATTTTATGACCACGTTAAAAATCACCTAATCAGTGCTACAGCAATTTATAGGATATCTTAGTGGGATCTTATAAATGTTTTTAAAGTTAGTAGTTAGCTCACTTTATTATGTCGCAAAGAATGTACTTTTTCTGGGCTAATCATAAAAAATTATTCATAATATGAAGGAGTGGTATTTTTGCTGGGTGGATACATGGGAAAAACCTTATGGGTAGATCTAGGTAACGAAATAATTGAAAAAAAGGCCAACGATGATTCTGTTTTAAAGAAGTATATTGGTGGTTATGGTTTAGGAGCCAGACTACTGTATGATGAATTAGAAAAAGGGATCGACCCTCTGGGAGAGAAAAACATTCTTGGCTTTTGTTCCGGCCCTCTGACCGGCACACCCACCATAGAAGGGAATAGGTTTATGGTTGTTTGTAAATCTCCCCTTACTGGTGGGATTGGAGAGGCAAATAGCGGTGGCAGTTTTGGTCCCTATATGAAATTCGCCGGTTATGACGCTATCTTTTTTAGAGGTAAAGCAAAAACTCCTAAATATCTACTTGTGCATAATGGAGAAGCAGAACTATTAGATGCTCAGGATATCTGGAGTTTAGACACAACCGAAACCGAAATGCGTTTAAAGGGAAAGCATGGTGAAGGCTGTAGGGTAGCATCTATAGGACCTGCAGGCGAAAACTTGTCATTAATCTCGGCAATAATTCATGATGGAAGGGCAGCAGCCCGTTCTGGTGTTGGGGCGGTTATGGGCTCCAAGAAAATTAAAGCAGTTATAGTAAAAGGTAATAAAGAGGTCCCATTGGCATATCCTGAAAAAGTAAGGGAACTAAAGAGAAAATATATTAATATGCCTTCAAGGGAGTATAAACCTTTATCTGAAACAGGAACCATTGGTATCTTGGGAACATCAATTATGTCAGGAGATGCTCCTGTTAAGAACTGGAAAGGGGCAGGGCCTGTAGATTTTCCACAGGGGATCGATAATTTTTCTAAAGGCAAAATAATGAAATACCAGACAGAACGTATAGGCTGCTGGAGATGTACAATTGCTTGTAGTGGAAAAATGAAGATTGAAGAAGGCCTTTACAAGTTTGAAGGCAAGAAAGTTGAATATGAAAGTGCCGCCGCCTTTGGGCCATTAATTTTGAATGATGATTTCGAATCTATTTTATATATTAATGACATGTGTAACCGACTGGGTTTTGATACAATATCTACAGGTACAGTTATTGCTTTTGCTATGGAATGTAACGAAGCAGGTTTAATAGATGAAAAAGAACTAGAGATTAATTGGGGTGAGGCTGCTCGCATAATAGAACTGTTACCGAAAATTGCCAGACGTGAAGGGTCGGCTGCGATATTGGCAGATGGGGTGAAAAGAGCTTCAGAAATCATTGGACCTAAATCAGAAGAATTTGCCATTCATGTTAATGGTCAGGAACTACCATTTCATGATCCGAGATTCCAGCCAGGTATGGCGACAACCTATGCAACCGAACCTACACCGGGAAGACACTGTCCGTGTGAGTGGATCCTACCACCAGGAATTGACTTTCCGGATGACTTTAACAAGTATTCACCCCATGGTAAAGGTATTTGGCAAAAGAGGATGACTTGTCAGATGCAGATGATAAATTCCAGTGGCCTCTGCCAGTTTGGTTATTATTCCTATCCTTATGAAGTATGGCCTCAGTTCTTGACTGCTGTTACAGGGATTAAATACGATATTGAAAAATTTGAACAAGTTGGTGAGAGGATCCTCAATCTTAGACATGCCTTTAATTTAAGAGAAGGTATGAACTCTACCAAATTTGATTTTCCTAAACGTGCACTTGGAATTTCTCCATTGAAAGCGGGTAATACAAAGGGTATTTCTGTAGATTTAAAAACCCAAATAGCCGAATATTTTGAAGAGCTGGATTGGGATATAAAAACCGGTTATCCCAGCATAAAGAAACTTAAAGAACTTGAATTATATGATATAGAAGAAGATCTATATAGATAAAGAATTTAAGAGGAGGGGGTGATTTAGAGGTATAATAGATAATTTGATATTATAGGCTTTTAAAACAAACAAAAAGGAGAAATTTATTAATGAAAAATTATAGTGTTATTTGTGCTTGTATCTTTAGTTTTTTCTGCAGTTAGCATTGTGAGTGCGGTGGAGAAGAGAGCTTATGAAGGAACCACTCTGAATCTACTATTTAAAGAAGGCTATGAAATTGATGTAATTAAAACTTACGAGGTAAGGCAAATTATAGATCAATATATCATGCAAGTCGCCAAGCAGGATAAATGGCTTAAGGAAAACCTCCCTGAGATTGACTGGTTTCTTGATGCTGCTCCTTCTGAAATATCGGAAGAATATCCAATTGTTGATTCGCTACAGGAAGCATATACTGATGTTGTGGGTAAAAAACCAATTTTTCCAGGTATGCAGGGATGTGCAGATATGCGCCATTTAATTAAGAGGGGTAATACCCCCTTAGTTCTATTTGATCCTGGTATTATTAGCACAGCCCATCAAGACAATGAGTATGTTGATATTGATAACTTGCTGACTGCTACAAAAATCTATGCTCAATTAATATTAAATTCGTGTCAGATAGCATAGAAAGGGGTGATCAATTTGGCCAGTATAATAATTCATTCTCCTGAATTGCAATCTGTAATTCAAGGAAATACAGCAATAAATATCGATAAAGATAAACTTACTAAAATATTTAATGAATTGATATTCAATTATCCACAATTGGAAAATAAGATGTTTATAAATAAAGAAGAAAAGATTCTTAAAGGGACATTACTCCTCTTTCATAATAAAAAAATAATTCGTGAAAGAAATATATCAGAATATAACAAGGTTATTCATTCCAAAGATGAATTAATGATAATATCTGCATTTGCTGGTGGATAAATAGGCAATGATGCCTAGGATTTTTTAAATAAATGTAGTAGTATATATATAAAATAGAAAAATAATATATATTTTTTAGCTATATAGTTGCTACAAATCTATTCATAATGACATTATTATTAGGCTTTCAGAAAACTCGCTTTTTAAAAATTAAATATTAGGAAGGAAAGATTTTACAAAGCGAATCTTATCTTTATTGCCTGTCTTAGCAGCATTCAAGGCAACCAGAAGAACAGTAATATGGGCATAGTACAGTGATTAGAGACAGCCTGAAGTCCTCTGACACTCGGATTTTGCATACAAAGATCAAGCAACCTGGAAAATATCCTTTCACACCCACTGCGCAGATTATAAAATTTCTTAAATTTCGGAGTGCCATAGGCAATCTGTTTGCGGACATCCTCACTAAGTACCTTAAGTATAGGCAAAACAACCTGTGCCTTTTACAAACTGGGGGTGCATCCAGGGACAGAAGGGATGTTCTTTTCTAAACTTTTTAG
>Ga0114921_10001356_pt1 | contig 11257 bp, 10 predicted proteins | sample BentaG_FD_87016 | JGI IMG/M metagenome (GOLD analysis project Ga0114921, IMG submission 87016) | Deep subsurface microbial communities from South Atlantic Ocean to uncover new lineages of life (NeLLi) - Benguela_00093 metaG | ecosystem: Environmental > Aquatic > Marine > Oceanic > Sediment ...
AGGATATTTGTGTATCCCATCTCAGATAAAGTCGCGGAGGCGATGTTGCTCATCCTGTCGGAACGGCAATAAACCACGATTTTTTTTCACTTGATCACTCTCATTTGAAATCGAGAGGAACTGTCAAGATAATAGATCTTTCTTTTTTTGTTCGAACTCATCTTTATTAATCTCTCCCTTGGCATACCTTTTCTTCAATATCTCCAAGGAATTTTCTTCAGACTTTGACTCTCCAGGTTTGTTCTGCTGCACAATCCATTTAATGAGAAATACCAAGCCAACGATTACGATAATCCAAAAAATCCACATAAATCCTCCCATAAACCCTTGATTTCCGAACATCATTTGAAAACCTCCTTCTCTATTAGCATCTTTTCTAAACAATAATTTTTACCTTTCATTTTAACTCTCAAGTATAATATAGCGTACCCCCCTATGGTATGTCAAGCTTTTTTTTAAAAAAAATCTTTCAATTCTCTTATCTTAATACTCCCCTAGCTAACAATTTCAAAATATCTTAGCGTGTCTGTCTACCATCACTATATTAAGCCAAAAAGAATTCATCAGCAATCACGAATCCTCCCAATTTAATAACAGCGTTTAATCTAAAAACTGAACTTGATCCCTGCTCGGAGACTGAATCCATTAAGGCTGATATTAAAATTGGAAGAATCCATCATCATCTGCTCTTGATCTTCATGCTCTTCATGAAAGTGCCATTCCTCGTGGTGATGGTGATAATGCCAGAAACCCTCCTGATGCTCCTCACTATCTATTCCTTCCCTAAAGCCTGGATGTAATTCACTAGTAAATCCCTCTAGATTGACAAAACGGTAGATACCTTCGGCTACAATCATGATTCTATTAGCAACTTTAAAGTCAAATCCAAAACCAGCATGGGCACCAAGGGCATTTTTTTCTTGCCTGGATATATCTCTAAAAGAGCTTAAATAATATCCCCCGCCTCCGACCATGAAAATATCGACTTTCGGATTTACAGGAAGAACATAGTATAAGCTTAAGGTAAGAGGAATAACTCGGAAATTATGGCTATGTCCGGAAAAACTGCCCATTTGGCTGTCCATCATGCCGCCCATCATTCCACCAGACATGCCACCAATATTTCCGCCCATGTGCCTGTTATCTGAGTCACTCAGATACCCAACGCTTAAACCTGCCCTGATATTCGAGGAAATACTGAACTGAATCTCAGCTTTCACATCGACCATTCCTCTTCGGCTCTCAGAATGGGCATAACCTCCGCCAAGAGAAAAATTTACCCGACTTAAACTGGAAGAAGAAGATTCTTGGTCAGGCTGAGAATAGACTGTTATTGAGCTCAACAAGAAAATAAGCCCAAAAGAAACATAACCAAAAAATCTTAATTTTGAAGGTTTTGTTTTCATAATATAACTCCTGTATAATACTTTTCATATACCTTATAGGGGTATAGAGTATATATTCTATCATTTTTATAGTATTTGTCAAGTTAAATTTGATAATTCTTTCTTTGAAGGAAGGCATATCTATTCTTATTAAAGGAGGCAAAGGGATTACTCCTTTCATGTAACGTAAAATGATAAAATGTTTGTAATATCATCTTATCCTCAATAGAGAAAATTCTTTTTGTCAAATACTGCTTTTTTTCGTATGATATTGAAAAAAAATTCATAATCATGAAATTTCTGAATATAAAAAGATTGACATCACTTCCCGAATTAAACATAGCCGTCTTCTCTTTTCTTTTGAATTTTGTGTGGGAGGTATTACAAACTCCTTTCTTCGTTGATATAAGTGATGAGATCAATACCATCATTTGGTACAGATTCCACTGTACCCTGCTGGATGTCGTGATTTCCCTAGGCTGCTTCTGGTTGGTAGCCTTGATATCTAGAAGCAGGACCTGGTTCTTAAACCCTACCAAAGTGAAATTACTCCTTTTTGTTGTATTCGGAGTCAGCTACACAATATTCAGCGAGATAAAAAATGTATCCCTGAATAAGTGGTGGGGCTATTCTGACCTCATGCCAGTCATTCCCTACATTGAAGTCGGCCTCGTGCCACTTATCCAATGGGTAATTGTTCCTCTCCTACTTGTATCTGTTGTCAGAAGACAACTATCATAAAAAAATATTTTGATTTTAATTATTTTTAAGTGAAAATTACTAAGGATAACGATTAAACCAAGAGATAAGAATTGGCTTGACTAGATATGACTTTTTAAGGAGATTACAGGAAAGAATTATATGTCTCTAAAGACGAAGGATCGGCCTGGTGAGGCAGGTTGGACCCCCTGCTCCCTTTAGTGAAATCTCTTTTCCTTCATATTCCCAAACTTCAATATCTTCATCTTCTAGGATCTTTTTGGTAAGAGGATTGCCAGAGAGCATGATGCACTTCCGAGGAGCCACAGCCAGAACATTACAGGCCATGCTCCCGTATTCAGAATCAGGGACCTCCAGAAGCTTGACTCTTTTTTTCAATAGCCATTCTCTGAAAAATACAGGCAGCAACCTAGAGTAAACCAGGGCTGAGTTATAATCAATAGGGCTGATAAGGGACATCATATGGAGCACTCCCTCAGGTCCATCCCAGTGAGGCAGAGGAACGACAATGAATTCATCGACAAGGTCTGCTGTAAGCTGTTTTAATTGCCGGATGCCTTCATCGTTGGTTCGGTAACCTCGGCCTACAACAAGGACTCGTTCATCCATCCAAACCACATCTCCCCCCTCTAATTTTCCCTCTTCACTTATGGAACCGAGAATCGGGACACCTGATTCAGTCAGGAAATCACCCACAGCAGAAGGTTCCTGTTGGCGCTGCTCCTTTCCCATGTTACACAGGATCGCTCCTTTACTGGTAATAACAGCAGGATCGTGGACATAGATTGAATCAAGGCTGGTATTATCATTTCGAGGCAAGAAGTTAATTTTAGATACATGCTTTTTCAATAATTCGAAAAAGCCTTCATATTCTTCTATTGCTTTTTCATACTCGGGAGGACCTGAATAATTGAGCTCTTTCCAATGGGCATCTATGTTTTCTTGGCCGATGAATGCCTCTTTGGGATGCTTAAGCAAGAGGCGTTCTATTCTTCCTGCCTCTGATTGAGAACCGTAATTCATGGTCTAATGTCTCTTTCTCTATCTAGAAAAAAGATCGAGAAAAGCATTTTAATTATGTATGACTTGTATCTTTTTTAACCAGGAGACCCATTCCTTTTTTCGAGTTGAAATTTTAAAGAGGGCATAGAGGGGATACCTCTTTCTCTGTAACTCAGTCACTATACTATCATATACTTCTAATTATAATTCAAGGTCTTGTTTCTGGGTTCTTCATCTGTTTAGATCGGATTTGATAAATCAAATCCCCTACAGTTATTATCTTGCATCAATCTAATAGGCAAGTGTTGTTTACTATTTTCCTTTATTGATTATCTTGCAGAATCACTAAACTACGAGATTACCACGCTCCCTTTGGTCGTCTCGCCATGACCTTGTAGGTCATATAATCTTAACAACCTTAATTGAAAAGACGGGTTTGCATGAGTAAATTATTTGTGTTAGACTTTTTTTGAATCAATTTAATAGGTGACAAAATGTCAGGGCATTCAAAATGGCATTCTATCAAGTATAAAAAGGCTGCTCAGGACGCTAAAAGAGGGAAGATGTTCACCAAAATCATCCGGGAATTAAGCGTTGCGGCCCGAATAGGCGGCCCTGATCCCGAAACCAATCCCCGCCTCAGGAAAGCTGTTAATGATGCAAAAGCGGTAAACATGCCTGCTGATAACATCAAAAAAGCAATCATGAAGGGCACTGGGCAGCTCGAGGGAGTAAGCTACGAAGAAGTTATCTATGAAGGTTATGGTCCAGGAGGTGTGGCCATCTACGTAGAAACACTCTCCGATAACAAAAACAGAACGGTCTCGGAACTGAGGTACACCTTTTCTAAAAACGGAGGCAATATTGGCGAATCTGGATGCGTAGCTTGGATGTTCAAACGCAAAGGATACATCGTCGTCGAAAAAACAAAAGCTTCAGAAGATAAGCTTCTAGACATAGTAACAGACGCTGGAGCAGAAGATTTAAGGGAAGACGGGAGCAACTACGAAATCTTCACTCCTCCAGAGGATTATGAAAATGTAGTCGAAGGTCTAAAGAAAAACAGTATAGAAATAGCAGCCTCTAACCTGGGCTATATTCCCCAAAATTACATTAAACTGGAAGGAAAACAGGCCCAACAGCTTTTAAGGCTGATGGAAGAATTGGAAGATCATGATGATGTCCAGTATGTTTGGGCCAACTTTGATATAGATGAAGAAGAGATTGCTAAATATTCATCCTGAAAAGTGTTAGATGAGGGTTCTCGGAATTGATCCCAGCGTCCGATCCACAGGATATGGTATCATCGAGTTCTCTCAAGACGCATACACTGTTCTCGGTTACGGCGTCATAAAACCTTCTCGCCGCCTTCTTTTTCATCAAAAGATAAATGAAATTAAGAACCAGGTGGAAAACTTAATAAATACTTTTTCTCCGGAGGAAGTGGCCATCGAAAATCCCTTTTACGCTCAAAACATAAAAACAGCCATAACGCTGGGTCAAGTAAGGGGAGCGACCTTGGTGGCTGTTGCTTCCCAAAATTGTGCCCTGCATGAGTATTCCCCTTTAGAGATAAAGAAAGCTGTCACTGGCTACGGCCGGGCTGATAAAGAACAAGTAAAAACGATGATTAAAGTGCTACTTAAAATCGAGGATGACGGAATAGAGGAAGACGCCTCCGATGCTCTGGCAACGGCTTTCTGCCATTTAAACTCAAGAATTTTCCAGGAGAGGATAAAGGAATCCGAAGGAGAAGATAAGCAATGATCTCTTATCTCAAAGGAAACCTGATTCAAAAGTCAACCAATCAAGTTACCCTCGACGTCATGGGAGTAGGCTATTGTGCTTTGATTCCCCTATCCACTTATTTTAAGCTGGGAGAGCTCAACGAACCCGTTGAGCTCTTTATCTACACTCACTTAACTGATAACTCCATCTCTCTTTACGGATTTTCTACAGAAGATGAAAGAGAGATATTCATGAAACTCATCAACATCTCGGGCATAGGACCTAAGCTTGCTTTAAACGTTCTCTCCGGCATAGGCCCATCTGAGCTTGAGGATGCAATCAAGAGAAATGATGTAGCCCGGATTTGCCTTATCCCTGGGATAGGGAAAAAAACAGCTCTGCGCGTAGTCTTAGAACTTCAAGAAAATATTGAGAAAAAAGAAAAGATTTTGGCAGCTAGAGATACTCAAGAAAAAGAAGATTTAATATCGGCTCTGACGAATCTCGGGTTTAAAAGAAAAGAAGTGGAAGGCACTGTGGATAAGACCTTAAGCGATTTATCTCCTGAAAAAGACTTTGAAAGGCTCCTTCGAGAAAGCTTGAAGAGGCTGGCAAAAATATAACAATGGGGTCAGGAGTGAAGAGTAATGCCTGCTATTCTTAGCCCTGTCAGAATCAAGGAAGACCTCTTATTTGAAGATAGCCTCCGTCCTCGTACTTTTGATGAATTCATTGGCCAAAAAACTATCAAGGAAAATCTTAAAATCTTCATTAAGGCTGCCAAGAAAAGAAACGAATCTCTTGATCATGTGATTCTCTACGGTCCTCCTGGATTGGGTAAGACCAGCCTTGCCTACATCATCGCTAAAGAGATGGGAGTCGGAATTAAACCGACCTCGGGTCCAGTCATTGAACGGACTGGAGACCTTTCAGCTATCCTCTCTAATCTGCAGACAAAAGAAATCCTTTTCATCGACGAAATCCACCGTCTCCATCCCTCTGTTGAAGAAATCATGTATTCGGCCATGGAAGACTATAACCTGGATATAATTATTGGCCAGGGTCCTAGCGCTCGAAGCCATAAACTGCAGTTAAAAAAATTCACTCTGGTAGGCGCAACCACCCGTGCTGGCCGAATTACTGCTCCCCTGAGAGGAAGGTTTGGTATCATTCACCGCATTGATTACTACAAGGAAAAAGATTTAAAAGAAATCATCGGAAGATCAGCCTCTATTTTAAAAGTTGACATAGATGATAAGGGTGCCGAACAAATCGCCCATCGCTCGCGGGGAACTCCTAGAGTTGCCAACAGATTACTGAGGCGAGTGAGAGATTATGCTGATGTGAAAGCTGATGGAAAAATAACACCTAAAGAAGCGAAAATGGCTTTGGATATGATGGAAGTTGATTCCCTTGGCTTGGATGAGGTAGACAGGAAAATTCTTTTAACCATCATCGAAAACTTCAACGGTGGACCTGTGGGCATCAACACCATTGCTGCAGCCATCGATGAGGAAAAAGACACTATTGAATCTATCTATGAACCCTTCTTGATGCGTATCGGCTTTCTGGAGCGTTCGGTTCGCGGCCGCAAAGTTACCTCCAAAGCTTACAAACATTTAGGACTTTCACCCCATTCTCCATCCCAAAAAAAATTATTTAAGAATAAATAGAATTAGTTTGTCTAGTTTGTCTAGTTTATTTAGAAAAAATTGATAATCAACTTTCCTATATTCGCACTAGACAAACTAGAAAAACTAGTTGTATGTTGACTTCGGACTTCGATTATGACCTCCCCTCAAACCTAATTGCCCAGACTCCGCTGCCGGTTAGAGACCAGTCAAGGATGATGGTTCTTGAGCGCGAAAGCGGTAAAATCATACATTCTCGATTTAAAGAATTACTCAGGTATCTCAACAGAGGAGATGTGCTTGTCTTCAACAACACCAAAGTCATTCCAGCCAAAGCCTGGGGTAAAAAAGGGAAAGATGAGATAGAATTTCTCTTTCTTAAGGAAAGAGAAAAAGGATTGTGGGAAGTCCTCAGCCGACCAGCCAGGAAGGTTAAGCTCGGTGATAGAATACTCTTCGCACCTGGATTTGAAGGCAAAGTCTCGGGGATAGAGCCTGAAGGAAAACGGGTGATTCAGTTTTCTTCGAGCAGCATCCTTTCCAAGCTAAAAAAGATTGGCTATCCTCCCCTCCCCCCTTATATCAAAAGAAAGAAGGATAACACAAAACTCAGGGAATTGGATATGGACAGATACCAGACTGTTTTTGCCCAAAAAGAAGGAGCCATAGCAGCTCCCACTGCAGGCCTGCATTTTACACTTAAAATCTTTGAAGAGATAAAAAAAAAGGGAGTCATCACTACTCAAATCTCCCTTGATGTTGGTCTGGCAACTTTTAAGCCTGTGCGAGGAGAGAGAGTCGAAGCGCATAAAATGCTCGATGAAAATTATTCCATAACTCCTTCTGCAGCTCGGACTATAAATAGCGCTAAAAAAGAATCAAAGCCAGTAGTGGCAATAGGTTCAACAGTAGTCAGGTCTTTAGAAAGTGCTTTTGCAGAGGGAAAAATCCAGCCCGGGAAACGATCCACTTTTCTCTTCATCTACCCAGGCTATGAGTTCAAGGTAGTTGACCGTCTTTTAACCAATTTTCATCTCCCCAAATCAACTCTGCTGATGATGGTAGCCGCTTTTTCGAGCCCTAAGCTTATAAAAAAGGCTTACCAAGAGGCTATCCGTGAAAAATACAGGTTTTTCAGCTACGGCGACTGTATGCTTATCCTCTAACCAGTAATCCAATGACTCATTAAGAAAGGCTGAAAAGCCATTCCCTTTTTATTCTACTTTCAGAGTCACTGTACCATAGAGTCACTATGTTTCAATTTAATGATTACATGCGTTGGTTCATACGAAATCTAATCCAACTAATGTAACCGAGAGGCATGAATATGATCACATATTCAAATGATAATACGGTAATAAATCCTTTTTTTTAAATATTTGATATCAGATTTTTTCTATGGTATAAGTTCCCCGAGGGAAAAAATGCTATGCATTGAGGAGGGAATAATTTCTGTTTTTCCTGAGACTACTCAATGCCTGCATGAAACCTGCCTTATGATCCCCATTATCAATATGAATGCCATCCATGGGAATGTGGTGAATGTGCCCTCATACTTTCCTATGACCCATTAAACCGTCTTGCATGTTGATGCTGGAATTACGATTGGTTTCTTGCCTTGCTTCCAATAAGGAAAAATAAAATGCTGAGATCAAATGATAAGCTAAAGAAATCTAAACCAACCATTCCAGCCTGTATCGTAGTCGGCGTCACCGGCCACCGGAAGCTAGAGAACGAGCCCTTTTTAGCCAAACAAGTTCAACTGACACTCAAAAAAATCAAGCAATTGATCCCTCCATTGAAGAACACGCCATTAATCTTTAGTATCCTATCTCCGCTCGCTGAAGGGGCAGATCGCCTGGTTGCGCGGGAGGTCCTCAAGATTTCCGAATTGCAATTGGAGGCGATTCTTCCTTTGGAAAAGGATGATTATCTGAAAGACTTCAAACTCCCCGAGTCTAAGGCAGAGTTCGAGGAATTTCTTACTCAGGCACGTCATACTAAAAAACTCCCTTCTGCTGGTAGTCGAACCGAAGCCTACTCTCAGGCCGGACGCTATGTCGTTGACCACTGCGACGTACTCATTGCGCTGTGGGACGGCAAACATGCCGCTGGCCAGGGCGGTACTGGTGAGATTGTTCACTACGCCCGGGAGGAGAAGTGTCCCCTTTTCTGGATACGCACTGACGATGGAGCCAGGATCACCTATGAGCCGGGGAAAGGTTTAAGCCCGCAGTCATTTCAGGAGCTGGATGAATACAACTCCGAGGCGGTTGATATCAGGAAGATCGAGAAGAAAGCAAAAGACCATTATCGACTTTTGCTTGACCAAGCCAAGGATGCCCATTTTTCAACCCATAATTTACACGAGATTTGTGAATGGATGCTGCCTTATTATAGTCAAATGGACATATTGGCCATGCGTTATCAAAACCTATATTTTAGGGCAGGAGGTCTGATCTATGCACTTGCTGCGGCAGCAGTAGCTGTCGCTGCATTCCAAGCTCTCTTTCTTCCCAATTGGCCGAGAATTATCCTTATCGAAGTTGCGTTCATAGTCGCTGTGCTTATCATTTTTTGGCTCGGCAATCGCCAGAGATGGCATTCCAAATGGATTGATTATCGATTCCTGGCCGAACGGTTTCGCTCGGCGCTGTTTATGGCAGTGGCCAATATTAATGTGACCACTATGCACCCCCCGCGACACCTCAGCCTCTCTTACTCATCCCATGATTGGATGGTGAATGCATTCTCATCTTTCTGGAATCTGCATCCACAACTACAGGGCCCAGACTCATCGGGCTTTGTGGGACTGAGAAAATTCTTACTTACGGCCTGGATCGATGATCAGATTCGCTACTATAAGAGCACCAGCCAACGACATTGGAGAAAGCACCGTCGAATGTCGCTTGCAGGTTATATCCTTTTTAGCTGCACATTTATTGCTGCTGTGCTTCATGTATTACCTGTGGGTTCCGATTTATTTCACCGTCTGTTTGCTTTTATGGCTATTGTTTTTCCAGCTATCGGTGGTGCCTTAGGTGCAATCCGAATCCACAGAGAATATTTAAGAAACGCCGAACGTTCCACCGAGATGGTCCGACATCTCGAAGAGACAAAGGGAAAAATGAAAGAAGTCCAAAATCTTGAAAGCTTCCTTCCTCTGGTACGCGAGGCCGAAGAGACCATGCTGCACGAAAATGAAGACTGGCGAGTGGTGGTTCGGTTTCATGAACTCGAACCTCCAGTATGAGCCTTTGTAAACATATAACTTGGAAATATGATTGAGTTTTACTTTTGAGTGCTGGAAGTAAAGTTTTGCTACGAGTCAAGAGTATTTTAACTGTGGAAAAGGCAGGCGGCCAGAGGTTACTATCTGGAGAGCCTCCGGCAAGTATTATGAAATTGATTTGTCTAAAATTTATTAGTATAGTTATTAACAAAAATTGTTTTTAGGGTAATAACCTAATTCAGAAATCCATGGTAAGGAAGCGCCGTCGTCGCCTCAGGATATTCAGGAGAAAGTACATCCACCCCTGGTGGAAGGACCATCAATGGAAAATTATGGGAGGAATTGCGCTTCTCGCCTTTGTCTTAGGATACATTGGATTCCATAAGCACTTCCTGGCGCTCGGTGAGATCCGCTCACCCTGGGATATCATATACCTCACTGTTCAACTCCTCGTATTGGAATCTGGCGCGGTATCCGGGCCCATATCCTGGGAATTGGAGCTGGCGAGGCTTTTATTGCCGGCCATTGCTGCCTATGCAGCTGTAAGGGCCTTGATAGTGATTTTCTGGGAACAGCTTCAGCTGCTTCGGGCGAGATTTATCAAAGATCATATCGTAATCTGCGGACTAGGCCGAAAAGGCATGCTTCTTGCTGAAAGATTTCGCGAGCAGGGATATCGGGTGGTGGTGATCGAGTTGGACAAAGAAAACATCCAGCTGGCTAAGTGTAAGGACGAGGGTAGCATCATATTGATCGGTGATGCCAAGGACCAGAAACAGCTTCGAAGAGCGCGGGTCCATAAGGCAAAGTATCTCATCTCTGTTTGTGGTGATGACGGCATTGATACAGAAGTTGCGGTTCACGCCCGCGAACTAGTCAGGAATCGCGAAGGTAAAGTTTTGACCTGTACTGTCCACATCGTTGATCCTCAACTTTGCCATTTACTCAGAGAACAGGAGATTGGAACAGGGAAGACAGATGCTTTCAGGTTAGAGTTTTTCAATATTTTCGATAGTGGAGCTCGGGCCTGGCTGAAAGAGTACCCGCCCTTCAACGAAACAAAAGAGATTTATGATTCTCAGCCTCATCTTCTAGTAGTCGGCATTGGGCGAATGGGTGAGAGTCTGGTTGTGCATGCAGCAAAAGAATGGAAAGCTCTGCCTTCCAGAACTAGCGAAAGGCTACGTGTTACCATAATCGACCAAGTAGCTGAAAGGAAAAAGGAATCATTGTGCTTGCGATATCCCCAGTTGGAAAAAGTCTGTGATTTAGTGCCTCTCCAAGTGGATATATGGTCGGCGGATTTTCAGCACGCCGATTTCCTTTTCGACAGCCACAACAAGTGCGATGTCACGAGCATTTTCATCTGCCTGGATAATGATTCTTTTAGCTTGTCTGCGGCCCTCGCGCTTTACCAGGCTGTTAGAGAATATAAGATTCCCGTTGTGATGCGAATGACCCATGATGCTGGACTGGCGACTCTTCTGCCTGGGAAAAAAGAAGGCGAAGACAGCTTCGCTGGACTCCACGCCTTCGGGCTGTTGGACCGGATATGCCAG
>Ga0114921_10001357_pt1 | contig 11254 bp, 14 predicted proteins | sample BentaG_FD_87016 | JGI IMG/M metagenome (GOLD analysis project Ga0114921, IMG submission 87016) | Deep subsurface microbial communities from South Atlantic Ocean to uncover new lineages of life (NeLLi) - Benguela_00093 metaG | ecosystem: Environmental > Aquatic > Marine > Oceanic > Sediment ...
GGCTTAAAGCGATCACTAGAAAAAAGAGCGAAACTGAATAGACCTACAATCTTGCTTAGAAGAAAATAGTTGGAAACTTCTCTTCCAGCAGTTAGATAGCGATTAGTATAGTAAGCTTTATATGCAGATAGCACTAAGGTTATAGTAGTGAAACTAAATGAAGCAATGGGAAAAGTTTCTAGAGAAACATGAGAGTGTTGAAGCATGGTTGAGGAATAGGCCGTTCAATACTAGGCGGGCTTTTGCTAATCGGTTGCGTAGATTCTGTGAGAGTGTAGAGTTAGGGCCTGAAGAGTGGCGACACCTGGACAAGTTTGAAGCTCGAGATTATGCCTGGCAATATGTAGAGCCTTTAATCCAGGAACATTCAACGGTTGCAGCGGGTCTCTTAATAACTTTGAAAAGTTGGTTTAGAAATCTCAACGGTGAACAGTTGCCTTTCGACAGTACTAGGGGGGGAAAACATTACGTTCATGTTCACTATAAAAAACCGGCGTATGAACATATTCCAGATAAGACGGAAATGTATAGGATTGTGGATATGGCCTCTTCGTTGAGGGATAAGGCTGCGTTGTTGTTTTTGTTTCAGAGTGGCTGCCGAGTGAATGTGTTGGAACATATCAAGTTTGGTGACGTAGCGGATCAGTTAGACCAGGACACTATCACATTGAAGATCACTGGAGACCTAGATCATAAATTGCGAAGTAGAGATATTCCTTTTTACTACACGTTTCTGAATGGGGAAGCTGCAGAGACTTTGAAACAGTATTGCAAGCTTAAACATAAACGTGCTATCAAGGAGCGAGCTTTGTTTTACACTAGCGGAAAGAAAGCTATTACTCAAAAGTGGATTTGGGAAGTTGTTAAAATGTGTGTAGAAAGGGCCGGGTTTGACCGTAAAACAATTAGCACTCACACGATCAGGAAGGCTTTCAGAAAAATTGTCAGGCGAGCAGACATAAGAGACGACGACGATAAAGAGCAATTAATGGGGCATCAGTTGAAACAGAGCAGAGAAGCTTACTACGACAAAAACGATATCAGCTTGATTTTGAAGGCTTATCAACGATGTAATTTCACCCGGGAAGTTCCAGAATCAGAAATGACAAAGCTGAAACACCAATTAGATAGTGAACAAGCATACCGACTGTCGTTAGAGAAAAGAATAGAGTTGCTAGAAGAATTCATTAAGAAAGCGGTCAAGCCCGCTTAGCCTCCTCCTTAATTTTTTGCAACTGTTCAAGAATGAAGTCAATGTCTTGCTTGCGAATCATAAGCCACTGTTCTTTTTTGTGACTCATTGTTTGCCATAATCACCTCGGTTGCCTACGCCTGGCTTTTGAACATCCGGAACCTCGTAAAGAGCCACGTAGACACCTAATTCTGGAAAAAACCTTAAAGCACGGATGGGTGGGTTCCTGTCGGCACGCTCTCGTTTTCTGGCCTCACATCGAGCTATCTGTAGAATTGACCCTAGCTCTTTTGTGCGCTTGTTTGGGATTATGACTAAAGATTTCAGCATCTTCAAAACTCACCTTCTATAGTGAGGGTTAATCTTTTCAGCAAATGCTTCGATCAGAGTTCTCTTAGGCGTTTCAATAATCTCTAGTCGGGGTTTCAACAATTGACCATTGTGGCGCATGTAAATCCTGGCAAGCTCGCCGAACCACGTTTTGAAAGTAACATTAAACGCTGGTCCACTAATCTCGCTAGCACCATCTCTGCCATAATGCCATTGCACTACAATCCAATCAGACACCTCAGGAACTATCCGTTCATCAAAACCAGGATGAATTGAGACAGCAGCATCAACCATACGACTGCGAACACCTCCAAGAAAAGAAGCCAGACTTACAAGCCCCTCTAAAGACATCTCAACTGGGCACTCGCTACATTTAAGGTAAGACGTGATTTTCCCATTGCGATGTAAAACCAATCTAAGTGTACGCCCTCTTATCCATGCAAAAGATCCAAACTGAATATCTTTAGATACTTTGAGCAAGCGTCCAACATCATTCTTCAAAAAAAGATCATATAACCCATCTACAGAGAAAACAAAAACAACATTATGAACCCTGCAAGCATCCTCCCAATCCAAAGAATCCAAAAAAGCACCCAAATCAATCCGAACCCTTCGAACACCACGCCTACCCACCATATGGGTTACTGTCACTGGCTTAGAAGGTTCTTTCGACTTGGAAGATGAGTGTACATAAAACGTAGCGGAACTCCGACTGTACTGCTTTATCAAGCCATACTTTCTTAACTTAGAAAAGGCGTTTCGAATGGTGCCGTGAGCATACTTTTCAATAAACTCCAGAAAGCAAAAGGGTTCATCAGGTCTAAGTATTGCCCAGTTGTAAATGTATCGTTCGGCTGGTGTCAGTGAATATTCCATGTTGTCATTGTCATTTTCGGCTGAGAGTGTCATCTGGTTATCTCCTTAGTTGCCGTTCCAATTTTATCCCTTTCAGCCAAGCTTCGCAATTAACTAGCACGACATAACAAATGTCTAAGCCTTGGCCTTGTACCGCCTTCTTGAAATCTAACCAGATCTGGAAATACTGCAAGACAGGTGCTCGAATATTATATACTAAATTCTGTCGACCTAGAACCACAGATTCCCCCTCCTGCCATTGAATATGAATTTTCTGGGGATGTGCATTCACCGCTGTCTGTGGAGGTCAACATCATGGTTTTCAAGATCCTTACGTATTAGATCCCTGAGATAATCGGAAACGGACACATGAGAGTTTGCTGAGAGTATTCTTAGCATGGCTTGTTTCATTGGCTTTGTTATTCTTGATGCCACAGTTGTTGTTTCAATAGAGTTTGTTTTTTTCGTGTTTATTCACATCCTCCAGAGTTATACCTAGCAAACTTTATAATATTCCTTTCTTTCATGTAATTTCAGAAAAACATGAAGTATTGAGTGTGATTTGTGTTGCATTTGAAAATACCCAAAACCTCACTTAACATTCTAAAACACATTGTTGTGGAAGGCCCCAAGACACTATACGATATTCGTAAGGAAATGGACACAGCTTTGTCTTCGGCTGATCTCGCAATCAGAAACCTGAGGGAAAATTATCTGATTGAACTTGATATTCCTGAATCTCGAAAAAGAACTCATCCATCAGCAAGGGTTTACAGGCCAACTTTCAAGGGATTAGTTTCTTTTTTGTGTTACTACCGTCTAAAATCCCCTGTCACTTATCAAATCCGTTCTTCTTCTGAGAATGAAGAAGAGGCTATCAGAAAATTCAAAGAAAGAGTGAGACGAGAAAGAGATGCTTACAGAGATCAAATTGAAGAACTCGAAGGGATCCTTCAGAAGAATGGAGAATTGTTGCATTACCCATTGTTTCAATATTTCCATTCTTTCGAGCATGTGCACCCTGAAGGTTTCATTAAAATCGCTGAAGGGCTATTGAGGGAACCCCCTTCTAGAATGTATGTAACTGAAAAGAGATTAAGAACTGAGAAAAGGCAAATCGAAAGAGACCTTAAGAAGACTGAGAAACTCTTGAAGAACATAAAATTTCAAATATCACCTGAAAGAGACGGGAAAGAAACTTCGTTCGATCCCGTTACTCGTCATAAGGACAGATTAAGCAGGTTAAGCGAATATGCAAAGTTGGTCTTTGAGAGAGAGGACGAATTCTTGAGAGAAACCTACTTCGTATACTTCTTGATGTGGTTTGGAACTGCGAGATTGAAGTTGCCAAATCAGGAACTCTATGATTACACCTTATCATTACTTGAGAAGAAAAAAAAGGATTTCTTATCTGTCGAGAAACAATTAGAGAAAGGATTAGCCCTTTTCCATACCACTAATAGGTAGGCACTGTAATATGTAGGCACTCAGAAGCAGAGAAACACTCTAGAACGCATATATGCTTAGGCTCTGATGAAACCTCTGCCCTTCTCAACTATGATGTCTGGCTGAAAATCTTCTATAACATCGCGATGCGTAGTTCCCGCAATAACAGTTTTCCCACATTTTCTAGCCACTTTCTGAATCAAATAAGCGATTATTCGAGCCATAACGCGGTCGAGAGTTGCACAGAACTCATCAACTATCCAAACATTCCCATATTCATTATCCATGCGCCTAGCAAGTTTATAACGATACTTTTGCCCCTCACTCAACTCTTTATATTTGCGCAGAAAAAGAAAAGCATCATTCAACCCGCAGCCTGTCAACATCAACAAGCAGTGCAGTCGGTATCTTCAACTCTAACTCCGTCTTCTTCACCCTTCAACCGTTCAATAATCTCTCTTCTTCTCACATTCAGCTCGTCAGACCCTAGATAGCTGAAACGTTCAAGATACTCCGCAAAAGACACGTCAGAACTCTCGCCAAAGAACCTATGGCCATCTTCTTCGTAGTCTCTACGCATGATCTTGATTTCCTCTTCATCTGAGCAAGGTAACCGCTCAGTTTTCCTTCTACTTTCTGAGAAACGGCAATGTGTATGCCCAAATATTCCACCGTCTGATCCACTCCACAACAAAATATCTATCCAATCATCTTTTGACTCCACAGCAAAAACTTTCTCTAACTTCTTAAGCCGCCTCAAAACCGCCTTGTTACTCATAGATCTTCTCCCCATGTTTGGCCATAACCTGTTCATAACGGACCCTTAACTCTTCCAACTCTTCTTTGGTATAGCCCTTGCACCAGCCGTTTTCAGCACCTTTCATCATCAGGCTGTTTCCAAAAAACATAACCGCATCATTGTATCTCTTAACGATTACTTTCTCCTCTTCTGACAGATTAGCAGTTAAACGAATACACTTCTCTATAATCTTGGGCAGGGTTTCGATAATCTGCACTTCTTCATCGTTTAAAGCTTCCAACCATTCATTCTAACCTCTTCGTTACAGACTGGATCATAACCTCCTAAATCGAACCAGCTCACCTTATTGTTTTTATCTCCGTAACCAAGCTCCCGGGCCTTAGTACGCAAAAGAACCATTTGTTTGCTGAAGTACTCGCTTTCGCTCTTAATCAGTAGATCAAGATCAATAGGCGGTAGTTCTGGCGGAGGCGGCTTGAACTGTCCCTCAAGCTTCTCGATTCTTCTAATAATCGATGCCTTCAATGCAACGCACTCCCAGATCCTCTATGCATCTTCTGGTTCTGCGCCATCTCCTCTATCTTATCCAAACGCTCCACAATATCTCGCGTCTGAACAATTTCCCTATGAATCTCCAAAGCCTCAAGAATAGTCCTCAAAGCGCCTACTCTAGCACTGTCATTACTCGCCTTCAAATAAATACTCCAAGCAGCCTTCTCAACCCCCTTCAACTTCTGCCCAATCATCTCAGCAAACCCAGCATACTTCTCCAAACCCAAAAGCAAAGGAACCCATTTCTTCCGCCGTTGCCAATCACTCCACAAAGCACGCTCCGTAACACCATACTTCCCCGCCAACTGAGTAATAACAGCAGAAGGATGAAGCCCAGTACTAACCGCATCCAACATTTCAGCCCTTCTCCTCAGGATTCTAAGATCCAACGTGCCCCACTTTTTTACTCAAATCTGACTATCCCACGGCACTAACCAGCACTCTTTGCTTAGTTCAGGTAGCTAGTTGCCTCTTAAGACACCTCAGCCGAAAAAAGACACCAAACACTAATCTGTTCTCTTACCTAATAAATCTACTGCGCGCGCCGACTGTCTACAGTGGAGTTATAACGGTAAAAGAGTGATTGAGCCGTGAGATGCGGTTACTGCAAGCGACATTTCAAGGACATCAAGTATTCTGAGGATTTATGCACTGCTACCTTCGAGTTTAAAGACCGTGAGATAACCTTCTGCAGTGTTGAGTGTTCAGAGAAGTGGTGCAAGGAAAACCGTAAGGAGGTGGGATGATGGAAAAAGAGAAGTCAACACGTGAAAACCGGTTTGCATGCCCGGGATGTGGAAACACTAGTTTCTATGCAGGCGTAACCAAGGACAATGCCGGCAAACTATTCATCCGGATGAACTGCACAAAATGTAATTTTGCAATATCAGTTTCTAGCCGAGCAAGTGAAGAGGAAATATTGAAGATTGCCGACTCGGTTAATTTAATCCCGGGTATAGCTGAAGCATGGAGAAAACGCCGGAGTCAACAAGAAGAATGATTTTCCGGAAATGATGTTCGTCTTGTTTGCCTTCCACCATGGTGGAGCGCGCGCGCTATTTATGAAATACTTCTTCCCTCATCAGCCTTACGGACAACTGGACATGTATATTGAAAAAATTATGAAAGCCAGCTTGGAAAGGCTCGCACGCTTGATAAAAGTTTGTGGCTTGCTGCTGCAAACTAAAGTTTATCTGTTTTGGGAAAAATCAGAGGGAATTAATTGAATCTATTAAAATAAACCCATGGCAAGGCGGTTTAGCGCGTGCGGTGCAATCATCAAGGTATTTATATATCTGAAAAGCCGAAAACCAATCAGTGGTTGATGGAAATTGGAAAGAAAAAGAGTTGATGTGTACCATCATTCAGCGAAGGACAACAGTGAAGTAACTTCCAAACCCTGTGCCTGGTGTAGAGGTACTGGTACGTTAAGTGAAATAATCACAGGTACGCGCGCGCGGGCATCAAAATAACACACCTACTTAGCTCGGTTCATTTAAGTTATGAACAGCTCACCAGATACATCGAATTTCTGAAAACTCATGGTTTTATCCATAAATATGATACTTCATATCAAACCACAGATAAAGGATTGCAATTGATAGAGGAATTTGAATCTTCATCATTAATACGAAAGGTAGTGGCTACCTAAGGCTTGAATATAGCGAACGCTTACACAACACAATTTCCCTTTTTTTATCTAGCTTAACTTGTATTGAGCAAAAAGAGAAAAGGAAAAACGTGACTTAATTGAAATGGCAAAACTAATCATGGGTAAAGACTGAAGCCCGCGTCTTCGCGCGAGCGCGCTCATTACTGATATAACAACGAACAATCAGGCATGCAACTCATGCCGGGTAGTGCTTCGCAGCTTCATTTTTTCAAATCTCGTTCTAAGGATTTTTTTCAACTCTAAGGAGTTTCGGAAAACATGAACCCAATTGTCTGTTTTACCCTGCTCATATTTTCTGACATAGTCAAGGAATCTGAAAAGCTTATCGACTTTCTCCCTACTTTCAGTGAAATATCTTGGATAGTTCAGTTGAGGATTGTTCTGTCTAACCTGAATGAGGTTCCAGACTTTGTCCAGGCAGAAATTGATGCGGGGGATGCCAAGTTCCGTAGCAGTTCTATATTCAAGTTCGGTTATAGAAATCCCCATCGTTTCAACCTCTCCTCCATAACGCGTCCCGATTATGAGAACTAAGCAATCAGATGCTTTTACTGCTTCTAAGCAAGCTTCGTAGGAGTTGACTTTTACCTTCACTGGAAATATGAAATCAGAATCTTCATTTAGTAAAGGTCTATACCCCCATTCTCGAAGCGAATGAGCAAGTTCAATCCTCAAGTCTCTTAGGTCATGACATGTAGACGCCACATAAATCACTGGTCTCCTATACTGAAATTGTTGATGGTGTCTAACTTGATGTTTTGACCTTGTCCTCTTCATGGCCAATTTGTGAATCTCGCTTACATTCCGTGAGGTTAACTGAAACAGGTTGTAGTAATGATGGGGGTCTAATTCTATGTCACCATAACTTGAGTGTATTCTTTTGCCAAGAGCCAGATATGCTCCCTTGACATTGGCGATAGCCCCTTGATCTATGAGACTGTTTAGGGATTTTTTGACGAACTTAAAGGCATATCTCTCAAGTCTCTTGACTTCTTTTTCTTCATCCCGAATCTGACTACCTGGTCCATTCAGAGTCTCTTGTGAACGAAATTGTTTGAGAAACTTTGTTTTCTTCTTTAAGGTCGACTTAGAGCGAAGGTACTTGCAGGCAAGGACATATGACAAAGTTCGCAAATTAGCTTTCCAACCAGACATATTAAGGAAATAGACTGCCAAATACGTCAGCAAATTGTTGCTGGGTCCGATCTTTAAGCAATCTTCATTTGAGAACCCCCCATCATTGATATTATTTTCAAGATCATAAATTGAAACAGTTCCTTCAGGAGTGCACATCAAACCATCACGTACAAAGCGATTTGACCTCGCTCGGAGGAAATTCCTTGAAATTGTGTTAATCACTATTCTTGAAAAAGCTTCTATCCCAACAATCCTTTTAGACCCATCGGGTTTGCTTCGCCCAATTCCAACATCATAGGCAAGACGGATAACCTCCTCACTTGCCAGTTGATCTATCTTTTCAGCTACCTCTTGAAGCCAACTCTGGGGAGCAAACTGGCTGGTGAGTTCAGGAACTTTAGCTTCGTTTAGTGCCAAAATCTCATTACTCCAACCTTGTCCATTTAGGTTGCGCCAGTCTTGCGGGAAACTGATAAAGAATCTCGATCTTGACACTGCCTCCTTTTCTCCCAACAAATCAGGACCAAAAAGATATACTGTCGGCAATGGGAGCGGGTTACATTCTACTTGAGCAATACCGTTGACGATCACACAAGTCTTCGACAACCTTGTGGCATAGTATTGGTTCTTTAGATAATTTCTTGCAACAACAGATGGCAGGTCGAATGGACTATTTAGTTTTAAGTGTACACTTTCATCTTTCAGAGAACTCAAAAGACTAAAGCATGATAGGTACTTACTGCTAAGATAAACCATTACGAAGCACCTCTTTCAATCTTCTGTCGATTGTCCATAACTTCACACGACCCACTCTCTTCATAGTTAGCAGTTTCCCAAAGTCGTTGCTTAATTTCCGGTTGATCAAAGTGAGGTAATGAGACACAGTAGGTGGTTTGATGTTGAGCTCCTTCGCGATATCATATCTCGATAAGGGCTTATCCTTATCCAGTAGGACTTTAAGCGCAATCATAGAAGACGGTTCTTCAGCACGAAGCTTCTCAAGAAGAGGAATGAAATCATCTTTCATCTTCCTGATTTCTTCAGGAGTTTTCTTAGGCCGAAAAATTCCGTCAAAGCCGAAAATTCGGGAGCAAGCATCGTATAATCTGTCTCTCGCATCTTTGCTCACTTCATATGTACTAATCATGAATCGCCACAAAGAGTCATACTTTTCCCTGAGTAGTGAAACATTTGAAGGCATTTTTTGTCCCAAAGTTACTGTGCCTCCATCGTCTGATACAAGCAAGATTCGGTGAAAATCTTTCCACCCAGAGGGAAGAGGGAAATGAATGAATATTCTATCAGAAGGAATCTCTGATTTTTCTGAAATCTGCTGTTTGAAATCAGCGCAATTGGGAACATCAGTAATGAAATTTCTGACCTTACTTTTTATCTCAGATGACGTGTCACTGCCAAGAACATAGGCTCTTTTAGAAAGATTTCTGTATAATAACCGATCGACTACAGGTCTTGCATCCGCAGAGTTTCTCATCTTGTAAAGTAATTCGTAATCAGCCAAGATGAAAATGTCAAACATGTCAATTGCATCCTCCGCCAGCGCAAGCTTCAGGGCTTCAAGAAGCATATCATCTGCAATAATCACTGCATGGTGAACATAGGCTGCTCTTCGCGACACAAATCGTGCGTCAAGGATGCTCAGTATCGAGTTTAAGGTGTCCTGGCTGTCTCTGAAGGCAATATGCTCCTCGCCTTCATACTTAGCTATACGAAATGATGCAAAGATTCGGTCATCGTAGTTTCCATACGACAGCCCAAGAAAGAATGAATCGCGTCGAAGATAATCCAGGTTATCCCCGTCGATGTATCCTCTAATTAGCTCCCTTAAGAGGGGCTTATTCGTCTCTTCCAGATCATTTGTCAATATTGATTGAATTTGATGTCTCTCTTCCTCAGATGTGATAATATCGCAAATGAATCGATTCTCAACATCTTTTCTTTCAAGGACTCTGGATTTATATGTTCCATCGAGAACATATTGAATGATTTCTTCATGGGTAGGAAATCCTTGTGTGCTTAGCCTCTCTGTAGCATGCGCATATGCTGGTTCGGCAATGTCATGGATCAAAGCACATTTATACAATAGCTCTCTATCAGATCTACTGATTGGAAGATCGCTAATTCGCACAATCTTCTGGGTCATCCATCGAGTACCTAATGAGTGCTCGAAACGAGTGTGATTCGCACTGGGATAAACAAGGCTCACATTACCAAGCTGTTTTATATGCCTTAGCCTCTGCATCTCGAAAGTGTTTAGGAGACGAGCTTCCTCTGTAGACAATACTATATCTCCATACAGAGCGTCTCGTATCTCAAAGACCAACTTTTTTCCCCACAGATTAGAGTGTCTACTCTTCTACTTAAGGATATCTCATTGAGCCAAATTGAGCAATTTTAGTGGAAAAGTAGATAAGTTAATCAACATTTCAACTTTCATCAACTGTTTACCCCAACCAGTAAATTTCCTTTCCTAAAAAAACAACACGACTCTTAGCTAAGACCAATAAAGATTAAAAGACGTTTCTTTCATCTACACTAATAACCAACTCTTCGACCAGTAGCTGAAGCTTTATCTCCTTTTAGACACGTCGGGGCCTTACGCATGAATGTAATCACTATTTACGCTGCTGTCTAAAAAAATACATAAAAAAAGGGGTTGTGCGGGAGATACCCCCACAGAGTGGAGAGTTCAATCAATACTAACCGCTATCTTTTTCTAGTTGTGACTGCTGCTTACAAACTTTGAGGAGTTCATGATGACAAAAGAATTGATCAATATGATCTTCACTCGACGTAGCATACGCAAGTACACGGTCGAACCAGTTGGTGAGAAGGACATTAAGACGATGCTGGAAGCTGCTATGGCGGCTCCGTCAGCTTCAAACCGCAAGCCTTGGCACTTCATCGTAGTAACCAACAGGAAGATACTGGACAATCTGGCTAGGGCTCATCCCTATGGCAAGATGCTTTCTGAAGCGCCCCTCTGTATAGCAGTGTGCGGCGACAAAACCATCTCGACTGGCAGTTGGGTGCAGGATTGCTCTGCTGCTGCTGAAAATCTTCTCTTGGCGGCAACTGCGGTGGGTCTCGGAGCGGTCTGGCTAGGCGTTCATCCTCGAGAAGAACGTATCAATCCAATAAGCAGAGTGCTGAACATTCCGGAGAACATTGTTCCTCTTAACCTGATCTCTATTGGCCATCCAGCTGAGAAGAAAGACCCCCGCACACAGTATGACGAGTTAAGAGTACATCATGAACGTTGGTAGCGCATTAAGTAGAGGAAAGGTATGGA
>Ga0114921_10001358_pt1 | contig 11247 bp, 9 predicted proteins | sample BentaG_FD_87016 | JGI IMG/M metagenome (GOLD analysis project Ga0114921, IMG submission 87016) | Deep subsurface microbial communities from South Atlantic Ocean to uncover new lineages of life (NeLLi) - Benguela_00093 metaG | ecosystem: Environmental > Aquatic > Marine > Oceanic > Sediment ...
CCGCTGCTCCAGCGCCCAACAGCGGGCCGCGCCGCCGCTGATGGCCTCCACGGTCTTCTCCGGATCTACGCCCGCCTTGGAGCCCAACACCAGCGCCTCGGCCACGGCGGTCAATGTCATGCCCACCACGATCTGATTGCAGGCCTTCACCACCTGCCCCGCACCCGTGCCTCCCACATGGGTCACCTTGCGGCCCATGGCCTCGAACAGAGGCATGCATTTCTCAAAGGCCTCTTGCGGCCCGCCGACCATGATGGACAACGTGCCGTTGATAGCCCCCTCCTGACCGCCGCTGACAGGCGCGTCGAGCATCTGTGCCCCCCTCTGCGCCAGCGCGTCGGCGACCTTCTTGGTGGTCACCGGGGAGATGGTGCTCATGTCCACGTAGATGGAGCCCTCACGGGTGCCTTCGATGATCCCTCCGGGCCCCAGGGCCACCAACTCCACGTCCGGCGAGTCGGGTAAGCAGGTGATCACCACCTCTACTTGCGCAGCCACCTCAGCGGGGGAGAAGGCGGGCTTGGCCCCTTCGGCGGCCAGCTCCTCGACCGGCCCTCGGCTGCGGTTGTGGACGACCATTGGATAGCCTGCCTGGAGCAGGTTGCGGGCCATAGGCTTGCCCATTACGCCTAATCCAATAAATCCGACCTTCAGCATGAGACCCTCCTAATCGAACGACGCAAAGACCTTGTGAGGCTGCCAGCAGCCTCCAGCCTGATTCCATCGGGTGATAGCCAGGAACTCACCCTTCAAGGAATAGACCCTCGCCCATCCACCCTCCCCCCTCGCTGCCCCGGCCACCGGCTGGCCATGAGTTATGCGCCAGGCAGCCTCCTCGTCGAGGATCAGGGGCGGCCAGTCGGCCACCGCTGCATCAGGGGGATGCATCACCTCATCCAATCGCCCCTCGCGAACGACTTGGGCCAGATCCTCCAGGCCGATCGCCTCCTCCAGCGTGAAGGGCCCGCAGGCCAGGCGCGTGAGGGCTGCCACGTGCGCGCCACAGCCCAGCCACTGCCCCAGGTCGCAAGCCAGGGCGCGGATGTAGGTGCCCGAGGAGCAGGCGATGCGGATGGTAAACTGGGGTGGCGACCAGTCCTCCAGCAGGAGCTCGTGGATCTCAACCCGGCGGGGGTCTCTCTTCACCTCAATGCCCTGCCGGGCCAGCTTGTACAGTGGCGTGCCCTGGTGTTTGAGGGCGGAATACATGGGGGGTACCTGCTCAATGGGGCCCAGAAAATTGGCCAGCGCCCGGCGCACCTCATCCTCTGTGACCTGAACCGGGACCTCGGCCACCACCTTCCCCTCGGCGTCGTAGGTGTCAGTGGTGATTCCCAGCCGCAGCCGGGCGCGGTACACCTTGATGGTATCCATCAGGTACTCCGCCAGCCGGGTGGCCTGGCCCACGCAGACCAAAAGCACGCCTGTCGCCAGGGGGTCGAGCGTGCCAGCGTGGCCAACCCGTCGCTTTCGGAGGATTCGCCGTACTCGGGCCACCACGTCGTGAGAGGTCATCCCTGCGGATTTGTTCACATTGAGGATGCCGGAGCTGGACATCCGCTTTCCCCTCATCCCACCCCAAGCAGTCTCTGCTCCAGCAGGCCCAGCACTCGCCGCCGCGCGGCCTCCAGCGGCCCCTCCACCGTGGCCCCGGCTGCCTGTGCGTGCCCACCGCCGCCCAACTGCTGGGCCACCTCCGCCACATCGGTTCCGGGACGGGAGCGGAGGCTGACCTTCACTGTGCCATCCTCGCGCTCGTAGAAGATAGCTGCCACCCGTGTCTCTTCGACCGTGGCCAGAAACTCCACCAGGTCTGCGTCGTCCCCGCCGGTGTAGCCGCTGGCCAGCCGCATGGAGAGAGGGATCTCCCCCCACACGATGTGATCCCTGCACTGCACGCCCGGGAGCACGGCGGCCCAGAGCCGCAGCGCGGACAGGGAGCGGCGGTTCAACACCCGATCACTGATCGTAGCCAACGGGGCTCCGGCCCTCAGCAGCTCTCCGACGATCTCCACCGTCCCTGGGGAGGTGTTGCTGGTACGAAATCCCTGGGTATCGGTGATTATGCCCGTCAGGAGGTAGGTTGCAACAGTCTCGTCCAACTGGAGCCCCAGCCGCTGGAGGAGAGAGAAAAGCATCTCCGCTGTGGCTGCCACCTCAGGTTCCACCCAGTTGACCGTGCCGAAGTGGGTGTTGGTGGTGTGGTGGTCAATGACCAGGATGGGCACCTCTAGGTGCTCAATCATCTCCCCCAAGCGTTCGAAGCGGCCCAGAGCGCCGGTATCCAGGGCAATTACCAGGTCGTAGTCGTAGGTTGGCGCCAGCTTCTGGGTGATCCGCTCCCAGCCGGGCAGAAAATGAAAATTGAGGGGCACGGGGTTGGGGCAAGCCAGGGTATGGGCTTTGCCCAACTGATCGAGTGCCCAGCCCACAGCTAAGAGAGAGCCGATGGCATCGCCATCGGGTCTCAAATGGGAGCAGGCCAACACACATCTGGCCCCTCGAATGAAATCCTCAATCCTGAGGTTCATCCCCTGCCGGTGTCCTCTCATGAATCTGATCTAGGAGCGCCTCCAGCCGGGCCGCGCGCTCCAGCGTTAGATCTGGGACGAACTCTATCTGAGGCATGTAACGCAGCTTCAGCCGGGAGGCTAGTTCACGGCGGATGAACCCCGCTGCCCGTCCCAGAGCGGCGATTGTCCTCTGCCTCTCCTCCTCATCACCCATCACGCTGATGTAAATCTGCGCGCGCTTCAGATTGGCGCTCATCTTCACCTCTGTAACTGTCGCAAAGCCTAGCCCGGGATCACGCAGTTCCCGCTCCAACAGATCGCCCAACTGCTGTTGGATGAGGCTTCCAATTTGTCGTTGTCGTCGCTCCCTGCCCTGGGCAGCCCAGGATGCTTCAACCATCATTCACCTGCAATTTGGTCATTTGGTCTGATGGTCTGGCAGTCTTCGGACCAACTGACTAAGTGACCAACTGACCAAGTGAACAGGTCACCTGCTCACCTGTTCCATCCGATATATCTCGATGACATCGCCCTCCTCGAAGTCGCCGAATCCCTCCAAGCCGATCCCACACTCGTAGCCGCTGCGGACTTCGGTCACATCCTCGGTGAAACGGCGCAGGGAGGCCACGCGCCCCTCGTACAGCACACTTTCCCCCCGTTTCACGCGCGCCAGGCCATTGCGCACCACCTGCCCATCGGTCACATAGCATCCAGCCACATTGCCTCGGCGGGAGACGTGAAAGATGGCCCGCACCTCGGCGTGGCCCAGGATCACCTCGTGATAGACCGGCTCCAAGAGCCCCTTGAGGGCTTTGTCCACATCTTCTATGACCCGATAGATCAGATCGTAGGTGCGTATATCCACCCCCTCCGCCTCAGCCAGATTGCGCGCTGCCCTATCGGGCTCCACGTTGAAGCCGATTACAATGGCCCGTGAAGCTGCAGCCAGCATGACATCTGACTCGCCGATGTGTCCTGTCCCCTGGTGCAGGATGTTAACCTTCGGCTCGTCTGTGCCGAGGCGCTGCAGGGAGTTGGTCACTGGCTCCAGGCTGCCCTGCACATCCGCCTTAAGCACGATTTTCAGCTCCTTGGCCTCGCCAGCCCGCATCTGTTGGAAGAGATCTTCCAGGCTGACCAGGGACCGAGGCCGGCCGACAGATCGCTGCTCCTTCTCCCGGGCCCGCTCCTCGGCCAAATCCCGGGCTGTCCGCTCGTCCTGCACCACTCGGAAGGTATCCCCGGCGACTGACACCCCCGAAAGCCCCAGGACCTCCACCGGCATAGAAGGAGGGCCCTCCTTCACCTCCTGGCCACGGAAATCGAACATGGCCCGCACCCGGCCGCAGACATCATCAATCAGCAGCGCATCCCCCTGGTGGAGGGTCCCATTCCGGACCAACAGTGTCGCCACCGCTCCTCGCCGCCGATCCAGCCGGGCCTCGATGACCGTGCCCATCGCCGCCCGATGGGGGTTGGCGGTGATGTTCGAGAATTCGGCCAGCACCAGGATGCTATCCAAAAGGTCACGGAGCCCTGTCTTCTGAGTAGCGGAGACCTCTACGCACATCACATCGCCGCCCCAATCTTCCACGACCAGGCCCTCATCCGAGAGCTGCTGCTTGGCCCGTTCGGCATTGGCGCTGGCCAGGTCCATCTTGTTGATAGCCACCAGGATGGGGACTCCGGCCGCCCTGGCGTGGCTGATGGCCTCCCGCGTCTGAGGCATGACGCCGTCGTCGGCGGCGACTACGAGGACGGCGATGTCCGTTACCTGGGCTCCGCGGGCCCGCATGGCAGTAAAGGCCTCGTGCCCAGGTGTATCAATGAAGGTGATCTTTCGTGCATCCACTTCCACCTGATAGGCCCCGATGTGCTGCGTGATCCCGCCTGCCTCCCCAGCCCAGGCGTTGGTGCGGCGAATGGCATCCAGGATGCTGGTCTTGCCATGATCAACGTGGCCCAGCATAGTCACCACCGGCGGCCGGGCTATCAGATCCTCAGGCCGATCTTCTGCGTAGAACTGCTCCTTGACCGGCCGCACCTCCTCAGCTACCGTGACCTCCTCTTCCGGAGGGGCCACCGGTCGGGGTTCAAATCCCATCTCCTCGGCGATGATGGCTGCCGTGTCGTAGTCTATCTGCTGGTTGATGTTGGCCATCACCCCGGCATTCATCAGTTCTTTAATGAGATCTATGGGGCTGACCTCCATGAGGTTAGCCAGTTCGCGCACCACGATCAACTCGGGGATCTCCACAGCTTTCTCTTTGGCCATAGACCTGCTCCTTTCCTCCGTTCTACCTACACATGATCTCTCACCCTCTCACCTGTGCCGCAGGTGCAGGCAGCACCGAAGGCCGCCAGTTCCTCTCGCTCCTGATGGGTAAGGCGCGTTCTCAGTGCTTGCTCCAGTCGCCCCTTCACCAGAGCGGCTTCCCAGCATTCTCGTCGGGGGCACAGGTAGGCTCCCCGCCCCGCTCGTTTACCAGTGGGATCAACCTGGACCCCTGAATCGGGCGTGCGCACCACGCGGAGCATCTCCCGCTTAGGTCGCACCTTACGGCAGCCCACGCAGGTTCGCTGCGGCACATGGATACGCCTCCGCCGTGCCATACTCCCTCCTCATTGCCGTACCGTAGAAAGATCCTAGCCCTAGTCGAGATCCGGCTACGCCTCTCGTGGCCGCACCCTGGGCCGGCGCTGGCGCCGAGAACGCCGCCCAGCTTCCGTTTCCCCGACTTCCTCCCCCTCTTTCGCTTTCCTCGCCTTGGCGAAGGGTGTGCGGGGCTTCTTTCCAGGGGACCAGTAGCCGAAGACCTGAAGCTGGACCTCCACCTCCTCAGCGTAACGAGAGCTGAATCCCGGCACCGCGAGCAGTGCCTCTGGCTCTTCCATGAATTCCACCAAACTGGCCACATGTTCAATGCCTGCCGCCTCCAGAAGGGCGATGGTGACGGGGCCGAGTATCAGATCCGCCAGCGGCACCCCTGCGCCGGGGGCCCCCTCCACCTTCTCCCCCATCGCCGCCTCCTCGACCTCTTCCACTGCGGACTCTTTGATCTCCGCCGGGGCTGCCTCTTGGGGCAGGATTTCCTCAGACACCTCCTCCATTTCGACCTCAGCCGCCGGCATCTCCTCCTTCGCTACAGCTTCCACCCCTGGCCTGACGGCTAGGACAGGCTCTTCTGTGGGCGGCACCTTGGTCTCAGGTTTGACAGGCAGGTATCCTCCCTGCTCCACTCTCTGACGCACCTCCTCCAGAGACTTGGCGCCAAAGCCGCGTATCTCCAGTAGCTCCTGGGGATCCCTTTCCCAGAGGGCCAAGAGGTCCTCGATGGTGCTCAGCCCTCCTCGCTCCAGCACGTGCTGGACCCGGGTGCTCAGGCCCAGCTCCGACAGAGGAGTCCTGGCCTCGGCCAACTGTGCTGCTTCTGCCATCCGTCCCAGCCGCTGTATGCCCTCCAGCAGTGAAATCTCACCCTCCTGTTGCCTGAGCAGCTCCTCGGCCATGGCTAGGAGATCGCCTTTCGTCTTCTCCCTCAGTTCCCGCATCCCGATTCTTCGCATCTCTTCTCGTGCTACCTCGGATGCACCCTTGATGTCAATGCGCCAACCGGTGAGCTTGGCTGCCAGGCGCGCGTTCTGGCCCTTTCGTCCGATGGCCAAGGACAACTGATCGTCGGGCACAACTACACTGGCTGTCTTGCCTCCCCGCTCGCGATCCTCATGCAAACTTACCTGAAGGACCTTGGCCGGGCTCAGCGCATTGGCCACAAAGGTCTGCTCGTCAGGGTCCCATTGTACGACATCAATCTTCTCCCCGCTCAGGGCCCGAACGATGCTCTGAATCCGCACGCCGCGCATGCCCACACAGGCCCCCACCGGGTCAATGCCCTTCTGGGTGGCCCACACCGCCACCTTAGAGCGCGAGCTGGCCTCGCGGGCGATGCGCTTGATCTCCACTGTGCCGTTGAAGATCTCCGGCACCTCCAGTTCCAGCAGGCGGCGCAACATGTTGCGGTGGGCGCGGGAGACGATGATCTGAGGGCCACGATTGCTTTTGCGTACCTCTAGGACGTAGGCGCTGATCCGATCTCCTATCCCGTAGCGCTCAGTGTGTATCTGCTCTCTGCGAGGCAGCATCGCCTGCACGCGCCCCAGGTTGATGGTGATGGCTCCATCACTCACGTGCTGAACAGTGCCATTGATGATCTCTCCCTCACGCTCGGTGTACGTCTCGTACAGCACATCTCGCTCTGCCTCTCGGATGCGCTGCAGGATGATCTGTTTGGCGGTCTGCGCAGCGATGCGCCCGAAGTCATCGGGGGTGGCCTCCAGCAGCACTGTGCTTCCCACCTCGGCCTGAGGGTCAATCCGACGGGCCTCCGCCAAGCTCATCTGGTAGCGCTCATCCTCTACCGCATCCACCACCTGCTTTTCGGCAAAGATGGAAGCCTGACCGGAGTGCAGATCAATTTGAGCCCTGATATTGTGTGCGGAGCTAAAGTCCCGCTTGTAGGCCGAGATCAGAGCCGTCTCCACCGCCTCCAGCACCACAGCCTGGGGGAGGTTGCGTTCGTCACATATCTGTCTGATCGCTGACAGGAAATCGTTTCTCATCGCTATGCTCCTCGAAATGCGGGGCGCTGACAGGATACACTTCTGAATCTATCCTCCGCTATCACACATAAAAGAAAAGTGGGTATTTCCCACTTTTCCGGTCAACAACTATCGAATATTATTATAGCCACAGAAGGCTCTAATGTCAAATGGCTCCGTCTCTGTAAATTCAGGCTGGTGAGGGGCCTGCCACAACCCTATCCCTATCACTTTCACCCTTATCAACCTCTCACCGATGTCTCAACCCCGGCTTGCGCTTTCCCCTGAAGGCAGACAGTCCCTCCTGTAGATCTTCAACGCTTGGTGTGAATTAGGTAGCCGATACTTGAACGAAAGGTGCCTGTACACTATAGTTAACTTCCAAACCCCGTATCCCTGAGGGAAAGGAGCTAACTGATGGTCGACACGGACACCTTCCTAATCATATTGTACGTCATGGTGGATGATCTCTGCAAGTCCCAACTGCCTCCAGAGAGGCGGCCTGGCCCCAAAGCCTCTCTCACCCGAAGTGAGGTGCTCACCTTGGCGATCTTTGGCCAGTGGGCACACTTCCAAAGCGAACACGGCTTCTATCGCTACGCCAGGTGTCACTTGCATGCTGCATTTCCCACCCTGCCCCATCGCACGCAGTTCAATCGGCTGCTGCCACGCCACCGGGATGCCATCGTTGCTTTCTCTCTGCACCTGGTAGAGGTGTTGGGCGCGCGGCACTGCCCCTGCGAAGCCTTGGATGGCTCGGCAGTGCCCACCCGGGATGTCAAAGGGCGTGGTGCAGGCTGGCGGCTTTTACGGACATCCGCTGGAGCAACCGACTGGGCTGGTACGAGGGCTTCCATCTGCTCACCGCCTTCAATCCGGTGGGGGTGATCACGGGCTGCGGGTTTGCGCCAGCTAGTACCAAGGACCAGCCATTGGCCGAAACCTTCTTCGCCTTGCGACGCCACCCCAACCCCAGAGTGCTGAGCATGGGCAGACCAGCCCTGGGTCCCTATGTGGTCGATAAGGGCTTCGAGGGCAAAGTCAACCACCAGCGATGGTACCTGTGCTATGGAGCACAGGTGATCTGTCCGCCGAAACGGAACAGTCGTCAACCGTGGCCAAAATGGCTGCGACGCTGGCTGGCCGGCATACGCCAGATCGTGGAGGCGATCTACGACGAGCTCCACAACACCTTCCGTCTCAGCCGGGAGCGGCCCCACGACCTGACAGGTTTTCGGGCTCGCTTGGCGTCCAAGGTGGCCTTGCACAACTTCTGCATCTGGCTCAACCAGCAACTCGGCCGACCCCGGTTGGCCTTCGCTGATTTGCTGGATTGGTAACGGCGCACTATCTCACACCAAGCGTTCTGAATGACCAAGAACTTCCACCGTTCAGCCGGGCCTCCGTATGGTACTGCGCAACCTGTCTGAAGCATAATATTCAAAGTCGCTCGCGGAACTTCATCCGATTCATATGAACACACTGAACGTCTGTGAAGAATCAAAACGATAATTTCGTTCCCTGCCTCCTCCTATCACTTGGCATTTCGGCCAACTCGTCCAGTGATGTAATGGTTCGCCACTGAACATTTCTGGATCAAGCTTTTTCCGAGAGGGTGGCCAGCCGCAGGAGCTGGACATCCTCTCATCCCTACGCCTCTTTGTACTCCCCCTCGACCACATCCTCATCACCGCCACCGGAGGGGCCGCCCTCGCCGCCCGGAGGTGGGGTGGGACCAGCCTGCTCGTACATGGCCGCCCCAGCTTGCTGCAGGATTTGGACCAACTCCTGGCTCCTACGCCGCAGTTCGGAGGTGTCGGCCGTCTCGAGCACTCCGCGTAACTCGTTGGCCTGGCTCTCCAGAGTGGATCTCACCCCGGACGGCATCTTGTCCCCCTGCTCGCGCAGGAGCTTCTCCGCCTGGTAGGCCAGGTTATCGGCCTTGTTGCGAGCCTCCACCCGCTCCCTGCGCTGCTGATCCTCGGCGCGATGCTGCTCCGCCTCACCCACCATGTGCTGGATCTCCTGCTCGGAGAGCCCGGAGGAAGCGGTGATCGTGATCTTCTGCTCTCGTCCTGTGGCCTTGTCCTGAGCGGAGACATTCAGTATGCCGTTGGCGTCAATGTCGAAGGTGACATCGATTTGGGGAATGCCCCTTGGGGCCGGCGGGATGCCATCCAGCATGAAGCGGCCCAGGGTCTTGTTGTCAGCAGACATAGGGCGCTCGCCCTGGGTGACGTGGATCTCCACCTGGGTCTGCCCATCGGCGGCGGTGGAGAAGATCTGACTGCGCCGGACGGGGATGGTGGTGTTGCGCTCAATGAGCGGCGTGGTCACCCCGCCCAGGGTCTCTATAGCCAGGGTGAGGGGCGTCACGTCCAAGAGCAGCACATCCTTTACCTCGCCCCCCAACACCCCAGCCTGGATGGCCGCACCCAGGCCCACAACCTCGTCGGGGTTGACCCCCTTGTGCGGCTCCTTGCCGAAGACCTTCCGCACCGCCTCCTGCACGGCGGGCATGCGCGTCTGTCCACCCACCAGGATCACCTCGTCAATGTCAGATGGAGTGAGCTTGGCATCCTCCAGCGCCTGGCGACACGGCCCGATGGAGCGCTGGATCAGATCCTCGGTGAGCTGCTCCAGCTTAGCCCGGGTCAGCCTCATCTGCAGGTGCTTGGGGCCAGAGGCATCGGCGGTGATGAAGGGCAGGTTGATATCCGTCTCCATAACCGTCGAAAGCTCAATCTTGGCCTTCTCCCCCGCCTCCTTCAGCCTCTGGAGGGCCATGCGGTCCTGGCGCAGATCAATGCCCTGTTCCTTGCGGAACTCATCACATACCCAGTCAATGATACGCTGATCCCAGTCGTCGCCACCCAGGAAGGTATCGCCATTGGTGGACCTGACCTCGAACACGCCTTCGCCCAAATCCAGGACGGAGATATCGAAGGTACCCCCGCCCAGGTCATAAACGGCGATGGTCTGGTCAATGCTCTTGTCCAGGCCGTAGGCTAACGATGAAGCCGTGGGCTCGTTGATAATGCGCAGTACATCCAACCCGGCGATGCGTCCTGCATCCTTGGTCGCCTGCCGTTGGGAGTCGTTGAAGTAGGCGGGTACGGTGATCACTGCTTGGGTCACCGGCTCCCCCAGGTAGGCCTCGGCGTCCTGCTTGACCTTCTGCAGGATCATGGCCGAGATCTCGGGCGGGGAGTGCTCCTGGCCCCCCATCACCACCCAGGCGTCGCCGTTGGGCTTCTCGATGATCTTGTAGGGTAGGATTTTGCACGCTCGTTGTACCTCGGGATCCTTGTATTTGCGGCCCATGAGACGCTTGATGGAGAAGATGGTGTTGTCAGGGTTCGTAATGGCCTGCCGCCTCGCCACCTGCCCCACCATCCGCTCCCCCGTTTTGGGGTTAAGGGCCACCACCGAGGGGAATAGCCGCCCCCCCTCGGCGCTGGGGATCACCGTCGGCTCCCCACCCTCTATTACTGCGCACACCGAGTTGGTGGTGCCCAGATCAATGCCAATGATTTTGCCCATCGTTTTCTCCTATCCTCGAGTAGTCAACAAGTTGACGAGGGGATGACTGATGCGGCATCAGGGAGTTTCCCCTCCGCACGTTGCCCCATTAACTCGCCTCCTCCTCGCATTCCTCTTCCACGGTCTCCTCTCTTGCTTCTTCCGGCGGTCCGCTGGAGACGCGGACCAGCGTGGGCCGCAGCACCCGCTCGCCCAGCTTGTATCCCTTCTGCACCTCAGCGATCACCTGACCCTCCTCGAAATGCTCGTGCGTCTCGCGGGTCACCGCCTCATGCGCCAACGGATCAAAGGGCTGGCCGGCCTCCATCACGATGGGAGTCAATCCCTCAGCCTGCAGGGTGGCCTCCAGCTTGCGATGTATCAGGGCGATGCCATCAATCCAGGTCAGCGACAGGAGCGAAGAAGGCAGGGTCTGAAAGGCCCGCTCGAAGTCATCCATCACTGGCAGCAGCCGTCGAATGAGGGTCGCATTGGCCAATCTGTGCAACTCCTCCCGTTCCTGCTCCTGTCGCCGCTTGTAGTTGGCGAACTCAGCCCGCGCCCGCTGCCAGCCATCCAGATACTCTGCTGCCTGAGCCTTCGCCTCCTCCAG
>Ga0114921_10001359_pt1 | contig 11245 bp, 9 predicted proteins | sample BentaG_FD_87016 | JGI IMG/M metagenome (GOLD analysis project Ga0114921, IMG submission 87016) | Deep subsurface microbial communities from South Atlantic Ocean to uncover new lineages of life (NeLLi) - Benguela_00093 metaG | ecosystem: Environmental > Aquatic > Marine > Oceanic > Sediment ...
TATCTACGGCGCCATTTAGGCGATTTTGTAGAATATTTGGTAAGATAGGATTAGTTTGCGTTCCAATGCTTTATACTAAAAGAATAGAAAAGAGTCCCAGCACGGTTTTAATGGACCTCCATAAAATTGAGGATGAAAAGCCAATAAGTGTGCAACTAATAGGATCAGATCTAAATGCCTTAAGGAGTTCAATAGATTTTCTTGAAAGTTATAAATTCGATGTGTTAGATATAAACGCCGGCTGTCCTTCTAAAAGGGCTATAAAAGCACAAGAAGGAGGATATTTACTTAAAGATTTAAAAAAACTAAATAATTTAATAGAAGTTGCGGTAAAATACTCGTCGACACCAGTTTCGTTAAAGATTAGAATAGGATTCAATAATTCAAACGATATCGATAAACTAGTGAACATTATAAATAATTCGGGTATTGAATTCATAACAGTTCATGGGAGGACAGTAAAGGATCGTTTTAACGACTCTGCACTTAACTTAAATGCAATAAAAAAAATAAAATCATTATTAAAGATCCCCGTAGTTGGAAATGGTAATATCTTCAACCCAAGAATAGCTCGAGAGTTCTTAGAATTTACAAATGTTGATGCGCTTATGATTGGAAGAGGATCGATGGGGAATCCTGAGATTTTTAACCAGATTGATCAATATCTGAAAGAGGGAGTAGAACAGGATACTGAAAACAATACAAAAAAAATGAAAGAACTTATTAGACAGTATAAACGCTGCGTTAACGATTACTTTAACGATAATTTCGAAATTCCTTATTCTTCTGAAAAATACAAATTTATGGAGTTAAGAAGAAATTTAATATGGCTAAGTAAAAGTATCCAAGGCTCAACTGATCTTAGGATAAAAATTTCTAAAATAAAAACTTTAGCGGAATTAGATCAAATAATCAATTACTTGAATTAGTCCTTTATAAGCATAATGACAAAGATTAATAAATACAGAAATATGATTATTCCATCAACTAATATAATAACATTGAGTATTTGTATGACCATTCCCATTGGAGAGGTAGTTAATTGTTTAACACTCCAATAAAAATGACCTGCGAGTCCAGAAATTGTTGCATAGAAAGTAGAACAGATGACTTCAATCATACTGAAAAGAAATAACTTAAAGATCGTATCTTTTTGTTTCTCATTAAGCTCCATCATTTTATCCTTTTCAATTTTTAAATTACTATGTAAGATTAATTATTTTCAACCTTTATACTTTTTTAATAATTCTTCTGGTGTAAAAACTCCGTCTTCTGTAATAACGCCAGATACTAATCTAAAAGGAGTAATATCGAACGCGTAATTTAAGCATTCAACACCATTGGGGACGATTTGCACCTTTCCTAGTATGTTTCCTACTTCCGCACTATCTCTTTGCTCTATAGTAACATCTACAATTGTTTCCTGAAGAGATAAGGTAGATGTTGGAGCGGCAACATAGAACGGAATTTTATTGTCAAACGCAGCTAAAGCAACTAAGTAAGTCCCAATTTTATTAAAAACTGCGTCTGAAGTAACTCGGTCGGTACCAACTATTACTTTATCTACTTTTCCAAGCATCATCAAGAGCCCTGAAGAAGTATCTGTTATTACTTTTACGGGAATTTTATCGTATTGAAGTTCGTAAGCTGTTAACCTTGCCCCTTGTAATCTTGGTCTCGTTTCGTCGGCGATAACGCTAATATCCTTTCCCGTTTCGATAGCGGTTCTAACTGGGGCTAAAGCTGTGCCGTATTGAACAGTAGCTAAAGAACCCGCATTGCAGTGTGTTAGAACCACATCTCCATCTTGCAACAAAGCAGCACCATTTTTACCTATGTTTTTGTTAACATTAATATCTTCTTGTGCCATTAGTTTGGCTTCTTCAATAACGAGGTCAGAAATATTTGAAGGACTGTCTGGAAAAGAATTTAATATCCTCCAAATTCTATTTACTGCCCAAAAAAGGTTAGATGCAGTAGGTCTTGTATTGCGTATTACATCAGCAGCTTCTTCCATTTTTTTTAGGAAGTTCTCCTTTGCAAGTTCTTTATATTCTATTGTTGCTAACGCCATACTCATTGCTGCTGCTACACCAATAGCAGGGGCGCCTCTAATATTCATAACTTTGATAGAATTTGCAACGGCTCTAAAATCATCAAACTCTAAAAACTCAAGTTTATGCGGTAGTAGAGTTTGATCAATCATCTTAACTTTGTTGTCGACGGTCCATTCAATTGAAGGAATCATATTAATCTTAAATATTACAAGATTTAAATAATTAAATTAGTAATATTTTTAATCATAAATTTTTAAGATTGAAAGAATTATTTAGAGATACTACTTACTATGAAGCAAATTTCTCTGATCAAAGACCTTCAAAATCGTTTACCTTGGGATAAGTTTATATATAATATGGAAAGGGAAGGTTTTTTCAAACTAACATTTATCAAAACCTCTAAAGTATCAGAGAATAAATTCAATTATCAATCTATCCAATCGGGGTATGAGATGCTTGTAGGAGATCCAATTCAAGCAAGCGCTATAAGAGATACATCACATCTACATATTAGGCCTTACGTTTTGTTTAGACCAAAGGTAGAAAGTCAAATACGAGTTATATTAAAGAATTCACAGAAATTTAAGATCCCAATTACATTTGCCGGAGGTAAAACAGGGCTTTCAGGAGGATATAGTAACTATGGTATAATAATGGATATGGTCGATTTTCAATCCTATAAAGAACCAATGCGATTCGATTTTAAAAATGATACTGTTCGGGTAAATCAAAATGTTTTAGTATCAGATCTAATTAAATACACGCTACTAAGAAGCGATAATAAATTAATCTTTCCCGTCCAACCCGCAAGTTCTTATAAGTTACCCGTAAGAGTGGGAGGTCTTATCGCTTCAAATGCAAGCGGAATTACTTCTGGAAAACTTGGCTCTGTCGAAAATTGGGTAGAAACTATTCGGATTATGAGACCAGACGGAGAAATGGCTGAAATTGACAGAAATAATCCGCTCTTCTCGAATGTTATTGGTGGAAATGGTTATTTTGGTGTGATATTGAGCGCAACATTCAAATTATATCGTCCAGAAACTGACTTAAAACAAGTTATTTTGTATGGTTACAATATAAGACTTGCTTTTAATGGGTTGCAATCTGTCTTAGATTCAAAAATATTTCCCTTGGTTAGTGAATTTGTAATATCTGAACAACATCTTCCTGGAAAATTTAATGAACTTGGAGAAAAAGATTCTGAGGATAAACGCGTCAAATGGGCGGTTCTTATTAAAGGTTCTGCAAAGATAATTGACAAATTTATTGACTCTATGAAAAAACAAGCTCGTTGTAACTGGAATATATTAAACGAAGAAGAATTCCAGGAATATCTCCAAGAACGGTCAGCTTTTGCTTTATTAATCCAATCGGAAGGTAGAACATCGGATTTTATCGCATTTCCCGGGTTTGAAGATATATTAAGCGAACCAAAAAACTTACCTGAAGTTATTGAGTTGATAAATGAGATATTTATTAAGAAAGGTTTTCGTGAAGTTATTTTTGGCTATGGTCATATTAATTTTAGGAAAGGTCAAGGATTGCTATTACATATACGCCTTCCCGTTCCTGTTGAGAATTTTTATAAGGAAAACGAAGAAAACATGAAAATTGTGTGTGAAACGGTTTATGATGTTATTCTTAATCTTAATTCCAAATTCAAAATAAAACACAAGGCTGAGCACAGCCCCGGCCCATTTAAAATCTGGCTAGATCCTAATTTCAGACGATATCTTAGAGAAAGAGTCAGCGAGGGCGAAGCATTTGCGAATCCTCACTTAATGATTTTTGATGAATTGTTTATAAAAAAATTTAAATCTTCGATTAGCGATTTTTCGAATACGGATAACGATAATTTTATATCCGTAGAAGATAAGAAGTATTTATTTGTTTCAGCAATGATGTTATATCTATCAGGAGAATAATTATAAATGCTACGAAAAAGAATCACCGGATTTTTAAAATTAATTAGAATAGAACTATGCCTATTTGGTACAATCGGTTTTTTTGTTTCCGGAGTACTTGCGGGAGATTTAATAGGATTTCAATTGGAATATTTTGTAGGTTTTTTAATTATCTTCATATCTGAGGCAGGAGCCTTCGCAATTAACGATTACATCGATTACGATATTGATGTTAAGAATAACAGAAGCGATAGACCTTTAGTATTAGGTTTGATTAGTAGAAAAACAGCTTTGATAACTGCGATAATACTATTGATAATCGATCTTATGCTGGTTCTATTTCTAAATAGTGTAGCAGCATTCCTTGCGTTAATTAGTATCCCCGTTTTTTATATTTACAGCTTAGGTTTAAAAAAAAAGATATTAGTTAAGAATCTTTTAATTGCTTATTCTTATATAGGAACGATTATATTTGGTTCTCTTGTTACAGATGCTATTTTAGAACCGATAATCATTTACTTTGCTTTCATGGGTTTTATTGTTGGTTTAGGTTCAGAAATAATGTTTGATATCGCTGATGTTGAAGGTGATAAAGAATTAGGTATTAATACCTTACCTAATAAATTTGGATTAAAAACAGCAGCAAAGGTTTCAGTTGTTCTTTATCTCATAATAATAGTTATGGACCCATTACCCTTTTTTATTTTAATTGATTCCCGCCTATATTTTGATCCGTTATTTCTTATACTTATTCTAATACCAGTAATTTCTTACATTTTCTTATCAATTTCATTATTAAAAAATCAAACAAAAGAAAATACCTTAAAGTTACGAAAACTTATCTTTGTGATAATGCAAGTAGGAGTATTGTCTTATCTTATTGGAGTACTAATCTAATAAAGAAGTTTAAGTGAAGAATGGATAGTAAATCAAACAATTTCAATAAAATTATACATTCCCCAATAATATCGTGCTCTCGTAGAACAGATATACCCGCGTTCTTGATGGATTGGGTGATGGAAAAAATTCACAACGGATATGTGGATGTAATTAATCCGTTCAATCGAAAGCAAGTATCCAGAGTATCATTATTACCAGAAGATGTAAAATGTTGGGTGTGGTGGAGTAAGAACTTTAAAGAATGGATAAAAACTTATAAAAATAACACTCAAATCTTTAGATCGTATAAGGGGCATTATTTTCAATTCACGATTAACTCGCCTTCTGAATTAGAGCAAAACCTTAAGATATCCTTAGAAGAGAGATTTTCTCAGTTAGATTTGTTGATCAATGAGTTTGGATCAAAAGCTATAAGTTTTCGATTTGATCCTATCATTTTATACAAAACTAAGGATGAAAAAAGAATAAAAAGTAATCTAGATAAATTCGAATATATTATAGAAAAGATCTCTTCCCTTGGATTGAAGGAAATGATATTTTCCTTTGCGACGATCTATTCAAAAGTGAATAATCGCATGCAAAAGAGAGGTTATATCCCCGTTGATCCACCTTTAAACAAGAAAAAGGAAATTCTCAACTCTCTATTAGTAATTTGTAATGAATACAACATGCAAATGGTAGCCTGCTGTCAACCAGATTTAATTGACACATCGGGAATAAAACAAGCTCATTGTATTGATGCCAATAAAATTGAGCGATTAATAGGAGAGAAAATTAAAAAAATCAAAGATACAGGACAACGAAAGGGTTGTGGCTGTTTTAAATCTAAAGATATTGGGGGGTATTCGGGTATCTTTCAGTGTAGGCATAATTGTGCTTATTGTTATGCATCACCAGCAAAAAATTAGATCTCATAACATTTTTATACTGATAAAACACATATAGTAATTGTCATTTTTGTCTAAAAATGATGTGGATCTAATAAAATATACACTATTTAAGGTGAGAAAGCTGGTAATAGTTATGACTACAGTATGGTTTCCTCATGCAAAAGCCTCTGAGGCAGGAAAATTGTTCATTGAAGCTTCGAAAAAATTTCCAGAAGATAAATCCCTTTCTAAGAGACTCCTAAATAATGCTGTCGCTGCAACCAAAGAAGGATACAAAGTAGTAATCGCAGATGAAATAAAAGAAGGGAAACTTAAAGAATATCTTGCCCAAGCAAATGAACAGCTAATTTTTTTCGCAGAGGGTATTGAAGGCTATAAATATCAGATCGAAGTTATGTCGTCTGTTATCGAAGCAATGGGTGTTCTGGGGCTCAAGCCACCAGAATAAATTAAAAAATAAACAATTCTTTTTTTTTATTATTATACCTATAGATAATAGTTCTTAATTTTGTATAAAACTTTTAACTGCTTAGAAAAAGTGAAATTTAAAAAAAATTAAAAGATTTTTTGAGTCTTCTTACTTGGTTCATTCTAATATGAATTATTACTTATATTAGATTTACTTAAACCGTAATTTTTTTTGCTCACATACCCTTTCTATTGATTCCGATTATCGTGTTACAATGAGAGCATAAACTCACGTGTAAAGAGACCTCTACTACTTTAGCAGAGTGTACAAAAAATGGAGTCCTTATTCGCATTGTAAGAAGATCATCAGTCCTTAAAAGCCCCTTTTCATCTGTTTCGAGATGTATTTCACTCTTGCACATAGGGCAAACTATTGAGCTTGGAAATTTTACCATACTAATTAATCACCTAAATATACAATTTTGTTGGTAAGTTAGAATAAATAATCCCTATATATTATAAAAATATTCCGTTCTTAAGGTATTCTTTATTAGATATGATCTACAATTATTTGTATAAATAAGCAATCACGCATATTTGAAATACAAAGAGAAAAAACCAAGAGAATTTAATCAAATCTCCAGTTTATGTATTCAAGGTATTTCCAAATGAATTATAAAAAGTTTTTAAATTCTTTAAAATAAATCATGAATTATGAAATAGTAATAATTAAAAAAAGAAAAAAGAGATAGAAATTATGAATGAGAGTAAAGGACAAAGAATTGAAGACTCATATGATGTAGTGGTTATTGGGGCTGGTAATGGTGGATTGTCGGCTACGGCATTTTTAGCACAGAGAGGCGTAAATGTTCTATGCTTAGAGCAACATAATCTACCTGGAGGGGTTGCTACAAGTTTTGTCCGGGGAAGGTTCGAATTTGAAACATCACTCCATGAACTTGCTAGTTACGGCCCTCAATCTAATAAAGGAAGCATTAGAACGATGTTTGAGGACAAACTTAAGTTAGATACCGAGTTTGTTCAAGTTCCCGAAGCATTTAGGCTTATTCTGACCGCCCCTGGAGAAGAATTGGATGTTTCTATGCCATTTGGAGTAGAAAATTTTATTGATACAATTGAAAAAGAAGTGCCAGGCAGTAAAGAATCAGTTGAAAAGTTCTTTAAAGTAGCTAAAGAGATTAGAGATGCTTTTTCTTATATTCGTAAAATGAAGGGAAAGCCAGATCAGGGAGTATTATTTAAAGAGTTTTCAAATTTTCTTAAAACCGCTGCCTATTCAGTTACTGAAGTAGAAAACGCTTTGGGAATTCCAGAAAAAGCTCAGAAGATTCTAAACGGCTCCTGGTCTTACTTAGGAGTGCCTACAGATCGCGTCAACTTCACGATTTTTGCATCTATGGTGTTGGTGTATGCTGAAAAGGGAGGTTGGGTTCCTACAAATCGGTCGCATGGATATACTACCGCCTTTGATGCCAAAATACGAGAATTCGGGGGTAGAATCGAGTATAATACTAGAGTAGACAAAATCCTCGTAGAGGGGGGAAAAATAGTTGGTGTCGAAACTACTAACGGGGATAAAATAAAAACAAATTACATCATAAGTAACGCTTCTCCAATCCTCACATATAATAAATTAATTTATCCACAATCAGAAGTACCGGAAATTGCATATAAGGATGTTAATGCGCGTATTCTTGGACTGACGGGATTTGTTGTGTATGTGGGATTGGACACCACAGCAGAGGAATTAGGATTGCACGAATATGCGTATTTTATTATGGATACTATGGATACCGAAGAGGTTTATAACTCTTGGTCAAAACTTCAAGCTCCCGGGGGATTAGCATGCGTAGTTCTTAATAATGCCATTCCTGACTGTTCCCCTCCTGGTACATGCATGTTAGACATAACAACCTTATACCGACCTGAAGCTTGGAAAGATGTCAAGCCTGAAGAATATGTGGAACTTAAGAATAACCTTGCTGAAGAAATATTAATTAAGTTTGAAAAAGCTACTGGAACATCTCTTAGAGATCATATCGAAGAAATAGAAATTGCGACTCCTGCTACCTTTGCTCGATATGCGAAGTTATATAACGGGATATTTTATGGTTACGAGCCTGAATCTTGGGATTCTATAGTACCGAGATTAAATATGATGGGAAAAGACGTATACATTGAAGGGCTTGAATTTGCAGGGGGGTTTAACAGACAAGCGCATGGATATAGTAGTTCGCTATCTGACGGTTTGATTTCAGCGCGGTTAACTTTACAAAAATTATTACAGGAGGATGGGAAAGCATGAGCAAAGAAAACGAAGAGAAACTAAATGTAACAGTCAGATCCAACACAAAAGATTTATTTGCTTTTACTAAACTAGTTCCCAATAGGATAAAGAGAATTGAAAGAGCTTCGAGTGAACCATTAAGAGAAGATCCAATTAATGATTTAGCATGGAAATTACACCCTGAAAAACAATTCTTAATAATTAACGAGATTAAAGAAGAAACCAAATCTACAAAAACATTCAAACTTGTTCCAGACCCAGATTCTATAACTAAGGAATTAGCCTATTTTAGATCAGGTCAATATATCAGTTTGAAGATTGATTTAGAAGGAGTGCGGATAACTCGTCCCTATTCTATAGCATCGTCACCTAAAGATGCTTTAAAAGGTTTTTACGAGTTAACTATTCGAAAAGAAGAAAATGGATTTTTAACACATTTCATCTGGGATCATTGGAAAGTAGGTACAAGAGTTGAGAGTTCTGGACCAGAAGGATTCTTTTATTACGAAAGATTAAGAGACTTAACCCAAATAGTAGGAATTGCGGGAGGTTCTGGTATCACACCGTTTCGATCGATGGCTAAAGCAATAATCGATGGGACAACTGACGCCAAATTAACGTTGTTATACGGTAGTTCCGAGGAAGACGACATCATTTTCTACGAAGAATTCAAAGAAATGGAAAAGAAGCATCCAGCGAAAATTAAGATTGTTCACATTTTAAGTTGCGATGTTGTTTCATTAGAAGGATGTGAGAAGGGCTTTATAACCAAAGAGATAATTGAAAAATACTGTGATGTAAATTCCAGTACGTTTTTCATATGTGGTCCGCAGATCATGTATAATTTCGTTGAAGAAGAGCTAAAAAAGTTTAACTTGCCTGTTAAACGAATTCGTAGAGAAGCTTTCGGTGAGGTAAAAGACATTTTAACCCATCCAGATTTTCCTAAAGAAGTTGCTGAAAAAATATTTAAGATTAAAATTCACATTGGTGATTTAACAGAAGAGATACCTGCAATAGCAACCGAATCTGTTTTAGTAGCTTTAGAAAGAGCAAACTTAAATCCACCTTCAAAATGTCGTTCTGGGGAATGTGGATTCTGTCGATCGCTTCTAATAGATGGCAAAGTATATATAAATCCGGTATCTGATTGGAGAAGAAGTGCAGACAAAAAATTTAACTACTTTCATCCTTGCGCATCTTATCCAATTACGGATCTCGTAATTAACATTCCGAGAGACCTTTAAAAAATTCAAAAATCTTTATTTTTATTATCATTTTATTGCAAAATATTTAATTCTCATTATTGCTTTAAGTTGTTTATAAATTAAAGAAGAAATTCTAAGAAGATTATGGATATTAAAATTAAATATGGAATTCTAGCTTTGTTTATAATCCTTATTCAATCCAGCTTAAAAACAGTAGGAGTATTAATAACTGGTAGTTTGAGCTTTTTATCTGAGACCGTGGATACGCTGACGGATATCTTTTTTGTTTCTCTCACGATATATTCTCTTTATGTAAGTCAGAAACCCCCAGATTTCGAACATATGTACGGGCATTCCAAAATTGATTCGCTAGGAGGATTTATCCAAGGTGTTATTTTAGTCAATATATATAGTGTTCTTATATTTGTAGCAATTTACACTATTTTAACGAGTTCATTTGGAATAATTAATCCCGACTTAGGATTCCTTATACTAATAATATCATTTATCATTAATTTAGTATTTTCTAGAATATTAATCTGGCAAGGAAAGAGACAGAATAGTTTATCCCTTAAAATTCAAGGTTTAAATTTGTTCCAGGATTCTCTTAGAGCACTCATTGTTATCGTTAATTTTGTTTTCACATTATTTTTTAACATTCAATTTTTAGATCCCTATTTTAGTATTGCTCTTTCCATATTGATAATTATAAGTTCAATCAATATTTCTAAAGAGGGAATTAAAGATTTAATCGATGTAAACCCGGTAAACTCACTTATTATAGAAGAAATAAAACTAAGTGTATTTAATCTTGATCATGTAAACGCCGTTGAGGAATTAAAGGTTAGATTTAGTGGCACCACATTATTTTTAGAAATTCGTTTATCTGTTGAGGATCATATATCTGTAGTACATGCGAATGAAATCACAAAAGCTATTAGAGCTTTGAGCAAGAAATTTTTTCCCTCTTACAATGTAGAGACATTAGTTGAAATGAATCCTTTAAGTGGAGAATCTTCCTTCGGAGAAAAGATAATCAATTTGCTTTATACTATGAAAACTGAATTTAAAGAGATATCAGATTTTAAAGATTTGAATGTGTTTAGAATTGAAAATAATTACTTCTTATCCTTAGCTATAGTTGTTGATGATAATCTATCTTTAGAGGAGGCTCACATATTAAGCAGCCTGTTTGAAAGACAGTTACAAGAGCAAGTCCCATTTATCTCTCGAATTATTACTCACATAGAATCCCAATCCATGCTGAAAAAGTCTTTAACAGATCACCTAGTTTGTACACCAATAGAACCCCAAAAGAAGAGAGAAATTCAAGATACAATGGATAAATTACTAAAAAAGATTCCTGAGGTAAGAGGATATCATGGGTTGGAATTTTGGGCTGCACTTGATTTTTGTGTCCTCGAACTTCATGTATTTTTTGATGGTGCTCTTAACATCTCGCGAGTCCATACTTTGATTACAAGTGTAGAACAACAGATAAAAAATACTTTAAAAATTGAAAATTTAACTGAGATAATTCTTCATTCCGAACCTTTAGAAAACCGAA
>Ga0114921_10001360_pt1 | contig 11240 bp, 9 predicted proteins | sample BentaG_FD_87016 | JGI IMG/M metagenome (GOLD analysis project Ga0114921, IMG submission 87016) | Deep subsurface microbial communities from South Atlantic Ocean to uncover new lineages of life (NeLLi) - Benguela_00093 metaG | ecosystem: Environmental > Aquatic > Marine > Oceanic > Sediment ...
CTGGAACAGCTCAAGACGCGTCTCGCCGAAGCTGGGATTGAAGTCGACCGAGCCGAGAGATGATCCTGCTTCCCGCTGGTGAGGGTGGCGTCAGCACTCAGTTCTCCACCAACGGCTTGAGCCGCGTGTCTTTCATCGCCGTGAGGGCCAGCCCCAGCGATGCTTTCGGTGAGCCTTGACCTCTCAGTCCACGATGGAGATCAGCAGATCTACCATGGACCGCAGGATATTGACGTAGAAATTGCCCCCCAGGTCGCGAAATATCTCGAAGGGCAGGCCGGGAGCGCCGAAGAAGGGGCGCAGGGTCCAGGCCATCTGCGTTCCCACGAACCCGTAGACGAAGATCCAAACCCATAGAATGAGGTTCCGGACCCCCATGCCCTTACCTTCGTGTACATGCCTCATCCCCTGCCACAGGAAGCTCAACCCCGCCACGCCGGTGATGGTCAGAATGCCCACGTTGAGCAGCTTGTAAAACTGGTAGCTAGGCGCAGTGAGCCAGAAGAACAGGGCGATGGGCGCGAACGACAGGGTCAGCACCGCGGTGACAGCGATGGCGGTCATGATCAAGGCGAAGGTCTGCGCGAGCGTCAGCCGGGAGCCGAAGAGGAGGTTGAAGAAGTACAGAGTGGGTAGGCAGATGGCCAGAGTTATCAGATAGAGGATGGGAAGTTTGACGGCTGAGGAAAGGGCCTGTACGAGGCTGTTGGAGATGCCCAGCACAGCGCCGTAGATGGCAAAGAAAAGTACAGCCCCGATGAGCATATTGCGGGTCTTGCGCCCGAGGTCGTCGCCCTCCCTTATCTCGTCGAAGAAACCGCCTCGATTGCGTAAGATGCGCTCGATAACGTAGAATGGTTCCATGTTTGTATCCTCCTCGTGGGCGAACTCTTCGTCCGCCTCTATAGTTGGGCTATGGTCACCAGGCTGAAGAAAGCCCAAACCCCGTAACCGTAGCGCCAGTTCCTCAAGCTAAGGCCCGGCACCAACAGAGCAAGGATGGCCAAACAGGCGAATACGAACGGTGTGGGACTGTCCTGCCAGTGGGCCAAAGTGCTTAGCAGGGGCAACAGCATCCATTTGAAGGTCAGGGCCAGGGCCACCGGAAGAAAAGCAGCCAGCACCGCCTGATTGGCCGAATCGCCGTGCAATCGGCCCAACATCCTCCCAACCTCTCGTGGCTCGCCGAAGTTGTCAAACGCCTTGGTCACGCTCTCCTGCGCACCCAGCCCCTCCTCCCGAAACTCGGCTATAGCGTCCTGCAGGTGAGCCTGAATCTCTCCTAGGATTTCCCTCTCACTTGTGGGGTCAACGCTCAACTGGCCGGCTACCCCTGCCAGGTATCTCTCAAGCTCCTCGTTCACCGTCCAAGTAGCCCCATTCGTCACATCCCCTCCTCCATGCAGTCTTCAATGAAAGCCTCAAGTAACTGGTTCAGCACCCTGCTCACCAAGGATGCTCATCAAGCGTTCGGAAAAGGTGGTCCACTCTCTCGCTGAATGGGCCAGCGCCCTTCTCCCTTCTTCGGTGATGTGGTAATACTTGCGCGATGGCCCCTTCTCCACGACTTGCCACTCGCTCCTCAAGAGGCCGTCTTTCTCCATTCGATGCAGGGCAGGGTACAACGTACCCTCTTTGAAAGAGAAATATCCCTCGCTGCGACGCTTCAGCTCCTTGGCGATCTGATACCCATACATGGGCCTCTCGGCCAACATATTGAGGATCAGTACTTTGCTGCTGCCCTTCCTGAAATCCCTCTCCATGACCTTATCCTCCGCATTCGCCGCTGCGTGCTGCTTGGCCCCTCTTTCTCAATATGGCGAAAGTGAGGGCTGTGAACAGCATGGTGCTGAGCATGAGCATCCCATATTCTCCGTAGAGGTTGGGCTCACCTTTCAAGATGTCGTGCAGTGCGGCCCAGTCCAGAGCGAGTAAGATCAGTACAATGGCGATCAACACAATATCTCTCATTACCTAACCGCCTCTCATGTCGACTCCGAACAGGACTCCTATGCTGCCCAGCCCAATGGTGTGTTAATATACATAGAATATCTACATACCTAGGATACTATACTACATTCTCAGAAAGTTGTCAAGTCTGCCTACAACACGGTGTGGAAGAACGCTTCCCCAACCCAGCGCTGCATCGCGAGCCCCACTGCACGACGGCTTGTCTCAGGCCCCGGAGTCTGCTATCCATCTTGCGTATGCCAAGCGAACTCCGTGGCGTTTCCACTACACGCGTGGGGGTGAACCGCAGTGCGGTGGACAGGTTGGCAACCTGTCCTACGTTTGCGGTCGACGGGCGAAGATGCTATACTTCTCCAATTGTTGCTCGACCTGGCGACACATGAGGAGCGCGTACCGTGGTCGTTCTAAGCATAGTCTACGCCCTGGCAGCCGTGTGGCTGGCCCTATACTCTCTGAACTACTTCGTGCTGACCTTCCTGCACTTGCGGCACCGAAAAGACCAGCTCTCGGATCCAACGTTGAAGAGCTTTCCAGACGTGACCGTCCAACTGCCTGTGTTCAACGAGGCACACGTCATAGAACGTTTGATAGACAACGCAGTCCGACTGACGTATCCGCAGGACAAGCTCCAGATCCAGGTCTTGGATGATTCCACCGATGAAACGACGCCCCTGGCCCAGGCCAAGGTGGCACATCATCGCGCTCGAGGTGTGGACATTGAGCTAATCCATCGCGATGGCCGGGCCGATTTCAAGGCGGGGGCATTGCGAGAGGGCATGAAGAGGGCCAAGGGGGAATTCATCGCCCTGTTTGATGCGGACTTCCTCCCTCCTCGGGCCTTCCTCTTGAAGACCATCCCCTACTTTCTCTCGAACCAGCGCCTGGGGTTCCTTCAAACTCGGTGGGGGCACATCAACTACGCCTATTCGCCTCTGACTCGTGGTCAAGCCATCGCCCTGGACGGCCATTTCGGTGTCGAGCAGCCCGCCCGGCACCGCACAGGCCTTTTCCTCAACTTCAACGGTTCCGCCGGTGTCTGGCGCAAGGAGTGCATCGAGGATGCTGGAGGCTGGCAAGGAGATACTCTGTGCGAGGACCTGGACTTGAGCTACCGGGCTCAATTGGCAGGCTGGGAACCGCTGTACTTGCGGGATGTGATCTGCCCGGCGGAGATCCCCCCTCAGATCCATGCCTTCAAGCGGCAGCAAGCTCGTTGGGCCAGGGGTTCTATCAGGTGCGCCATCAAGCTCTGGCGTCCAATCCTCAAGGCACCCATCTCGCTGTTCAAGCGCCTTCAGGGCCTCATGCACCTGACCAGCTATCTTGTTCATCCCCTCATGCTGCTGATTCTGCTCCTCTCGGTGCCTCTTCTGATCATGGGACAACCCGTCGCCCTTCCCCTGACTTATCTGAGTCTCGCCAGTCTGGGACCGCCGACCCTGTACGCGCTGGCACAGCAAACCCTGTATTCCGACTGGATCAAACGGATGCGATACTTCCCTGTTCTGGTTCTCCTGGGCACGGGCCTGGCGCTCAGCAACGCCACGGCCATCTACGAGGAGGCTAGGGGAAAACGGGAGGAATTTGGCCGCACACCCAAGTTCAGGCTGGAGAAGCATCGAGACGAGTGGAGAAGCAGTAGTTATGCTTTGTCCTTTGACTGGACGGCTTGGGGGGAGATGCTAGGGGCGTTGTACGCCTTACTGGGAGTCGTCGTAGCCTTGCAGCAAGGCAATTACTTCGCCATACCCTTCCTGATGCTGTACGCCCTCGGGTTCGGCTGCGTGGCCGCACTCACCGTCCTTCATTCTGGGTTCGGTTGGACGCGAGCTAGAGCCCCATTGACCAGGGCAGAAAGACCCCTGGCCGGGGGCGCCCACCCCACCTGGAGACGGTGAGAGACTGTTAGATGGTCCTCACCCGGCATGCGCTTCGGGCCGTTTCCCATTCTTGCCTCGAAAGCTACGACACGACGGTCTGACGCTGACGGCTAGTACCCGCCATGAACGATGGTGCAATCCCCAGGCCCCAGTGAAGAGCACAGGTTCCGCGACCGACTCGCGTCGCTGTTTCTCGTTTGTCGCCCGCAGGCACAACTCTACGACGACGGAGCATGTGCAACACCAGTTGTCCGCCAGCTGGGATTCTCGGTGGTGCAGTCTCTCGGTCAGCTCCGGACACAAGCTGAGGCCTAGCCGTCACACTGCGCGTGATATGGCGACGAGTATGCCGTTGTGATCTCGTATGATCCGAATAGATGACCGCTCGTCCCCGCACTCCCTTCGGGATTGACTGCCAGGCCCCTATGTCCTATAATCCTATTGCTTCATCCCATGCGCAATACTGCCCGCTCAGGAATCCTCCGATGCAGATGAGCATTGTCATCCCCGCCCTCAACGAGGGGAGCAATCTAAGGGTGCTTCTACCCCGGCTCCACCGAGTTGTCTCAGCTCTGGAGACAGAGGGGTATGAGACCATCGTGGTTGATGGGGGATCCACCGATGACACTGCGAAGGTCGCCAGCAGCCTGGATGCAGGAATCATAGTTCAGCAGGAGCCAGGCTATGGTGGAGCGCTGAAGGCTGGCTTCCAGGCCGCGGATGGCGAATACATCCTGACCCTTGACGCCGACCTATCCCATGACCCCGATTTCATCCAGCCGATGTGGGAGGCGAGGCGAGAGGCAGAGGTCATCGTCGCCTCACGATATGTTCCGGAGGGCTCAGCGCAGATGCCCTTCGTCCGGAAGGTGCTCAGCATTATCCTGAACAGGTCTTTCACCAAGGGCCTATCCTTACCGCTCCACGACATCTCCAGCGGATTCCGCCTGTACCGTTCCTCAACGGTGAAGAATATGCCCATCGAGAGCTCCGACTTCGACGTCTTGGAGGAGATTCTCATCCGATGCTATGCCCAAGGCTGGAGGATCAAAGAAATCCCTTTCCAATATCTTCCAAGACAGCGAGGGGATTCCCACATCAGCCTCCTCAGGTTCGGTCTTGCCTATCTGCGGACCTTCCGCCGCATGTGGGAATTGAGAAACTCGATCTTGTGCGCTGACTACGATGACCGGGCCTTCGAGAGCCGCATTCCGCCACAGAGGTACTGGCAGCGAGAGAGACATCGCATAGTCACTGGGTTTGCCGCCAGTGCCGGCTCATGCCTGGACATAGGATGCGGGTCAAGCAGGATACTCGCCAGCCTGGAGCAAGTGGTAGGAGTTGACATCCTCCTCAGGAAGCTGAGGTGGTCCAGGAAGTATGAGAAACCTCTAGTCAACGCCTCCATCTTCGATCTGCCCTTCTGCGATGCCACTTTCGATTGCGTGATTTCGTCCGAAGTGTTAGAGCACATCCCTGCCAGCGACAAGCCCTTTCTGGAGATGCGACGCGTTCTGAAGGACGATGGTCGCCTGATCCTGGGAACGCCCGACTATGGAAGGTTGTCCTGGCGCATCATCGAGGGCTTATATCACCGCCTGATACCTGGCGGGTATGCCGATGAGCACATGACGCAGTATGAGAAAGAAGGATTGGTGCGGTCCATGGAGGAGTTCGGCTTCCTCCTCCTGGATGCCAGGTACGTACTAGGTTCAGAGATGATACTGCTCTTTCGCAAGGCCGAGATCGCTTGATGACCTGAGTGGGTGGCTTGCTATTACGGCAAGGCATTAAGTCGACTAGGACCGGATATCAGGGAGAACGCAACAGGTGCTCGAACCCTTCTACTGCCCCGCCTCCGTGGCCGTCATCGGCGCCTCTCGAGACGAGAACAAGCTTGGTCACGCCGTCCTCAAGAATCTTCTCGAATGTGGCTACGAAGGCCAGATCTACCCTATCAACCCCAAGGCCGAGGAGATACTTGGCCAACGCGCCTATCCCAGCGTCCTGGCCGTCAATGGCGACATAGACCTGACAGTGATCGTCGTACCTGACCGATTCGTGGCCGCCGTTCTGGAAGAGTGTGGGCGAAAGGGCGTCAAGGGCGTAATCGTCATCACCGCAGGTTTCCGCGAGATGGGCGGCGAGGGCATCAAGAAGGAGAATGAGCTGCTCGAGATCATCCGACGCTACAACATGCGCATGTTGGGCCCCAACTGCCTGGGAGTCATTGACACTATCTGCCCCCTTAACGCAACCTTCGCCAGGGGGATGCCTCGCCGAGGTGACATAGCCATGATGTCCCAGTCTGGCGCCCTATTGATCGCTATCCTCGATTGGGCCCTCGGTGAGGAGGTGGGCTTCTCCCGTTTCGTGAGCTTGGGCAACAAGGCCGACATCGATGAAACGGACCTCCTGCAATTATGGGACGAGGATCCTTATTCGAAGGTCATCGTGGCCTATCTGGAAGGCATCACCGACGGGGCGAAGTTCATGGAAATCGCTCAGCAGGTCACGACGGACACCCCCATCATCGCCATCAAAGCGGGCACCAGCGACGCCGGCGCCCGTGCAGTCTCCTCCCATACGGGCACGTTGGCAGGCTCAGAGAGAGCGTACGACGCCGCTTTCAAGCAAGCAGGGGTAACAAGAGCTGACTCGGTGGAAGAGTTGTTTGACTATGCCCACGCCTTCGCCCAAGCCCCACCGCTCAAGGGCGATAGCATCGCTGTGGTCAGCAACGCCGGTGGTGCTGCGATCATGGCTACAGATGCCCTCGATCGAGCGCAGCTGCGCCTGGCCTCCTTTGAAAGAGAGACTATAGAACTGTTGCAGACTCGCCTCCCACCCGGATCCAGCGCCCTGAATCCTGTGGATGTGCGAGGTGATGCTGACGAAGAGAGATACAGGTTTGCCCTGGATGCCGTGTTGCGCGATGAGAACGTGGATGGCGTGATCGCCATCCTCATTCCGCAGGCGGTGACCAATGTGGCGGAGACCGCGAATGTCATCGCCGACGTCGTGCAAGGACATGACAAGCCTGTGTTGCCCTGCTTCATGGGGCAGCATACGACCCAAGTCGGCATCGAGATCCTTCGCGATCGCAAGATTCCGAACTATCATTACCCGGAACGGGCTGTGAATGCCATGAGGGCCATGGTGGGACGCTGGCGCTGGTTGGAACGGCCTCCGAGGGAGATTGAGAAGTTCGATGTCCGCCGTGATCAGGTAGAGGGCGCACTGGCGCGGGTGCGGGCCGACGGTCGCCTAACGGTCGGAGATGCCGAAGCGAGACAAATCATGGAAGCCTACGGCATAACTATTCCTGAGGCGCAGCTAGCCCATGATCCAGATGAGGCTGTCGAAATAGCGCAAAGAATCGGTTACCCAGTGGTCATGAAGATAGCCTCTCCCGACATCCTTCACAAGACCGATATCGGTGGAGTGAAGCTCAATCTGATGGGAGATAGCGACGTCAGGGATACGTTCGACTTGCTGATGTATCGAGCCAGCCGATATATGCCCCAGGCCGACATCTGGGGCGCCCTGGTACAGAGAATGGTCCCCCAGGGCAAGGAGGTCATCATAGGCATCAATCGCGATCCCCAGTTCGGACCGTTGTTGCTCTTGGGGCTGGGAGGCATCTACGTCGAGGTCCTCAAGGATGTTAGTTTCCGCATCGCTCCCATAACTCGCTGGGAGGCCGAGGAGATGATCACGGAGCTGAGGTCTTACCCCTTGCTGCGGGGGCTTCGGGGCGAGAAACCCTCGGATTTGGAAGCCATCGCAGACTGTATGCTACGGGTCTCTCAGCTGGCGGTGGATTTTCCTGAGATTGTGGAACTGGACGTCAATCCGCTGATCGTCCATGAGGAGGGCAAAGGAGCAGTGGCTATAGACATGCGCCTGGTACTGGCCTGACTCGGATTCAAGGCCATTTGGCTGGAGAGGCTGCATCGCAGAATTGGCGGGAGTTCGGGACAATGGTCGGCCACACAGGTAATGCAAGCTTTCACTCCGCCCAGTCTAGTATCCTGAGTAGCGCGGAACAACGTGGAGCGCGTATCGAAGGGTGCGGGTCTACAGCGACTGGTCACGTTTGCCGCATCCTTCGATACGGCCTTCAGTACGGTTCGGCCGACTCAGGATGCTTCGATGTCTGGCGCTACAAACTTGGGACGCACCCTGCTGGAGGGAAAGCCTTGTATCACGCGGGTTGGCCATGCAAGAGGGAAGAGAGGTAGCTCAATGGCAACATTATACGTCGCGTCAACAGAAAGCGCATCAGGGAAGACCGCCCTCTGCGTAGGCTTGGGCAAACGGCTACAGAGGGACGGTTTCTCCGTAGGCTACATGAAACCTATCAGCTTGACCGCCAGACCTCTGGAGGGAGTGGTAGTTGACGAGGACGTACAGTTCATCAAAAAGGAGCTTGAACTCCAAGAACCGGTCTCCGATCTGGTGCCCATACCTCTCGACCCCCTTGCCGTAGAATCCATCATGAAGCAGCAAGAATGGCTGGACTACCCTGAAAGGCTCCTGGAAATCCACACTCGCGTTGCCAAAGACAAGGACGTGATGCTGTTAGAAGGCGTGGACCGTCTGAGCGCAGGTGGACTGGTGGGACTGCCTGCCAACGAGGTCTGTCAGCTACTGGACGCGAAATCCCTGACGGTTATCAGGTACGTCGGCCTGCTAACTCTGGATCCGGTGTTGTTCTACCGGGGCATACTGGGCGACTCCATGATCGGTGCCATCTTCAACAGCGTCTCTCGGCGACTGATGGACTCGGCACAGGAGATAGCCAAACCTTACCTCCAAAGGGAAGGTATGTTGGTCTTTGGCATCCTCCCTGAGGACAGATTCCTCATGTCCGTGAGTGTCAGCGAACTGGCAAAGGCCCTGGAGGCGGACATAATTGCCCGCGCTGACAAAGGCGGGGAGTTGGTAGAGAATCTGATGGTGGGCGCCATGACCAGTCATATCGCCCTGAGTTACTTCCGGCGCAAGCCCAACAAGGCGGTGATCACCGGCGGTGACAGGTCTGACATCCAACTAGCAGCGCTGCAAACCTCCACCAAATGCCTCATCCTGACGGGAAATCTCTATCCGCAGGACATGATCCTGGGCGTGGCGGAGGAGACCGGCGTGCCCATCATCGTAAGCAAGCATGATACTCTGACAACCGTGGAGATCGTCGAAGGCTTCTTCGGCAGGGGCCGTTTCCAACAAGAAAAGAAAGTTAAGCGCTTCGAGGAGCTTCTCGACGAGCACTTCGATTTCACCAGCCTTTATGTCACTCTGGGACTGAAATAGCACGGGTTGGCTAGGGTTCTGTGACCCTTGCTCTGATGAATGGCATAGCATAGCCCCTAAACCCTTGCGAAGGTTTGAAACCTTCGCAAGGGTCAGGTCAAGGGTTTGAGGACAACAAGTGCATCTGGCAGGTCACTACTATCACGTCTACAACCGGGGATGCAATCGGCAACGCATCTTTGCCAATGACGGCAACTACGTGTTCCTGTTGCAGCGTGCCAAGTCGTTCCTGGCGGACTACCCGTTGAGCGTGATCGCGTACTGCCTGATGCCTAATCACTACCACTTCCTGCTACGCCCGGAGGTGGATGGAACGCTTCCACGGTTCATCCAACGCCTGTTCAGCAGCTATACCCAGGCGTTCAACAAGCAGCAGGGACGGAGCGGTACATTGTTCGAAGGGCGTGCCAAGAGCGTGCTGGTTGATACCGACGAATACGTGCTCCACTTCTGCCGCTACATCCACTTGAATCCGGTTGGGGCTGGGTTGGTGGCGCACCCGGGGGAGTGGCCCTATAGCAGCTACCCCGAATGGGTGGAACGACGAGATGGCACCTTGGTGGATCGTGCCTTTGTGCGGCAGTACTTCCTGACCGCTGCTGAGTATGAGGCGTTTGTGATGCGCGAGGTGGACCCGTCGCTGGAGGACAAACTTGAGGCGTACTACTTGGGTTGAGAACCAAACCATGGCTCTCCTGAAGAAACTCCAAAGTGGCGAAGGTGATAGGGACAGCACCCCCCTTTTCACTCTGAAACAGCGGGATTTGAGGCAGAGCCACCAAAACAGGGGGCTCGCAGCCAAGCTTGCCCACCAAGCAGCAAACCCTTGCGAAGGTTTGAAACCTTCGCAAGGGTCACATACGCCAGTTTAGGCTTGACAGGGCACTAGCTTGGCTAACGCAAGAGGAGGCTTATCATGAGCATCATAGAGGACATCCTGGCAATAGAGGTACTGGATTCCCGCGGCAACCCCACCGTCGAAGTGGAAGTGCACCTGATCGACGGCGCCGTGGGACGAGCAATGGTGCCCTCCGGAGCCTCCACCGGAGCCCATGAATGCCTGGAGTTACGCGACGGCGACTCACAGCGGTACGGAGGCAAAGGTGTCCTGCAAGCCGTCGAGAATGTCAACGAGGAGATAGCGGGACAGCTTGTCGGCTGGAGCGCCTTTGATCAACACGGAATTGATCAGTTCCTGGTTGAACTGGACGGCACGCCCAACAAGTCGAGACTGGGCGGCAACGCCATCCTGGGCGTATCGCTCGCCGTCGCCAGGGCAGCGGCCAATGACCTGGATCTACCTCTCTACCGATACCTGGGCGGCGTAGTCGGCAAGACCCTGCCCGTGCCGATGATGAACATCCTCAATGGAGGCAGACACGCCGAGGATTCCACCGATCTGCAAGAGTTTATGGTGATGCCCACCGGCGCCCCCAGTTTTCGGGAGGCACTCCGCTGGGGGACCGAGACCTATCACAGCCTGAGAAAGGTGTTAAGGGGGAAAGGGTACAGCACCAGCGTGGGAGACGAGGGAGGCTTCGCGCCATCGCTGGGATCCAACGAGGAGGCGATTGAGGTCATACTCGAAGCGATCGAAGGAGCGGGATATGAACCCGGTAAGGACATGCACATCGCCCTGGATCCTGCGGCTTCGGAGTTCTTCGAGGATGGGAAATATCATCTGCGCAAGGAGCAGAAGAAGCTCAACGGCGCAGAGATGATCGACTTCTACCTCGACTGGGTCGGCAAGTATCCCATCATCTCCATCGAGGACGGTCTCGCCGAGGACGATTGGGAGAACTGGAAGCTGCTGGCGGAGAGCATAGGAGACCGCGTTCAGGTGGTTGGCGACGATCTCTTCGTGACCAACGTCGATCGACTGCGCCGGGGCATCGAGGAGAAGGCCGCCAACTCCATCCTGATCAAACTGAACCAGATAGGCACATTGAGCGAGACCATGGCGGCGGTGGAGATGGCCAAGCAGGCCGGGTGGACGACGGTGATCTCCCATCGCAGCGGCGAGACCGAGGACACCACCATTGCCGACCTGGCGGTGGCGCTGAATGCGGGTCA
>Ga0114921_10001361_pt1 | contig 11238 bp, 12 predicted proteins | sample BentaG_FD_87016 | JGI IMG/M metagenome (GOLD analysis project Ga0114921, IMG submission 87016) | Deep subsurface microbial communities from South Atlantic Ocean to uncover new lineages of life (NeLLi) - Benguela_00093 metaG | ecosystem: Environmental > Aquatic > Marine > Oceanic > Sediment ...
GTGTCCTATGGGAAGCTCGGCTCGCCGCGCCAGTTCTGCTGCTGCTGGGGCCCGTCCGCGAGATACGGGGTGGTGAAGTACGCCGTCCGGCCCTGCGGCGAGCCGTCCAGCGTGATCTTGACTCCGCCGAGCTTCACCCGATCGTGATAGGTGCCGAACGTCTCGGGCGGATTGTCGGCGAGCACTGAGTCGAGCTCAAGGATGAACGGATACACGACGACGTCGATCAAGGTGGCGCCGCCCGCGGCGGCGCGCTGCAGCAGTGCGACGTCTTCCGCGTGGGTCAGACCTTCCTGCGCGGTGGTGATGCCCGCAGCGGCGTAGAGCAGCTATCCAGCCTTGCTCCACTGCACTTCCTGCTGCCGGGTGGGCTTGGGCATTGCTGCGAAGATCGGCAGGAACGCCGTTTCCATCACCAGGCCGTCGGGCTCGTCGGAACCCTCCTTGCGGACGATCACGCCACCCGGCGGGGTGACCGTCGCCGCGGAAATGCCGAACTTGCGCATCGCCGCCGAATTGAGCACCGCGCCGTGCATCGAGACATGCCCGACCAGCACCGGGTTGTCGGGGAAGTCGGCGTCGAGGTCCTCCTTGTGCATCCTACGACCGGCCGGCATCAGTGTGTCGTCATAGCCGTACGCCACCACCAGTTCACCCTCGGGAATCTGGCGAACATCCCGAAAGTTCTTGAGCACCTCGATGATGGCGTTGACATCCGTGCCGGGTCCGGCGGGTGGCGCGAACACGTTCGCCTGGTTGGCGATGGTGAGCGAGTTGGCGTAGTGGCTGTGCGGGTCGATGAAGCCCGGCAACAGGGCCCGGCCGTCGAGGTCGACGATTTCGGTTCCCGGCCCGCGATGGGCCGCCAGCACGTCGGCGCGCTTGCCTACCGCCACGATCCGGCCGCCGGCAACGCCAACGGCCTCAGCGCTCGGCTGCGCATCGTCGATTGTGACAATGTCGCCGGTGTAGATGGTCTCGGCGGCGGCCCGGGGCATGTATTCCTTCATACCGTCAGCAGCCCGGAAGGGAACCCACAATAGGGTGTGTCCTGGGATTTTCGCGTTTGTTGGCGTCATCGGCGTGGCCGGCGGGCGTCGCGGGGTACGCTCTGCCGATGACGGTACGACCGGAGCCCCCGCACCCCGGACCGAGCATGATCAGCCGTGCCAAGTGGTTTCTGCGGGCCCGGCCCGTCGACTACGTGCTGGCGATGAGCGTTGCCTCCGCGTCGCTGCCGGTTGTCGGAAAGCACCTGAAACCGCTCGGCGGCGCTACCGCGATGAGCATCTGGGGTTACCGGCACATGCCGGAATTCCTGTCCGCGACGGCGCGTTCCTGGCTCACCCCCGGGATCGCCGAGATCCGCCGAGAGGAACGCGATAAGACGCACGCTGTCTCCGACGCGGCCCTGCGCGGAATCGTGACCGAGGAACACCTGGACATCGAGTGGCCCGAGCCGGAGCGAACCCCTCCGATATGGAGGGCGCTGCGACATCGCCGCCACGTACACCGGACTTCAGTTCGCTACGGCGATGACCCTGCGCAGCTGCTCGACGTGTGGCGCCGCGACGAGCTGCCGGCGCAGCCCGCGCAACCCGCGCCCGTTCTGGTGTTCGTCCCGGGCGGTGCCTGGGTACACGGCAGCCGCATCCTTCAGGGGTATGCCCTGATGTCGCACCTCGCCGAGCAGGGCTGGATATGTTTGTCGATCGATTACCGGGTTTCGCCCCACCACCGCTGGCCGCGGCACGTTGTCGATGTCAAGGCGGCGATCGCGTGGGCACGGGCCAACGTCGACAAGTTCGGCGGCGACCGCAACTTCGTTGCGGTCGCGGGCTGCTCGGCCGGCGGGCACCTCGCCGCCCTGGCCGGCCTGACCGGTAACGATCCCGAACTTTCGGCTGATTTGCCCGAGGGGTCCGACACTACGGTGGATGCCGTCGTCGGGATGTACGGACGCTACGACTGGGAGGACAGGTCGACTGTCGAGAGGGTCCGCTTCGTCGAGTTCCTGGAGCGGGTGGTGGTCAAGCGGAAGTTCAAGCGGCACCGGGATGTCTTCCGCAAGGCGTCGCCGGTCGCTCGGGTGCACTCGGGCGCCCCGCCGTTTCTGGTGGTACACGGCACCGCCGACACCGTCATTCCGGTCGAGCAGGCCCGTAGCTTCGTGGAGCGGCTGCGGTCGATCTCGCGTTCGGTCGTCGGCTTCGTTGAACTGCCCGGTGCGGGTCACGGATTCGACATGACCGACGGTGCCCGGACCGGCGCGACTGCCGCCGCAATCGGTCTGTTCCTCAACCAGATTCACCGCGACCGGACTCTGATCGGGGCCAAAGAGGTTATCTGAGCGCTGCCCGATTGTATTGTCGCTGCATGAGGGGCGAACCGACGTGAAACGGCTCAGCGGGTGGGACGCCATGCTGCTGTACAGCGAGACGCCGAACGTGCACATGCACACACTCAAAATCGCGGTGATCGGGCTGCAGGATCTGGGCGACCGCCAGTTCGGCGTCGAGGAGTTCCGCGAAGTCATCGCGGGCCGGTTGTACAAGCTCTACCCGTTCCGCTACCAGCTGGTCGACATCCCGTTCAAGTTCCACCACCCGATGTGGCGGGAGAACTGCGACGTCGACTTGGACTACCATGTCCGGCCGTGGCGATTGCCCGCCCCGGGTGGACGGCGCGAGCTGGATGAGGCCATCGGCGAGATTGCCAGCACTGGCCTGGACCGCAGTCGGCCGCTGTGGGAGATGTACTTCGTCGAGGGCCTGGCCGACGGCCGGATCGCGGTGGTCGGCAAAATCCACCACGCACTCGCCGACGGTGTGGCCTCGGCCAACTTGATCGCCCGCGGCATGGACTTGCAGCAGGGGCCGGAGCCCGATCAGGATTGTCCGACCGATCCGGCGCCGACCAGAGGCGAGCTGGTGCGCTCGGCGATTCGCGACCACGTGCGCCAGACCGGGCGTATCCCGGGCTTGCTCAGGTACACCGGCCAAGGCCTCGGACGGGTGCGCCGCAGCTCACGCAAGCTTTCTCCAGAGCTGACCAAGCCGTTCGACCCGCCGCCGAGCTTCATGAACCACCGGCTCACCCCGGAGCGTCGTTTCGCCACCACCACTCTGGCGCTGGCCGATGTCAAGCAGACCGGCAAGCATCTTGGCGTGACCATCAACGATATGGTGCTGGCCATTTCGGCGGGCGCGTTGCGCAGGCTGCTGCTGCGCTACGACGGCTCCGCTGACGCCCCGCTGCTGGCGTCAGTGCCGATCGCCTTCGATTTCTCGCCGGACCGCATCTCCGGGAACCGGTTCGGCGGGATGCTGGTGGCGCTGGCCACGGATTGCGATGACGCGTTGGAACGCGTGCGACGTGCTCACGACGCCTCCGCCTTGGCTAAGGAGAGTAACCAGCTGATCGGGCCGGAACTGATGACCCGATGGTCGGCGTACCTGCCGCCGGCGCTGGCGGAGTCGATGTTTCGCAAGATGGCCGGCAGTGAAGAACACAACAACATGCTCAACCTGAACATCTCGAACGTTCCGGGTCCGCGCGAGCGGGGCCGGGTCGGGGGCGCGCTCGTCACCGAGATCTATTCGGTGGGTCCGCTGACGGCGGGCAGCGGCCTGAACATCACCGTGTGGAGCTACGTCGACGAGTTCAACATCTCGGTGCTAACCGACGGCGCCACCGTTGACGACCCGCATGAGGTGACCGACGCCATGATCGAAGAGTTGATCGAAATACGCAGGGCGGCGGGAATTTCGGAGGACTTAACGGTGGTCGAGGCCGCCATGCCGCAGTAGTCCGCGCGGCGCCTGGCTAGCTGTTACGAGCATGCACCCAGGACAGAAACTCGCCGACTGCGGCGGCGTGGTGCCGGCTGCGCGGTGATCCGAAGATGTCGAAAGCGTGATGGGCCCAGGGCAGTTCGGCATAGCCCACCGGTGACGCCGACACCTCGCGCAGGGCTGCGGCGAAGGCCCGCGCCTCCGCCACTGGGATCAGTGAGTCGTGGCTCCCGTGCACCACGAAGAACGGCGGCGCGTCGGGCGTCAGCCGACGGATCGGCGAGGCGTCGGAGAAGACATGCGGCTCCGCGTGGAGTCTGCGCTTCACCACGAACCGCTCCAGCAGCGCAACAAACTGGGGGCGGCCGGTGCCGTCGGTGGAAGACCAGTCGTAGCGGCCGTATACCGGCACCGCGGCCGCTACTGAGGTGTCGGCATCGGCGAATCCCGGTTGAAACTGCGGATCGTTGGGGGTCAGCGCGGCTAGCGAGGCCATGTGTCCGCCGGCTGATCCGCCGGTTACCGCGACAAACCCCGGATCGCCCCCGAATCCGGCGATGTTCTCCTTCACCCAGGCCAGTGCGCGCTTGACGTCGACGATGTGGTCGGGCCAGGTGTGCCGCGGGCTGACCCGGTAGTCGATGGAGACGCACACCCAGTCACGGGAGGCCATGTGGGCCAGCAGCGGATAGCCCTGGCCGCGCCGCGTGCCCAACATCCACCCGCCGCCAGGAACGTACATCAGCACCGGAGCGCGTCCGTCGCGCGGTAGGTCGGGGTGCCGCCAGATGTCGAGGGTGTTTGCCCGCCCGTGCGGGCCGTAGCTGGCGGTGCTGCTCCTTTCCACGTATCGCCGGTGTGCCCGAGCAGTGTGTAGCATCCCGGCGGGTTTCACCGGCGCGGTTCCCGGGATCGGGGCCGTCGGCGCATAGTCGGGACCCAGGGCATCACGCAGGGCGTCATTGAGATGTGGCGCCGAGCGCATGCCGCGGCGGTGGATGAGCCCGAGGATCGCCCACGCCACCAGGGTCAGCGCCAGCGACGTCCGGCCGTAGGGGCCGCTGAAATCGCCGCGCCGGCCGCGGCGCAGCGCGTCGAGCACGGAGCCGGTGAGCAGCAACGGAGCCAACTCGGTGGTGGGCCAGCCGAACGCGAACACCGGCAGCGTGGTGTAGCCCCCGCGGCTCAGCGGCCGCAGCCCGTTGACGGCGTTGATGAGTTCGGCCGCCGCGCGCAGCAGCGTGAGGCGGGTCCTACGCGCCATCGGCGTGCTTCTGCAGCTCACGGCGCAGCACCTTTCCGGTGTTGTTGCGCGGCAGCTCGGCCAGAACCGTGATTTCGCGGGGCACCTTGTAGTTGGCCAGGTTGTCGCGGACGTGCTGCTTGAGGGCGTCGGGCGTGGCCTGGGATGCCCCAGGGCCGTCGCCAAGCACGACGAACGCGGTGAGCCGCTGGCCGTACTCCTCGTCGTCGACCCCGATGACGGCGGCCTCGGCGACCCCGGGATGACCGGCCAGCGATTTCTCCACCTCAATGGGGTAGATGTTCTCGCCGCCGGACACGATCATCTCGTCGTCGCGGCCCACCACGAAAAGCCGGCCGTCGGCATCGAGGCGGCCGAGGTCGCCGGACGCCATGAAGCCCTCGTGGAACTGCTTGGTGGCACCGCCGGTGTAGCCGTCGAATTGGGTGGAGTTGTGCACGAAGATCTCGCCGATCTCCCCGCCCGGCACCTCATTTCGCCCGCCGTCGAGTATCCGGATTGTGGTGCCGTCGGCCGGTTTGCCCGCAGTGTCCGGGGCGACGCGCAGGTCAGCCGGGGTGGCGATGGTGATCATGCCGGCCTCGGTCGCGTTGTAGTTGTTGTAGACGACGTCGCCGAACTCGTCCATGAAGGCGGTGATCACCTCGGGCCGCATCCGAGAACCCGACGCCGGGGCGAAGCGCAGCGACGCGCAGCTGTACTTCTTCCGCACGGCATCCGGCAGCGCCATGATCCGGTCGAACATCACCGGCACCACTGCGAGCCCGGTGGCCCGGTAGCGGTCGACGAGTTCCAGGGTTGCTTCGGGATCGAACCTGCGCCGGGTGACCACCGTGCAGGACAGCGCCAACGCCAAGATCAGTTGACTAAATCCCCAGGCATGGAACATCGGCGCGACGACGACCGTGGTCTCCTCGGCCCGCCAGGGAATGCGGTCCAGGATGGCCTTGAGATCTTCGATTCCCCCGCCACCGGCGCCTGCGCGCCGCGCGCCCTTCGGGGTGCCGGTGGTGCCCGACGTCAGCATCACCAGCTTGCCCGCCCGGCCCGCTTTGACCGGGCGCGCTCCGGTGTGCGCGGCGATGAGGCCCTCAAGGGTGTCGATGTCCGGCGCGTCAGAGTCCGTCCAGCCCAGAATCCGGCGACACGGCGAGCCCGGTGGCACCGCTTGGTCGATGGCGTCGGCGAACTCTTCGTCGTAAATGACCAGGTCGACCTGTTCGCGGTGTACCACCTCGGCCAGTGCTGGGCCGGCGAACGACGTGTTGAGCAGCAACACGTCGGCACCGACCTTGTTGGCTGCGGCTAGCGACTCGACGAAGCCCCGGTGGTTGCGGCACATGATGCCCACCGTTTTCGGAGCCGCGACGGGGGCGACATCCTGCTTGGGGGCAGCGCCGGCCTGAAGCGCCGCGGCCAGCGCATCGCATCGTCGGTCGAGCTGCCGCCAGGTCAGGGTGCCGATCTCGTCGATGATCGCGGGGCGGTCACCGCACCGCACCGCCGACAGGGCGATCCCAGACGTCGTGGTCATTCCCTCGCGGCGCGACGCCGCCACCATCCGGACGTATTTGTCCGGGCGCAGCGGGGCGATCAATCGGGCCCCCGCCAGGGTTCGGAGCAGATCGCGGGTCGCGGCCAGCTTCGATGTCGCCATCGGTGTCAGCCCAGCACCGGTAACCGGCGTCCCTTTGCCAGCTTGTCCAGCGCCGCCTGCATGACATGACGGACGTGGGCGTCAACCTCGTCGATATCGGGATCTTCCCCGAACTCGGCCACGATGTCGATCGGCGGCAACACCTGCGCCACGATCTTGGTGGGCAGCGGCACGTTAACCGGAAGGACAGCTGACAGCCCGAACGGAAAACCGAACGAGATGGGCATGATCTTGACGCGCATGAGCTTGTCGAGCCGGACCGCCTTGGCCAGCCACTCACCACGGGACAAAAATAACTGGGCCTCCTGTCCGCCGATGGAGACCGCCGGGACTATCGGAACCCCCGCGTTCAGGGCTGCCTTCACGTATCCGGTGCGACCGTCGAAGTCGATCTTGTTCTCGGTCAGGGTGGGCCGGTACACGTCGAAGTCGCCGCCCGGGAAAACGACCACCACACCACCGGATCGGAGCGCCTCCTCGGCGTTCTCGTGGTTGGCGCGGATGAAACCGGTTCGGATCAAGTACTCAGCGGTCGGTCCGTTGAAGATAATGTCGTGACTGAGCGTGTAGACCGGCCGGTCGAATCCGAACTTCGCGTAGAAGTCGGTCGCGAACACCGGGACGTCCATCGGGAACAGGCCGCCGGAGTGGTTCGCGACCACCAGGGCGCCGCCCGGTGGGAACGAGTCCAGGCCGCGCACTTCCGACCGGTGGTAGCCCTTGATGAGTGGGCGGATGAAGCCCATCACGCGTTCGGTAAAGCCCGGATCCCACTTGGCGATCTCGGATGGCTCGATGTCGGTTGCGGTCAACACGCCCCCTTTGTTTTGCCGCGCTGTCCAGCGCGGAATTATCTGTGATCGTACCCGTGGTCGGTCGGCGCGCGACCACAACTTCGTCTGCGTTCGATAGCCAACTGGCTAGCGTCCCGAGCTGATCCTGGGGAGGCCGTGGCGGTGTACGAACTCTTTTGCTTTGACCAGGAATTCGATCTGGTCGGCGACGTCGTGCAACGGGCCGACACTACGGGTGGACCGGCACAGCACAACCGCTCCTTCCAGGGCGGCGATGCACATCACCGCCAGCGCCGCGGCGTCGGTCGGCTCGAACCCGTCTGAAGTGAACGCTCGGGTCAACGCATCACGCCAATGGCGGAATATCCGGCCCGCCTCTTCGGTCAACCGAGGTTCGTCGTCGGCAGAGCCGATAGCTGCGGCCACCACCGGACAGCCGGCGTTGTAGTCGCTGTCGATCAGCAATCGCTCCCAGAACGTGACGAAGCTGTCCATCAGCACCGTGCCACCCTGGTCGGCGGCGGCATCGATGTGGGCGGTAATAGTGTCACCGGCGTGGCGCAGCGCTTCGGTCAGGATTTGATTTCTGCCCTGGGGGAAGTGGTAGTAGACCGATCCGCGCGGCGCGCCGCTGCGTGAGAGAATCTCGTCGATCGTCACGCCCGCAGCGCCTCGCTCGCGCAGCACTTCTGCGGCGCTGACCAGCATGTTGGTTCGCGTCGGGCTGCGCTTGGTGCGCGCGGCGGGTGCGGTTACCGGCACGGCTCCACCTTCCATTTGGTCGCCTGACAGTCAGGCAGCATGCGGGTGGCGGAGTGGTGACGATCGCCATCCGGCGTTGCGCGGATCGGACCAGAAGATCCGGTGGCCAGGTCAGGCACGCGAAGTGTGAACTGAAAGCCGGTGACGTTGACTTCGATGATCTGCATCGGTGTTGCTCCTGTCTCGTGAGGTCACGCTGCCTCAGGACTATGCTGGTTAGCATAATCTATCGGTCTGGTGGGCGCAAATTTCGGCATCAGTCAGGCATGACGTGGCATCGGCTCAGGAGTGAGTATGCGGACTTGCATATTGCTCTCGAACGGCGTTGACTTGATCCGATGACGACCCCGCAATCTGAGCAGCCGCAAGATCTCGAAACCGTGACCCTTGAGCGGGACGGACACGTCTTGCTGATCGGCCTGAACCGACCCGACAAACGCAATGCGGTCAACCGCGCCATGCTCGCCGATCTGTCTCGCGCCTATGAGTTGTTGGAAGCCGATGGCGATCTGCGCGCCGGCGTGCTGTTCGCCCACGGCGACCACTTCACCGCGGGCCTTGACCTTGTCGACGTCGGCCCCACCATCGCGGCCGGCGAGACGTCGCTCCCGGCAGACGGCCGTGATCCATGGCGGTTGGACGGAACGTGGAGCACACCGCTGGTGGCCGTCGCGCAGGGCTGGTGCATGACCCTGGGCATCGAGTTATTGCTGGCGGCCGACATCCGGGTAGCGGCCGCCGGCACCCGGTTCGCGCAGATCGAGGTGCTGCGCGGGATCTACCCGTTCGGCGGAGCCACCATCCGGCTGCCCCGGGAGGCCGGATGGGGCAATGCGATGCGCTGGCTGCTCACCGGGGACGAATTCGACGCAGGCGAGGCGCACCGCATCGGCCTGGTCCAGGAGGTCGTTGATGAGCCCGCCGACGCGCTGTCTCGGGCCGTCGACATCGCGCGCCGTATCGCCGAGAACTCGGCGCCGCTGGGGGTGAAAGCCACGCTCGGGTCTGCGCATCTGGCACTCCAGGAGGGCGATTCCGCCGCGATCGAGCGGCTGCGTCCGGACGTGACGGCGTTGTTCGGCACGGCTGATGCTGCCGAGGGCGTGCAGTCCTTCATCGAGCGTCGCCAAGCCCGGTTTCAGGGCCGCTGAGAACTGGGCCGGTTCGACCGGGTGATCGCGGCGTGGGTGTTGTTCTCCGCCTAAGCCTCGATCCACCGACTTATTGCCCGGAAGTTGGGTGTTGATATGAGGAAAGTGCCCTCTGAGCTGGGATGATTGGAGTTGCCACACAACAATCAGGTCAGCTCAGGAAAGGCACTTCCAGTGCAAGTGTCGCACAACTTCACGTCTGCATCGGCGGTGTTCGACGACGACAACCTCGTGTCGTGCGCCGGGCTGGTTCCGGTGATGAGACTGGCCGAGCAGACCGGCCTGTCCGATCTGCTGGCTGACAAGGTGCGCATCGCCGAGCCCAGGATCAAGTCCGGTGCGGCCAACCCTGCCCCGAAGCTGGCCACCCTGGTCGCGGGGATGTGTGCGGGCGCGGACAGCATCGACGACATCGACGTGGTCCGCGCCGGTGGGATGAAGACCCTGTTCGACGGTGTGTATGCGCCCTCGACGATCGGAACCCTGCTGCGGGAGTTCAGTTTCGGCCACGCCCGCCAGCTGGAGTCGGTGCTGGCCGGGCATCTGGCCGGGTTGTGCGAGCGCGTCGAACTGTTGCCCGGCGCCGACGTACGGGCGTTCCTCGACATCGATTCGCTGCTGCGCCCGGTCTACGGACACGCCAAACAAGGCGCGTCCTACGGGCACACCAAAATCGCCGGAAAACAGATCCTGCGCAAGGGGCTCTCGCCGTTGGCGAGCACCCTGAGCACCGATACCGCGGCGCCGGTGATCGCCGGGCTGCGGCTGCGCGCCGGTAGAGCGGTTCGGGTAAGGGGGCGGGGCGGATGGTCGCCCAGGCGCTCACCACCGCACGCGCCGCCGGGGCCACCGGCCAGATCCTGGTGCGCGGGGATTCGGCGTACGGCAGCCGCGCGGTGATCACCGCCGCCCGCCGCGGCGGCGCCCAGTTCTCGCTGGTGTGGACCAAAAACAGTGCGGTCCGCGCCGCGATCGAGGCCATCGCCGAGACCGCGTGGACCCCCGTAGCCTATCCGGGCGCAGTCCGTGATCCCGACACCGGGGACTGGGTCTCTGATGCCGAAGTCGCCGAAATCCCCTACACCGCTTTCGCGTCCACTCCCGATGCGGTGACCGCACGGCTGATCGTGCGCCGGGTCAAAGACGCCCGCTACCACGACACGCTGTTCCCGATCTGGCGCTATCACCCGTTCTTCACCGACTCGACCGAACCGGTCGCCGATGCTGATATCACCCACCGCAGACACGCCATCATCGAGACCGTATTCGCCGACCTCATCGATGGCCCGCTGGCGCATATGCCCTCGGGCCGTTTCGGCGCCAACTCCGCCTGGGTCCTGTGCGCGGCCATCGCCCACAACCTGCTACGCGCCGCCGGCATCCTCGCCGGTGAGCACCATGGCGTCGCACGCGGGGCCACGCTGCGCCGACGCATCATCAACATCCCGGCCCGGCTGGCCCGACCGCAACGGCGGCCCGTGCTGCACCTGCCCACGCATTGGCCCTGGACCAACGCATGGCTTGCACTGTGGCACAACATCATCAAACCGCACCCGCCGCCACTGGCCACCGCAGCCTGACCACCCCGCCGAAAGGCCCGACCGGAACTGACAGGAAAAGCTGGACAGACCAGCGGCACGCTCACGCAACCAGCCCGCCAATCAAGATCAACCCACCACGCACTCACATCGCCAGGTCGATCGGTGGATCAAGCCTTAGGCCTGCGACTCGTTGGCCAGGGACACTTGATGTTGTGCGCGCCACAGGATTCGCCCGACGGTTTCCAGGAGCGGGTTGGGCACGTGGCCAATCGGTA
>Ga0114921_10001362_pt1 | contig 11238 bp, 8 predicted proteins | sample BentaG_FD_87016 | JGI IMG/M metagenome (GOLD analysis project Ga0114921, IMG submission 87016) | Deep subsurface microbial communities from South Atlantic Ocean to uncover new lineages of life (NeLLi) - Benguela_00093 metaG | ecosystem: Environmental > Aquatic > Marine > Oceanic > Sediment ...
ACTTACAAGGTGTTGCCTGGTTAGGCCTTCTGCATTCAACTTTATACGAACAGATGATATCATCCGTTCCTTGGCAACAGATAAGGGGGTGATTTCTTCGGCTACAACCTTTGTTGATTTCTCGTCCCTTGTCAGGTGACCCCGAACTAAAATGGGCATGTCACTTTTAACCAAGGTAGAGGTCTTTTTAAATATATCGGAAAATACAATAATCTCAATAAATCCGCTTAAGTCTTCCAAGGTTACAAAGGCCATCCGGTCGCCCCTTCTACTATTAATCTCTTTAACACTACTTGCCACACCCCCCAAGACTACAGAGGTTCCATCTTCTAATTCAGTAACTTGGGTTGCCTTTGTATTGGTAAGTGACTGAAGCTCCTGCTTATATTTCGCCAAGGGGTGGCCACTTATATAAAACCCTAGGGTCTCCTTTTCAAGGGCAAGCAACTCCATCTCCTGCCACTCATCCATCTCTGGTAGGTCAATGGTGTGCATACCCTCATTTTGAGCAAAGACGCCGAACATGTTGATCTGGTCGGCAACTCGTTGCTTTTGGAGGAATTGACCTTTCTCCAAAGCCTCCTCCAGAATAAACATAAGCTGAGATCTTTTTGCACCTGTAAAATCAAACGCCCCGCTTTTGATGAGGCTTTCAATAACCTTTTTATTTACCTTCCTCAAATCAACTTTTTGGCAAAAATCGAATAGAGAGGAAAATGAATCCTTTTTCTCCCGGGTAGAAATAATGGATTCAATAGCGGCAGTTCCTACATTTTTCACAGCTGCTAGACCAAAACGTATCTTGTCGCCAACCACTGTAAAATCCCTCTCGCTCTCATTGACATCTGGTGGAAGTATTTCAATACCCTTTTCCCGGCATTCCCCAATATACTTTACTATGTCGTCCGTAGAATCCATCTCCGATGTAAGAAGTGCGGCCATAAACTCCAAGGGATAATGGGCCTTAAGATAGGCGGTCTGATAGGCGATAAGGGCATAGGCAGCGCTATGAGACTTATTAAAACCATACCCACCAAACTTCTCCATAAGGTTGAAGACTCTCTCCGCTTTTTTCAAAGGTATATGCCCCTTCTTGGCCCCGTGGAGAAACCTATTCCTCTCTTCTCGCATAACTTGAGCGTTCTTCTTCCCCATGGCATGTCTTAAGATATCTGCTTCTCCCAGAGTATAGTCCGCAAGTATACTTGCTATTTTCATTACCTGTTCTTGATATACGATTACGCCATATGTATCCTTCAAGATATCTTCAAGTTGAGGTAATTCATAGTGAATAGGAATTTCTCTATGTTTTCTTTTTATGAAATCATCTAGCATGCCACTTTCCAAAGGACCAGGACGATAAAGGGCGATCAATGCTATGAGGTCACTAAAGCTTTCGGGTCCCATCCTAATCACCAAATTCCTCATACCAGAACTTTCAAGTTGGAATACACCCGTTGTGTCCCCAGAACTAAGAAGTGCATATGTCTTCTCATCTACCATATCCAAGGATTCCAGAGAGAAGGTAGGCTCTCTTTTTTTGTTAATAAGCTCTATGGCATGATCTATTACAGTAAGAGTTTTTAGGCCCAGGAAATCAAATTTTATAAGGCCAACCCTTTCTACTGATTTCATATCATACTGGGTGACAATCTCACCCTTCTGTCCCTTGTAAAGAGGAACGTGCTCTACAATAGGTTTATCGGATATGACCACACCTGCTGCGTGGATAGAAGCATGTCTGGGGAGACCCTCGAGAGCTCTTGCAATAGATAAAAGCTCTTTTATCTTTGGATTGTTTTCGCTCAACTCCTTAAGTCTATGTTCCTTTGCCAGAGCCTCATCTAAGGTGACATTCGGGATATTAGGAACCAGTTTGGCAATCCTATCCACCTCACTATAAGGTATATCAAAGGCCCTACCCACATCTCTAATAACTGCACGCGCCTGCATTTTTCCGAAGGTAATGATCTGGGCTACATTTTGGTGATCTCCATATTTTTTAGATACGTATTTAATTACCTCGTCCCTCCTATCCATGCAGAAATCGACATCGATGTCAGGCAGGCCCATCCGTTCTAGACTCAAAAATCTCTCAAAGAGGAGCCCATGGGTGATGGGATCTATGTCGGTTATCCCTAGAGCATAAGCTACAAGGCTTCCTGCGGCAGATCCCCTCCCTGGTCCCACAGGAATACCCTTGCGTTTTGCATAGTTGATGAAATCGGAAACAATGAGAAAATAACTGGAGAATCCCATCTTTCTAATTACATCCAGCTCGGTCTCCAGTCTCTTTTGGTACACTTCCTCTTCATTCTTTGAGAATCCCTCATTTTTCTCTTTTATCTGCATTATCCGTTGTTCCAAACCTCTTAAGGCAACCTTGTATAAATATTCATCTAAGTCTTTTCCTTCCGGAATGGAATATTTCGGGAAGTGGTGGTTGCCGAGATCAAGTTCCAAATTGCAAGCTTCTGCAATTTTTACGGTATTCTCCAAGGCGTACGGTAGGTCTTTAAAAGATGAATACATTTCCTCTGGAGATTTTAGGTATAACTGGTCCGAAGAAAATTTCATTCTATCTTGTTGGTTTACAGATTTTCCTGTCTGGATGCAAAGAAGGACATCATGAGCATTGGCATCTTCAGGTTTCAAATAATGGCAGTCGTTTGTGGCTACTAGTGGCAAGGAAAGAATGTGGCTGATCTCCAAAAGACCCCTATTTACCCTGTCTTGTTCGGGGAGTCCATTGGCCTGAAGTTCCAGATAGAATCTATCGGTGAATATTTCACTATACTCCCTGGCAGTCTTAACAGCCGAATCCATATCTCCCCTGGTAATTAAATAAGGTATCTCCCCATGTAGACAGGCGCTTAAGGCAATTAGTCCCTGATTAAGTTCTCTAAGAAGTTCCTTATCTATCCTAGGTTTGTAATAAAATCCCTCCAGATAGCTCAAGGTCACCAATTTTATGAGATTTTTATACCCCTGACCATCCATGGCCAAGAGGATGAGGTGGTGGGGTGTATCTGCAATTTGAGTACCCTCTTTACGAAAGCGACTATGTGGGGCCACATAAACCTCGCATCCTAGGATGGGCTTTACACCGTATTTTTTTGCTGTTTCATAAAATTCCACAGCACCAAACATATTCCCATGATCGGTAATGGCAATAGCAGACATACCGCATGCTACAGCCTTTTGAAAGAGATCTCTAAACCTTATTGCACCATCCAGTAGGCTATACTGTGTGTGGACATGAAGGTGGACAAAATCCTGGGACATGTATCCCCCTATATTTAATATTAATGGCTATTGAGTTAACTCAGCACCAGTTCTAAGTCTCTTTATGGTAGGAGGGTTTCTTTTTTGCTTTATGCCCATAGAATCATTTTACTAAGTAAAGTGAATAGTCCTATAATATTTTGTTGAGAGTTCTGAAAAAGTTCCACAGATGTGATGTTATGAAATTTTTGGGGTACCTCATCTGGACGAAGCGAACGGCCCCAAAGGGGTAAATCCTCAATTGTTTGACCCCGTGAGATAGGCAAAGCCGCCATCTCACGGGGGAGTTTTGAGGATTTAGTGAGCAAGTCCTAGATGGGTCAAAAATTTCATCTTACGGAGCGAAAAGGATTTTTTCAGAGATCTCGATTGATTACCCTACCTGATATTCGAGATAAGCCTATTGTTCCAGCCGGTAATTGGGTGCCTCTTCTGTTATGATGACATCATGAACATGAGACTCCTTTAAGCCTGCGGATGTGACTCTCACAAACTTCGCCTTTTCCACAAGTTCCTCGAGATTTCTGCAGCCTACATAACCCATTCCAGCCTTAAGCCCGCCCAAGAGCTGATAGATACTTGATGAGAGAGGACCCTTATAGGGTACACGACCTATTATACCCTCGGGTACGAATTTCATAACATCCTCTATCCCCTCTTGGAAGTATCTTTCCTTGCCTCCCAGTTTCATAGCCTCTATGGAACCCATCCCTCGGTATACCTTGTAGCTTCTGCCTTGATAGAGGATGGTTTCTCCAGGGCTTTCGTCAGTTCCTGCAAACAAACTTCCAATCATGACCGATTGGGCACCCGCAGCTAAGGCCTTGGTGATATCGCCTGAGAATTTTATCCCTCCATCTGCTATCACAGGAGTTTCATATTTTCTGGCAATAGGAATACAGGCCATGATTGCAGACATCTGTGGTACACCCACACCTGCAATAACCCTAGTAGTACAAATGGAACCAGGCCCAAGGCCCACCTTTACTGCATCTGCACCTGCCTTAATAAGGCTTTCAGCACCCTCCGGGGTTCCCACATTTCCTGCCATTAATTCTATATTAGGGAAATTTTCCTTAGAGCTTTTGACTGCATCTATAACCTTTTTGGAATGGCCATGAGCTACATCTATAACAATTACATCCGCCCCGGCCTTAAGGAGGGCATCAATCCTCGACTCTCGATCTGGACCCACACCCACGGCCGCTCCTATCCTTAGCCGGCCCAAACCATCCTTACAGGCATTAGGATATTTTTTTATCTTCTCGATATCTTTAATGGTGATAAGACCTTTGAGATTGCCTTCATCATCTACTACCAGTAGCTTTTCGATGCGATGTTTGTGAAGTAACGCCTTGGATTCCTCAAAGTTTATTCCCACTGGGGCGGTAACCAGGTTCTCCTTGGTCATAATATCCCCGACTTTCTGGTCAAAATTGGTCTCAAACCTAAGATCCCGATTGGTTACTATACCTACTAGCCTCCTATTATTTCCAACTACCACAGGAACTCCAGAAATTCGATACCTACTCATAATCTCCAAAACCTCATGAATCCGCTGCTCAGGATAGACGGTAACCGGATCTACAATCATTCCACTTTCAGATTTCTTCACCTTTTCTACCTCCATGGCCTGAGCATCTATCTCCATGTTTCTATGAATAATCCCTATACCGCCTTCACGGGCCATACTTATAGCCAATCGGGATTCTGTGACTGTATCCATGGCAGAGCTTATAATAGGGACATTTAGAGGAATATTTCTGGTAAGTACCGTAGTTACATCTACATCTTGAGGGGTAGCCTCGGTTACACCAGGAACCAATAGTAAGTCGTCAAAGGTTAGTCCTTCTGGAATTTCTCTATACATCTTTCTTCCCCAATTAAACTTAGAAGCCAGAATTCAGAATTAAGGGTTCAGGTAATTCATAAAGGATTCCTTCAAGTAGGCCTGAATCTGAGACTGTGAGCGTATCAAAATCAAAGACACCCATGACTTTTAAGACAATTAAGATGCCTGCTATAATTACATCCTCACGCCCTTTCTCCAATCCAGGGATAGATAACCGATCCAGAACTCTCATTTTTTTGAGCCTATCGAAAAGCTGCTCAATCCAAAAGCGTTGCAAAATTAGGTTATTGATAAGAGCAGGATCGTAGGTTGTTAGGCCCAAATAGATGGAGGCTAAGGTAGTAACCGTTCCTGCCGTGCCCACCAAGAGACAATCCTCTCCTTGCAAATCTGGCCACTTTTCCAAAAAGGAGTCTTTCAAAGATACGACCTTCTTCTCAATCTCACCTTCTAAGTCTTCAAGTTCTTGCGCTTCAGGAGGATCGGTGTGGATAAACGTTTCTGTAAGATGTACCACCCCTAAATGTGTGCTTACAACCTCATAGGGCCCATCAACATTGCCAAGGATGAATTCTGTAGTCCCGCCACCAATATCAAAAATAAGAAATCTGCCTTTGTATCCCTTCAAGATTGAGATCACACCCCTTAGGTTTAAGTTAGCTTCTTCCTCCCCGGATATTACATCAAGCTTGATACCAGCCTCTTTATTCACTTGACTGAGAAAATCTTTGCCATTTGTGGCCTCTCTCGCCACACTGGTGGCTACTGCCCTATATCGGCTAACCTCATAACTTCTCATCAACTGGGAGAAGGTCTTTAAAGTTTCTATAGTTCTTTCAATTGCTTCCTCGCTTAAATAGCCTCTTTTTGAAAACCCCTCTCCTAACCGTGTAATTTCCCTTTTAATCAGAAGGGGTCTGAAGTCTCTGGAGTTAGTATTATCCTCTGCTATGAGCAACCGCAAGGTATTGGTTCCTATGTCTAGAGAAGCTATGTGTTCCATCTTTTTGAGATGTAAACCCCGCACCTCGCTCTGAAGGGCAAGCCCCGTGGGATTTAATTCACTTGGTACCCAATCCAACGGGGCGAGGCATTATGAGGTGCGGGGTAAATCTAACAGAATGAGCTCTCCATTTCAAGACCAAATTCAATAATTTTTGTTGAAAACAATAATTTGTCTATGCACTGAAACAACCATGACCCTGATGGGTTACCAAGAATTATGAATTTTCCTAACCAAGCCTCTGTCTTGGGCAGTGGCAAATGCATTTTTAGAGCAAATTTCAAGAATGGTACCAGAAATGAAATGGATGAAATTTTCTTAGAATTATGGTAATGATTTGCCAGATGTATACGAGAGAATTTCTTCTGACTGCCAGTGCAAAAGGGAGAAAGAATAGATATACCCTCCTTTCGGATGTAGCATTGGAAACCTTACGAGAATATTGCAAAGAATATAGACCTTCGAAATGGTTGTTCTCAAGTCAAGATAAGGGTGGGCATATAACAACAAGGACTGTTGAGAAAATATTTTCAAACAGGCTCAACCCCTACTAGCCACAAGATACTGTGATTAATAAATGTCATAAACAATGCTATTATGGACTAACTTATTGGAGATTATCCAAGGAAGGGAACCTAGTTCAAGATATTGGTGTAGAGCTGTAGAGAATTGTTAAGAATTCCACCGCACTGCATCTAACACGGTGTAAAAGATTACGCTCGCCCCATTCAAATTCTGTTTACGCAGAACTTCTTTTACGCGGGAAACGTTAGGCAAAATGCCTATAAGACCGTATGAGGAGCAAGGACAAAGACAGGAATGGTGCCTCTTTGGAATGCCGCCAACGGGCCTTCCATTCACGCGGAATTAGTAGGGTGGGCCTGGGTGAAATTAGGCCACCAAATCTTGGTAGCTCAAAAGGAAGAGAGAACTCGCCGGCTAAATAAAGTGTGTAACGAGAGGACTTGAACAATGAAAATCACTTACGTATCAACCTATCTTCCCAAACAGTGTGGGATTGCTACTTACACAGATTATCTCATTCACGGAATTAGAGAAGTGGACCCCGCCTCAGAGATCAAGATCGTTGCTGAGCAGGGAGCATCTCCCATTAAAAAGAATAAACTAGAGGTAATTCTCTCCTGGGATAGAAATGAGGATTATGTAGAATCTATTGTTTCACACACAAAGGGCTCCGATGTAGTCCATATTCAGCACGAATACAGTATATACAAATTTGATGATAGATTGCCCTCGGTGCTCCAAGGATTGGATCCAAACGCCAGGAGGGTAATAACCATCCATTGCGTGAGACCAGCTCAATTCTCCGAAAGAGGGGCCCTAGATGAGAATTTCGCCGCAAGAATCGCTCAACTTGCCGATCGGGTCATCGTGCATCTTGAGTCGCAAAAAGCAATCTTGACACGACTTGGAATACCATCGGAAAAGATTCACATTATTCCCCATGGAACAGAATTCAGCGATGAAGACAAAAAAGCTTCACGAAAGAGGCTCGGACTGCCCAAAGACGCAAAGATACTTCTCATGTTCGGGTTTGTTAAGAAACATAAGTGTCTACACATCGTTCTTGAGGCTCTCGGCAAGATTTTGGAGAAATTCAAAGACGTATATCTTTTTGTGGCCGGAGGTCTTGCTCCCACAGCCTCACAGAAGGACAGGGACTATGCAGAATATGTGGGCAAGAGGATAGGGGAACTGGGGCTTCAGAAGAACGTCATCTACCCAAACAGGTTCTTCCCAAACGAAGATGTGCCATATCTGTTTGGAGCGTCCGACATTGTCCTGTTCCCATACTACGAGGAGGACCGGTCTGCATCCGGGTCATTTCATCTGGCCATAGGTGCAAAGAAGCCTATTATTGCCTCAAGGATACCCAAGTTTGAGGAGCTGAGGAACATTTGTGATGAACTCCTTGTCCTTCCATATAACTCTTCTGGAATCGCAGGAATAGCCGTTCGTCTTTTTGAAGATCCAGAATTCCGGCAATACGTCGTTGATCGAACCGAAGGGTATAGAAAGCTCACCTCATGGCGAGCCGTGGCAAACCGGCATTTACGGCTGTATAAAGGGAGATAAGATGAAAATAGCAATATTGTCGAGATGGAATACTGCTTGTGGTGTGTCACTTCATGCTGAACTTGTTGGCAGAGAATTTGTAAAGAATGGACATAGCTTAACTGTCTTTGCACCTAACAATATAAGACCCGTGGGGAAAGACGAAGAGTATGTAATTAGATGCTTCAGTGATAAAGGCAATCATATAGAGACTTTTTTTCATCCTGAGCCCTTTTTGGATACCGATTACAAAGTGCTGATTGTGGAACGGGTGGAGTGGGTGCCGTTGGAGCCGCTGAGGAAAATCTTCACCGAGATAAAGAAAAAGGCGAAGGTAATTTATGTGGTGCATGAGAGGAGATTGCCGACCAACCCTCTATTTTCCGAATTGGATTGGGACGCTGTAGTCTGTTTTGACCATCGGTATAAAGAACAGTAGCTAAAAAGGTTTGAGGAAGATAAAATCCATATAATCCCCTATCCCACAGGCCACTTGTGCAGGGGAGACAAACAGAAAGCAAGGAGAGAACTGGGTTTACCATTGGATAAGAGAATAGTGTTCAGCTATGGCTGGGCGCCAGAATTGCACATCTTCCCCATACTCTCTGCGCTTCGAGGGTTAAATGAGAATTATCCATTTGTCTACCTTGTCTTGGCTGATCCAAAGTATATTGCAGAAGACGTCCAACCACTGAGAGACCACCGATTTATAGAGTTAAGACATGAACTCACCCTGAGGGAGCGAATCTATACCTATCTTCTTGCCTCCGATGTGTACCTCATTCACAAGCAGAAGGAAGAGGCGCGTGAAGGTGAGGCTGTCGTACCAAGTGCTATCCTGATGTGTCTGGGTGTGTCAACTTCTATAGTTACATCAGACACAGAATTTGTCTGGTTTTTAAACAAAGAAGTTATGAAGTATTCAAGCGAGGATGAACTTTGTAGGCTACTAACCAATGTTTTTGAGGGGGACGAGATTGTTAACGAAACGCTAAAGACGGCCGAGGAATATGCAATTAAGCGCTCACCAAAGAAAATTGCAGGAGAATTTATGAAGTTGTTTGATGAACTATTGTGAGAGGTGGTGACATGGAGGCCTTTTTGGATCGTACTGTCGAAAAATTAGGAGAGGGGAAAGTAATTCAAATCGAGTCAGGAGAGACCATTTTCAAACTGGTCTCCTATGAAAAAAATCCCGTGGTAAGACCTCAAGACATCGGGCTCACCTGGTATGAGAACGACGAGTTGAAGATCGGTGCTGTTTTTAACCCTGGAGCTGAATTGTTTCAGGACAGGGTCATTCTTACACCAAGGTGCCATCGCAATTATCAAAAGGGCTCATTCTTCGACGAGACGCTCGGCATCGAGCGCTACTGCCTGGAAAACTATACCTCTGAGGTTTGGCCTTTGGTGAGCGAGGATGGCGTCCATTTCACCAGATTCCATAAAGCGGCAATCCGGGGCGATGGCACAGAGCACAAAGACTTTACTCACGGGATAGAGGACATCCGGATCGTTAAGTACGGCCGGAGGTATCTGCTGATTGGGTGTGGCAAGATCAAACCCTCGTTCAAAGGTGCGAACGCAGACCGGATCGCCACCTACTCGACCCACGATTTCGTGAGCATCACCTATCATGGCATGGTCGAATCCTTCGACTCGCGCAATGCCGTCCCCTTCTCCGAGCCGGTGAACGGCCGGCACTATATCCTGTTGCGTTTTCATCCCCATATGCACCTGGATTTTCTTGAAGCCGGCATGGATCAATTACTGAATCCTTCCAAGCACATAGAACACTGGGAAAAAATCTATGAGCGTCGGAGCCAGAATCTACTTTTAGAAGCTGGGCATTACCCACACGAGAAGGAGAAAATTGGCCCAAGCACCCAGGTGATCAAAACCGATAGAGGTTGGTTGCTCATCTATCATGCTGTTGGTGAGATAGAGGATAATATTTGTAAAGCTTACGGGTTGGCAGAGAAAATTGAAAGAGGATATTCTGTATGCGCAGCCCTCTTGGATCCAGACGATCCCAGAAGGGTACTTTGTCGAACCAGAAATCCTGTCTACATTCCTTCAGCCCCTTATGAATTACATGGTAACGATAAGTATCCAGTGGACGTGCCTGCAGTCGTTTTTCCCGTAGGTGCTGTTGTTCGAAAAGGCAAACTGATTGTCTATGCCGGAGCCGCTGATAAATACATCATTCTCTTAAGCTGCGAGCTTGATAATTTAGTTAATTACTTGTGGGAGTATTGCAAGCATATTGCATAGGAGCTATTATTGATCGGGCACACATCGCCTAACAGCGACTAAAAAGCTCCGTTTCACTTCGCCCAAATTGCCTTCGGCAACTTCCTTTACCCATTCAGAACTTCGTTACAAAAGGCGTCTCGAAGGCAATTGCGCTAATGTCCTGCGGCATACACTGAACCTGAAGAGGGAAGTACATAATCATTAGACAGGCTACCCTCAAATGATGTCAGATATCACATTGAATGCTTCTTTCTCTCTCCCGAGGCCATTCCCAACCTTTTCACATTAACAAATAGAGGAAAGATATGGATCAGTTGTGGAAGAGGGTTGGGTTTTGCTTGACAAACATCCCCTGATATGTAAACTAATTGTGTATCAATTATTTCACAATTATATAACAACTGGAGGAAGGCAATGCGCTTTGTTACAGTCCGAGACCTCAGGCTCAAGCCAGCCGAGCTTTGGAGACGCCTGAAAACCGAAGGCGAGATCATTGTTACATCTAATGGAAAACCCGTAGCAATTCTTGCAGGGGTGTCGGAGGAGACACTTGAAAAGACCTTGGCTATCTTCCGCCGAACTAGAGCAGCCATTGCTCTTGACGAGATGCAGCGGTCTGCCTTGAAGTCTGGAGCTTCAAAACTAAGTGCTGCCGAGATAGATGAGGAAGTTAAAAAAGCTCGGCAGGATCGTGAACGATGAGGGTTGTCCTTGATACTAACGTCTTGGTTTCTGGAATCCTCTATCCATATAGCAAACTGGCGTC
>Ga0114921_10001363_pt1 | contig 11234 bp, 12 predicted proteins | sample BentaG_FD_87016 | JGI IMG/M metagenome (GOLD analysis project Ga0114921, IMG submission 87016) | Deep subsurface microbial communities from South Atlantic Ocean to uncover new lineages of life (NeLLi) - Benguela_00093 metaG | ecosystem: Environmental > Aquatic > Marine > Oceanic > Sediment ...
CCTGAGTTCAATCTCGGCGTTACTCGGGTAACACGCCCTGCTCACGAAGAAATGCCACGATCTCGGCGATCATCTCGCGCCCGTCGAGCAGCCTGGGATCGTTGTGATCGGCGCCGGGGATCTCGACCAAGCGCTTAGGCTGCGGAGCGGCGTCGTAAAGCCGTCTGCTGAGGTCGGCAGGAACAATGGCGTCGCCCGTCCCCGCGATGACGAGCAGCGGCGCTGTCAGCCTCGTGATGCGCTCGTGCGACAGATAGCGGTCGAGGAGCAATCGGCCGACCGGCAGCCACGGATAGTGCAAGCGGCCGACGTCGGCCAGTGACGTGAATGGTGAGCGCAACACCAGTGCCGCCGGCGGCGTCTGCACGGCGAGGCCGATCGCCACCGCGGCGCCGAGCGACTCCCCAAAGTAGACGATGCGGTTGGGGTCGACATCGGGACGCGCGGCCAGCCAGTCACGCGCCGCGCGTGCGTCGTCAGCCAGCCCGTCTTCGGTCGGGGGGCCCGGGTTGCCGCCGTAGCCGCGGTAGTCCAGAAGCAGCACCGCAAGGCCAGCGTGGTGCAGCGCTGCGGCAAGCGGTGCACGCGCCGAACGGTCACCGGCGTTGCCGTTGAAGACCAGAACCGCCGGAGCGGCCGCCGAGTGGGGGTCCTCCCCTGCGAGAGGGAGGTGCCCCCGCCTTGCGGGGGCATACCAGGCACCCAGCCGCAAACCGTCCGCCGTCTCCAACACGACGTCTTGAGCGCCAGGCAGGATCATTGACGCCGGCGGCACAGGCCCCGGCGAGGGGAAGTAGATCAGCCGCCGCTGCTGTGTCCAGAGCAGGGCGAAAAGTCCGGAAGCCACAAGCGTGACGATAACGACGGTGACGAGCGCGGTGCGGGCGCCGGGCATATTCGGGCGCGAGCGCATGCGCGAATTCTGCCAGCCGGGGGTATGCGGATGTTCCGGGCGGTGTTACATGGTGATGTCACCGGCGCGAGGAGGTCCGAATGAAGGCGATGCAGCTTACGGCCTGGAAGTCAGCACCAGAGGTCCGCGAAGTGCCCGAACCCGACCCAGGCCCGGACCAGGTCGTCATCCGGGTGGCCGGCGCGGGCGCCTGCCATTCGGATCTGCACCTGCTGCACGACTTCGATGCCGGTCTGGTGCCGTGGAATCTCCCGTTCACGCTCGGCCACGAGAACACCGGATGGGTGCACACGCTCGGCGCTGGTGCCACCGGCTTCGACGTCGGCGAGCCGGTCGCCGTGTACGGAGCATGGGGTTGCGGTCGGTGCAAGCGTTGCCAGGTCGGCATGGAGAACTACTGCGAGCGCGCATCCCTACTCGGCGTCGGCGGTGGCGGGCTCGGCGTCGATGGCGGCATGGCCGAGTTCATGCTCGTGCCGGCGTCGCGCCTGCTCATCCCGCTCGGCGACCTCGACCCGGTCGACGCCGCCCCGCTCACCGACGCCGGGCTGACCCCCTACCACGCCGTCAGGCGCTCACTGCCAAAACTGATGCCCGGCACCACCGCCGTTGTCATCGGCATCGGCGGGCTCGGGCATCTGGCCGTCCAGATCTTGCGGACACTGACGACGGCACGCATTGTCGCCGTAGATACCCGACGCGAGGCGCTGGAATTGGCCGAACGCAGCGGCGCCGACCACATCGTGCGATCGGGTGACACCGCTGCCAATGAGATCCGCGAGCTGACAAAGGGTCTCGGCGCCGACGTCGTGATCGACTTCGTGGGCGCTGAACCCACCCTCACGCTGGCGTCCACGGTGGCGCGACCGCTGTCCGACATCACCGTGGTCGGCATCGCCGGGGGCACCTATCCGTTCGGCTTCTTCACGGTCCCGTACGAGGCCAGCATGGCCAGCACGTATTGGGGCTCGCGACCCGAACTGATGGAGCTGCTCGAGCTAGCCCGCGCCGGTCGCATCACGGCCGAGGTGCACCGATTCGCACTCGACGACGGGCCGCAGGTATATGAGCGGCTGGCGGCCGGCGAGCTCACCGGTCGAGCGGTCGTGGTGCCGAACGGGTGAACCGGGTCAGCCGCGCAGCGCCGCGCGCTGGCGAATTCTTGCAGCCCGGTGCGCGTGCCTCACGCCCGGCATACGCTGCCAATAGAGTCGGCAACCATATGACGAGGAAGTATGGCCCCTAACGCGCGTCTACGCTGCGCAGCGGCCGGGCTTGTTGCCTCTGTGGCCGCGATCGCGTTTGTGTCACCGGCCGCTGCCGACCCGATGGACCCAATCCCGGGGAACGGTTTCTTTCTCGCCGGGCCTGACATTGCGCCGGGCCTTTACCGGACGGGCAGGACGGAGTCTCAGTTACACAACGGGTCCGGTCTGCGCCGTGGTGTCCGGTACGCCTCGATTGCGACCGCGGCTCATAGAACCGCCACGATCACCGTTTGGAATGGCGGGAGGTGGCGGACCTCAGTAGCGATCAAGCTCGATCAACCGCTCGTCGCTGATCCCGAAGTGATGCGCGATCTCGTGGAGTACGACGTGCCTGGCCTCGCTGCGTAGACGATCGGCGTCGCCGGCAGTGAGTCGCGTGATCGGCCCGCGGAAGATGCTGATCTTGTCAGGAAGCACTCCGCCGTACATGCTGCTCCTTCGCGGAAGCGGAATGCCGCGGTACAGGCCGAGCAGCGGTTGCCCGTCGGGAGGCTCGTCCTCGACGACGATCTCGACGTTGCTCAATGCCGCACGGAGATCGGCCGGCAAGGAACTCAGCGCGTCGTCAATCGCCTCTTCGAACGGATCATTGAGACTCGGGTCCGAACGCGCATTCATCTCCGCAAGGGTGCCAGACTCGCGTTGTTAGTGTTTGTCGCCCTGGGCAGTGTTGTCGACGCTGTCTTCTGAGTGAAGTCCACTCCTCACCTGCTAGGTGGACGGCGGTCAGCGGAACCTCGGGCTAACTGGTGAATCCAGCCAGTTCGCGTGCCACCGCATCGAATGCGCGCAGCGTGTCCAACAGCATGTGCGGGTCTTCTGAGTGCGGCTGGGTGGATAACTTGGCGGCGACCACCTCCGCGGCGCGGTTGACGTAGATCATCTGACCCAACATGCCCAGGCACAACACGACGTTGCTGCCCGGGTAGGGGAACCACACTTGGTTGCGGTACATTCCGCCGGGCATTCGGGTGTCGTCGGAGCTGGCGGCGAACGCTTGACGCGAGTCGGGCCCGCCGTTGAGATTGTCGGCGATCCACGCCGCCGGCACCACTTGCTGCTCGGCCAACGAGACACCGTCGCGCAAGAACAGCGACCCGAACCGGATCATGTCGGTAAGACAGGCACTGATGCCGCCATTGAACATTCCGGTGCCGACCATGTCTACGCCGATGGTGGCGTCGCATTGGGCGCCGATGCGGCTCCACAGCAGCTCCGACATCAGGGCGGGCATCTGCTGGCCGCCGGCAACCTCGCAGATCCAGCCGAGCACATCGGTATCACACGAGCGATATTCGAACGGGCCGCCGTGAGCCGACTTCTGCCGCAAGGTCAGCAGGAAGTCGTACAGCGTGGAGGGGACGTCCGGACTGCTCTTGGGCGCCCACCCCATCGCCTGGTCGAGGATGTGTATCTCCGCGGCCGGGTCGCCATAATCATCTGAGAAGGCGATACCCGACCTCATGTCCAGCAGGTGGCGCACCGTCGCACCGGCGTAGCCGCAGTTCGCCAACGCGGGAACGAACGCCGTGACCGGCGCGTCAAGCTCGATCGCACCGGCCCCGTGCAGCGCGCCGACGACGGCGGCCACCAGCGATTTGCTCACCGAGAACAGCAGGTGCCGGGTCTGGGCCCCCAGGCCGTCGAGGTACTCCTCGGCCACCATCGACCCGCGGTAGGCGACGGCCCACCCGTCGGTAGCGGTGGTGGCCATCACCGCGCCAACGGTGGTGGCCACCCCGTCAGTGCTGTTCACCGGGATCTCGGCCACCGGAGCACTGGCTGTGGGCAACGCCGCGGGCGGCCCGGTCCCGCGCGAGACTACCGCGGTCGGCACCAAGTCTTCGACGTGCTGGAATGACCAATGCGCATAGGGCGCCGACAGCCAGTTGTCCAGTGAGATGCCGGCCGGGACGCGACCAGGTTCGCCGCCGATCATGCGCGCGGTTTCGCGGGATCGCCGGGTGGTCGGCTGACCATGGGTGCGCTGCTTCCAGCTGGGAGGCTATGCGGATGAGGAGATCGTCTCGGCTGAAGTCGGCGGCGAGCTGGACAAGATCGGGTAGCCCGGGTGCGATTGTGTTGGCGGTCTCGGTGGCTGCATGAGAACTGAGGCGAGGATAAGGCGACGGTTTCAGCCGGCACTAGTCGACGACACCGTCGGCGGGGTGGTAGACGGCAAAGTACGCCCTCCCATGCCGTTGGCGGTAGCGGGTTTGGCGCAGCGGTGTATGCGGGAACGCCCGAATCAAGGGCTCGCGCACGATGTCGGGTGTGTTTCGGGCAGCTCGTGCGGCTGCTGCTCATGCTCGTGCGACGAGCCGCGAGACGGTCGGAGTGGCCGGCGCCAGGGGTGTTGAGGCGAACTTTGCCTTGATGCCGTTGACCCAGCGCCGGCAGTGCTCGGTGAGCTGGTAGTCCTCGGTCTGCAGGTGCCCGCGGGTGACCAGCACGCCGAGTTGGGCCCCCTCGCAGCGTAAATCACCAGGTGCAGCGATACGCATGTAAAAGGCCTCGGACTCGTCAGTCACCGACGCCGAGTCGTTGGCAGAGCGCGCAAAGGAGACGTGCCCGGCTTCGTCGAGGCGGTACACACCGGTGCCTGGCGTCGCGGTGAAGAGCTCGACGTCCGGCGAGGTCTCCGCCATTATCACCTGACCCCAGACTTCGTCCTCGCCATAGCCCCGTTCCCAGCGCGAGTTGATCTCCTCGATGTCGAGTTCGTACTCCACGTCCATGCACTCGAGCAGGTGGAAGAGGAACAGCGGCATGTCGGCGTAGGCCTCGGTGGTCAGGTTCGTCATCGGGCTGGCGCCGCTCAGGCGCGGGTTCACCTCACCGAGGTAGAGCTCGTCGGAATCCAGGTCGTGCAAGAGGTCCACCTCGAAGTAGCCGTGGTACCCCTCGCGGCTCATGACGTCGCCCAGCTTTCGTACCATTTCTCGCGCGGCGTGCATCTGTGCCGGTGGCAGCACCTCGCGCCAGATGTCATTACCGCACCAGGCCCCCTTGTGCGTAGTCAGCTCCGGGTAACCGACGAGACTCGTCATCGCGGGGCCGATCACAGTGCCGTGGCGGGTCACGGTGCCTTCGAGGCACACCTCGACATTGCGGAGGCGCTTCATGACTTTGACTTCCTGCTGCCCGACAAGGTCAGCGGCGCAATGGTCCCAGTCGCGCTGACCGCGCACAAAGAACGTCCCGCTGCCGGCATCGCCGTAGGCGTCCTGAACGACCAGGTCATCTCCCAACCTGGCGCTTTGCGCGAGCGCCAGCAGCTCGTCGTAGGAGCCGGCCCGCCCGATCACGTGAGGCACGCTCGGCACGCCCGCCTCATCGGCCAGGCGCGTCATGACGGTCTTGGAGTCGAGGCGATGGAGCAGCTCCACCGGGGGGTGCATGACGTCGAGCCCCGCCTGGTGCGCGAGGGCTTGGGTCTGAGCGTCAAGCATCACAAAGCAGGCCTTGCCACCTGGCCCTCGTTCCGCCAAGAACCCCAGCGTCTCAGGATCGGACAGGAGGTGGTTGCACACATCCCCCATGGACCCGAAATCCCTGCGGTCGCGCCGCCGGGGTACGAACACGCGCGGGTGTGCGCCCTCGAAAGAGTCAAAGTAGTTCAGGTAGAAGAAGTTCCGTACCCAGCGGTCGATGCCTAGAAGGTTGAACGGTGTCGGCGAGATGAAGTACAGCGGCACGGCGTTGGTGTGAAAGAACGCGCGTACGTCCGAGAGGCCGTTCAGCGGGCGGCGCGGCTCGGGCTCAGGCCCGCCGGCGTGCACGATCACGCCGGCCGCGGTGACGTCGACGCCTGAATCCGGCGCAAGAACCGCGGCGCGGGCAGGGGCGCTGCGGTCAGCGCGACGGCGATGAAATGACATACCCCCATTCCACAAGTGTGCACCCTGCAGAACCGCAGCCTCGCCGCGGGTAGCGACAGAAGGGGACGTTGATTCATCCGGTGAAAACGACGGATCTACCAGTAACCCTGCATATTCGATTCCGTCGTATTCGAGCATCGGGGCGTATTTGGTCGGTACAAGTTGTGACCCTTCGCTGTCCAGCGGCGACAGCGCGCGGTTGTGCCCGCCGCACAGCTTCCGCGACGACAGCGACTTCGCTCCGATGGTCTCCTGCTTCGCCTCTGGCCCCTGCCAGGCAGCGCCTTCCACCATCGCGACCTTGTTGTCAACCGAAATGGCTTCGAGGAGGTCGTCGCTCAAGAAGCGTTCCAGCGTTAGGTCTTCACCGCAATCGTTGCTCGCGCACGCGTAGCACCCCCGGTTCGCGTAGCCGGTGCGCGGTCCGGTGAGCAGTGCGGGCGGCCGCTCGGCGACCCACGAATGATCAGGTGCGCGGTAGCACCGTTGGGCCTCGCGGCGAGAGCCGCATGGGCAATTGTCTTCCGGCGCCAATGACGATGCTGATAATCGAGTCGCCCATGGGATCTCAGCGGTTCTTAGGACAAGCGGTATGAGGGTAGTTCACCTGCCCACGGCCGACCCGGCAAGCCGGCTTGCCACTGCGTAGCCGGGAGGTCAGGGGTATCAGGGATATAGCGATGCCGGTGTCCTGAGGACCACACCCAACTGGGTGGGGTCAGCGCCGGCGTATGTGAGTGTCCGCCCGCGCGGCAGACGACCGCTACTCCTGAGTTCCAAGTCAAGTCATCCGGGAGCGGCTAGGAAATGAAGCACTCCGTGAGACAGAACAGGCCGAAGTCGCTGTGAGACAACACGAAAGAGTGCAGGTCAGGGCGCCCGCTAGATGCAATCCGAACTGAGAACCTACAGGTCTCAAGTTTGACTGCACTTTCTCACCACAGGGGCACCGGCGGCCAACGCTCCCGAGAATCGCTGTGCGCTCAACCGGAGATGAAGCGTCAGGAACCCATTGCCGCCGGTCGGCGAGCGCGTGAGCCCTGCCGTCTATCGGTCGCCGATCCCATTCCGCGACTGGTAGTGCCACGCGACCCGTCCGTATCGAGACTCAGCGGGTTTTAGAGGTCGTAAGCTCGGGGCTTTTCAATGAGTCGCCATCCAAGCGTCTGGTCGAAAAAAAATGCCTCAGTTTACAGATTTTGTGCGCGTGCCTCACGCCCGGCATACGCTGCCAATAGAGTCGGCAACCATATGACGAGGAAGTATGCTCCTAACGCGTCTGCGTCGCGCAGCGGCCGGGCTTGTTGCCTCTGTGGCCGCGATCGCGGTTGCGTCACCAGTCGCTGCCGACCCGATGAACCCAATCCCGGGGAACGGTTTCTTTCTCGTCGGGCCTGACATTGCGCCGGGCCTTTACCGGACGGATGGGACGGCGTCGGACTGGATGGTTTGGATAAACGATGTGCCGACAGAGGACTCAATGTGCGTGTGGTTTACGTACAGCACGCCTGACGCGAACAAAGAACATGTAGTCGAGACGAATATCTCTGTCGGTCCGATGTATGCGAATATCAACTCGACGGTGAAGGCTTTCGAGTCGCGGAACTGTCAACCCTGGACCCGGGTCACCTGAGTCTCAGTTACCCAACGGGTCCGGTCTGCGCCATGGTGTCCGGTACGCCTCGATTGCGACCGCGGCTAGTAGAACCGCCACGATCACGTTGGAGCCGCAGCCCTGACAGCCCTGACAGCCCTGACACCCCTTGGCCACCACCGCGCTGTTTTCTCTTTTCCCACAACACGTCTCACGACGACTGGACGTGTCATTTTCTCAGCGGTGATGTCATCTGGTTGTCACCTGTCTCTCAGGCGTGTCATATCTGGTATGGGCGTACCGAAATCCAAAAAGTGGCCTGGCCGTGCAGGTTTCGTTACCGACTCCACAGGTCGGCCTCAGGCCGCCGTTGGGTGGAGCACAGCGTATCTCTGCAATCTGGAGTGAAGCAGCCCACGAACAGATGAGGTGATCCAAGTGCTCACTACGTACCTGTGCGGCGCGCTCGTTATTACGCTGGCGGTGATCGGCGGCGCCATCCGGTTTTCCGATCCACGTACAGAAGGAAGGCCTCTTACTCGAGTAGCGTTAGCTGTCCTCGCCGGTGCGCTTTGGCCGGTCGTCGCTGTTGTTAGTCTGTTGTCGCTAGTCTTTGTGCCGCTGTTGGTCTAGGGTGCATCAACCCGACATGTCCGCTCGGTTGTCATCGCTCTCGGCCACAACCTTTTTGGGGTGACGGACCGCAGTAACCGGCCAGCACAGAAGCGCCCCCGTCGACACCGCTACCTTCGGCCGTATTGTGTTCGGATCATGCTGTCCGACTGTGCTTCTCATTGTAGTAGGGGGCACTGCCACCGGCCCCTAGCCACAGCGCAGACTGGGTTCCAGTCCTCGGCAGTAGCGTCTGGTCCGCGGGAACACGCCACCCCCAACCAGTCAACCAAGCCGGGGGGCAGACCCGTGCTGCTGCGGTTAGCCTTGCGAGCATGGCACGCATCGTCATCATCGGCGGCCACGGCAAGGTGGCCCTGCACTTGGCCCGCATCCTGCGAGAACGTGGTGAGGAGGTGAGGTCGGTGTTCCGCAACCCGGCGCATGCCGCCGACGTCGTTGCGACGGGTGCGGAGCCGGTGGTGGCCGATATCGAGACTCTGGACGTTGACGCTCTGGGTCCTCTGTTGGCGGGGCACGACGCAATTGTCTTCTCCGCGGGTGCTGGCGGCGGAACCCCTGCGCGCACCTACGCGGTTGACCGCGACGCCGCCATCCGCGTGATCGATGCCGCCGCGGAGACCGGCGTGCGGCGGTTCGCGATGGTGTCTTACTTCGGCGCCCGGCCTGATCATGGTGTGCCCGAAGACAACTCGGTTTTTCCGTATGCCGCGGCTAAAGCCGCTGCGGACGCCCATCTGCGGGCCACCGACTTGGACTGGACCGTGCTCGGGCCGGGACGGCTCACGCTCGAACCGGCGACGGGCCGGATCGGGTTGGAGCCGGAAAACAGCGAAGGCGGGGGAAAAACAGAGGTGTCGCGCGAGGACGTCGCACTCGTCATCGCGGCGGCCTTGGCCAACGATTCGACCCTTCACCGCACCATCGAATTCAACAACGGTGAAGTGCCGATCGCCGAAGCGCTGGCGGCCGCTCGTCGGGATTGAAACCACGCAGATCGCAGCGAGGATTCAAGGATGCGAAGGCACTAGCGTGGCGGTGCGCCTGGCACATGTGTATCGCGGTCGCCGGCGAATCAGGAACCGATCCGCGGGCCCCTGCCGGAAACTCGGGCGGCGGCCTTGACAGCGTCCCGCGCGGAGCCGAACTATATAGGCAAGCGATTGTTTTTGTACCGGCTCGACTTTCTCGTCGATTCAGCAGGAGGTCACGCGATGATCAATAGCACCTTCGACCCATCGCGATACCGGTGGAAGGAAGTCAGCGGGCGGCCCGGTTCCATGTACAAGATCCACCACGACTACACGATCCTCGGCTACGACCGCGACGCGGGAACACTCGACATGGTCGTGCGTTGGCAAGGCGACGGCGGTCATTGCCCGATCCACCGCCACGCTGCCGCCACCAGCGTCATCGTGCTGGAGGGCGAGCAACATCTCTGGGACGTCGAAGAGGACGGATCGATCGGCGGCCACCGGTTCCGCCGGGCCGGTGACTACGCGTTGACCGGGATCGACCAGAAGCCGCACCTCGAGCGGGGCGGCGAGAACGGTGGATTGGTCTACTTCGGCGCTCGCCCGGACTCACCGACAGGACTGCTCTATGAGATCTACGACGCCAACATGAACGTCGTCGCTGAAGTCACCATCGACTCGCTCATTGTCGACTTCGAGGCCGATCCGGTCGCGGTCTGACTACCGGAGGCCAGATCCACCCGGCTGCGCCTTCCTGGACTTCGCTATGCCCTTCAACCGAGACACCGTGGCACTGGTCATCACGGCCCCGCCAGGTGCGCAGTCGATCCTTGACGACCTCGTCGGATATCCGAACGGAGCAAACCGGTGCTGATCGCGAAATCCATCCTGCTGTTCGCCGTGGCAGCAGTGTTTGAGATCGGCGGCGCCTGGCTGGTCTGGCACGGAGTTCGCGAACATCGCGGATGGTTATGGGTAGGGTTCGGTGTAATCGCCTTAGGGGCATACGGATTCGTTGCCACGCTCCAGCCCGATGCCAACTTCGGGCGCGTCCTGGCCGCTTACGGCGGCGTCTTCGTTGCCGGATCGTTGGCCTGGGGCATGGCCCTCGACGGGTTCCGGCCAGACCGCTGGGACGTCATCGGCGCAGTCGTATGCATCGCTGGTGTCGCCGTCATCATGTACGCGCCCCGCACACAATGACGTGACCCCTTGGGCATACGTGCTGCTCGCACGGACACGTTAAGGGGCTCGCTGGCCCGCTATGCGGGCCAGCGCCGGCCGCGGCGAACACGGTCTCGAGCTCGGTCACGAGATGTTCGGCGGTGATCGATCTGGCGACCATGTGCAGCAGCGACTCGCGGGTGTGTTCCTCAATCATCGACGCGATCTTGATCGCTTTGCCGTCGACGGTGGAGTCGAACTGGAAATCGATCGCCCACACCGCCTTCGGGGCAGCAGTGTCGATCGGCGGGATCGAGGACACCCCGGCCCGCTTGCGCGGGCTGTGGTGAGATCATGCAGGCTGGCGGCGAGTTCACGGACTAGCGTCCACCACCCGCAGCGCTCCGGACGGGCACACTCGGACCGCCTCGCGCACCCGCTCCTCATCGCTCGTGGGCACCTGCTCGTTGAGCAGCACGACCAGCCCAGCGTCGTCCTGGTCGAACACCGCCACCGCGGTCATCACGCACATTCCGGCGCCGATGCAGACGTTGCGGTCGGCTTCGACTCTCACCACGTCACCTGTAACGAGGCCAAACCGTAGACCATGAAAAAAGTGCGGAACTGCACCTCGCTGAAGGGCTCGGCGAGCGCCAAATCAGGGAACCGGCGTAGCAACGCCGGCAACGCGACGCACATCTCCATTCGCGCGAGCGGCGCACCAATGCAGTGGTGTATGCCGTGACCGAACGCGAGATGGCCGAGAACGCCGCGACTGATGTCGAGGGTGTCGGGGTCGTCGATGAA
>Ga0114921_10001364_pt1 | contig 11233 bp, 9 predicted proteins | sample BentaG_FD_87016 | JGI IMG/M metagenome (GOLD analysis project Ga0114921, IMG submission 87016) | Deep subsurface microbial communities from South Atlantic Ocean to uncover new lineages of life (NeLLi) - Benguela_00093 metaG | ecosystem: Environmental > Aquatic > Marine > Oceanic > Sediment ...
ACGACTCAACTGTATGACGACATCAACCATTGCGCAATGTATTGTTCGTCGTGCCTTCGCATCTGCTTTTGCGCTACAATATCTAACGAGCCTCTGGTAGTGGGTCATTTTGAAATAGGCGTCTGATCGTAGCTTGCTATTAGATGTGAGGAGTTTATGATGACGCGGGCCCTTTTTGAGAGTTATTTATGAGGTTTAACAATTATATTGAAGGGGCTAGATATGGTAAAAGCAATCTAAGAGGATGCGAGGCGCGGTGAGACAACATCAAGTTCGTGCCATCACCTTAGCGGTGGTTATTGTAGCCACCCTGGTCGCCATTCCTCTCTGGGGGCTGATGGTTCTGTCGCTCCCCTTAACCACTAAAGTCTCCCTAGCTTCAGAGGGCCATACGTCTGATAGCCCAGATGATCTTGAAGTCTCGGTAGACTTCATTCAGATAGGACTAGCGGGGGGGATTGAGGCTGACGTCCTGGTAACCGAGTTGGTTGGAGAGAAAGCCGTCCTCCTAGGCACTTCAAAGGGCTTGTATATTATCTCCGAGGGAGGCTTACAGAGATATATCCCCACCCCCAGCTCTGTCTCTGACATCGCCCTGCTTGAGGATGTAACTGGAGATGGTCAACAGGAGATAGTCGTAGCCATCGATGACATATATTTCCCCAATATTCGCTGCTATGAGGGTGATAGCGGCGAAAAGATTTGGCACTTTGTCCCCAAACAAGATGCCTTCGTAGATAACCTGCTGTGGACTGAGCTACAAACCTCCACCTTTGATGTTGAAGCTATAGCTGATGTGAATTCGGATGGTTGCCAGGATATAGCTGCCACTTCAGGCTACTGCCTCTACCTCCTTGATGGGCGAACCGGCGAGCAGATTTGGAGGTTTGAGACTGAGGATAACCTGTGGCAGGTGAGCATTCTTCCGGATATAGATGGGGATGGTATAGAAGACCTTGCCGTAGGAGCCCAAACCGGTTTCGTGTATGTCCTCAGTGGAGAAAAGGGCAACTTAATCTGGGAAAGCAGGATAGCAGAGGAATGCGTTGTATTTGATGAGAAGGGTGGTAGGTGGGCAACCGTCGATAGGTCTGTGTGGGATATTGTGCCACTCATGGTCGATGGAAAAGAGAAAGCTGTAGTTAGCTCTGAGGATGGCAAGGTGCGCCTGGTCAGCCTGGAAGACGGAAGCTATGAGTGGGAGACCTCTCCTCTTATCGAATACAGCGCCAGCCTGCTATACGAGTATTACCGCGGCAAGAACAAGCTGCCCACCAGCCCTGGAGATCTTAATTTCTTCAATCTCAGGATCTCTCTGGTCGAAGATGTCAGCGGTGACGATGTTGGGGATGTTCTGGCTTCTGCCTATACAGGCCAGGGAGGGGGAGAAGGAGGATATATAGCAAATTCAGGGCTGTTTATGATCAACTCGGCCTCGGGGGACATAATCTGGCAGGAGATGACACCAAGCTTGGGCAGCGTAGCCCGGGTGGAAACAGCTTCCATCGATGAACAGCAGGTCATACTCTTGCCTCAAGAGAAAGATGGTTCCACGGCGAAGGTGCAGGTGACCTCTATTGAAGATGGCCAGGCAATAGAGACTTTGGAGATAGTATCTAGCCAATCTTCTGGCAGCAGTGGATACTGGGCAAAGGGATTTGATGAAGATTGCTTTGTCCTTGTTTCCGATTACGACGACCTGCTGTGTGTCTCATCAGAAGGGGATGTGCTGTGGCACTACCCCAGGATAAGTGATGTAGCTGTGGAGAGGGGGGAATTTACTGGCGATGATACGCTAGACCTGTTCATCTGGTCAAAGCATAGACTGTCGGGGTGGGGCAACGAATTTGGTGCCCGGATATTATATGTGATAGACGGGGCTACTCGGAGCAAGGCGTGGTCCTATGAGATACCTTATGAAGACTTGGCAGATATCGAAGGTATAGCCAACATCCTGGTAACCCCTGATTTGAATGGGGATGGGAAGCAGGATGTCGTTGGCTATGTCCAGCCGCGGTCACCCGGGGAGTACGGAGAAGGTTTCAAGATAATGGCCTTCAGCGGCAGCGATGGCGCAGTCTTGCTTGACCAGCCGGTGGTGACTGAGACCTACTATGGTATCTATGAGCAGCTTTATGAGGCTAAAGACTCCTCGCCACAGGCATTCAACTCCTTTGTCAATGGGACACTGACTAAAGGTGTTCAGGCTGCCTACTATGATGTTTATGAAGGACTCGATGAAAAACCCTTTCTGAAGAGATTGGTGGATGATTTTGTCCAACAAATACTGGATGAGAGAGGTGAATACGATCCTGGTTGGCTGAACCAGCCTGAGTGGGTAGAGGACTTAAATAGGTGTTTGGAGGAATGGAGGCAACAGAAAAGGATTGATAAACGGATAGTATCTCTAGATAGTATCAATACCCAAGGGGACATGGCTTTCATAGTGGGTTGTCGGCGAGATATGTTTGTCATCAGTCCCGAGGGTGAGCTCCTGCGGACCGAAACCGAGAACCCCTGGGTGTATGAAGATCCTTTCTGCCGTGTGCAGCCTGAAGGGATGAGGGCAGTGGGTGGATGGGAGACTCGCTATTACTCACTAGGCGATATGAACGCTGATGGCATAGATGACCTGTTACTTGCCGGACATGGATTCATAAGTACCGTTACCAGCGTTTGGGAGGAAGGTGATCTCAAGTTCGAGGCTGCTCGAACTCTATACGACAACGAAGGCAGCTCGACTGAGGGAGTCGACCCAGGACGGGTGAGCCTGGTAGACGATATGGACGGGGATGACATCAAAGAGGCAGCTTTCTTTAAGTGGAGAGAGAACCAACCTGAGCTTTTGCTGATAGTGTCACCGGCTAGCGGGGATGTCCTGCTCGAAAGAGAATGGCACGGAGGAGGGGATCAGGCGAGTGGTGATTTATCCTCGGCCGACTTCAACAATGATGGTTATGTTGACGGCATCCTGTTCTCGAGGTGGCGCCCGGGGTTCGATAGACCAATGGCGGAGGTCATCAGTGGAAAAGACGGGGGTGTTCTGTGGCAATTTGATGAGTTTAGCGAGTGCTGGCTGTTCGATAGTGTGAACTTGCAGCAGCTCATGCCTGCCACTGCCATGTCAGACCTAAACGGTGATGGAATAGCTGACCTTGCCCTGATCAAATTCCTCCACGACCAGCCCGGAGCAAGAGTAGGCATATATGATGTGGCTCACAATGAACTCCTGAAGGAGATTATCATTGAGAAGTTTGATGAAAGGGTGAAGTGGGAACGCCGTTGGCATCCTGGCGCCTGCATCGAGGAAATCGGGGATTGCAACGGTGACGGTGTCAAGGAGCTGGCCGTACTAACTATGATGAGCGAAAGCGGTGGTCAGACTGAAGAAGGTAGATCGGCACAAAAGGAAGTGCAGTTGATAGTGGTTGATGTGGTTAGTGAAAGAGTAATCGCTGAGTTCGAGATATTGGGCTCAACGTTTGTGGACATAGGTGAGGATGCCGGCTTCGGCGTGGTGGGGTTGAGCGGAGAGTTCTACTTCCTCAATGTAGCCAACAGTCTTCACATCACCTTCCCGTCTGAAGGAGATATCCTAACCTCTCCAGTGACAATCACCTGGGGGGGTGTGTCTCGGGGAGCCTTCAATCAGGTGTTTGTCGACGATGCTGAGGTGGCGCGAACCAATGAGAATGAGGTCATCGTGGATGTGGCTCGTGGAGAACATGAACTGGTAGTCCGCTCCTTGGATGAATATGGTAGAGGCATATACGCTACCGTAACCTTCGAAGTGAAAAAAGGTTCCAACGTGGTAGTCGTTGCTTCCCTGGCGCTTGTGATTGCGATTCTGGTTGCTATCTCACCCGTTTTACTGAGGATCACTAGGTCTCGTTACGGAGGGCCAAGACGTGGGCAGTGATCTGATGATTGAGACCAGGGATATGGCGAAGGAGTTCGGCAACTTCGTTGCTGTAGACAGCATCGACTTGAGAGTTGAAGAGGGCACTATTCATGGCTTCATAGGGCCCAACGGAGCCGGAAAGACGACCACCATCAAAATGCTGGTAGGTGCCATCAGATGCACCAGGGGGGTCGGGTTTATCAGGGGCCACCCTATTCGGTCAGTGGCTTCGAAGAAGCTTATCGGCTATTCCCCAGAGCGTCCCTCCTTCTACGGTGATATGAATGCCTTGGACTACCTTGTTTACATGGCGCGAGTCAGTGGAGTGGGAGGGGATGTAAAGAATAAGGCAGCAGACCTACTGGACTGGATAGAGTTGGGCAAGTTTATGAATAGCAAAGTGGGAGGCTTCAGCGCTGGCATGAAGCAAAGGCTGGGCTTGGCTCAAGCTCTCATTCACGATCCGGAGCTTCTCATTCTTGACGAGCCCACTGCCAACCTTGACCCTACTGGCAGAATGTCAATCCTCGACAAGTTGAGGGAGGCGTCAAAGGAGCGTGGGGTAACGATCTTTATCAGCAGTCATATTCTTTCTGAGCTGGAGCAGTTGGTTGACTCCGTAACCCTGATCAATAAGGGGCAGATAGTGGCCGAGGATACCATGGAGAACTTGAAGAAAGCGTACACCAAGAACCGCTACCTGCTGAAGACCTCCAACAATCAGACTGTACTGGAGACCATTGAGGCCAGGACCAGGTCATTGATCAGCGAGAGTTGGTTTGATGATGAGGGCTTTGTCCATCTGGTGAGTGAAGATGGCATTGCCTTGAAGCGAGAGGTGGTGGATGCGATCTACCAGACCAAGGTGCTGCTGGAGCACTTCAGCGAGGAGGAGGTGAGCCTGGAGACCATCTACCGAAAGAAGATGGGGTTGGAGAAAGAATGAGATTTCATGTCATTTTAACAAAGACCCTGGTTGATCTGCTTAGCCTCAAAAGAACAATCGGGCTCGTTTTGCTCGGCGTCTCGATCCCACTGATGATGTCCTTCGTCTGGAGGGGCGAGATGATAAGGACTCCTATGTCTCTGGAGATGGAGACTCACTATATCGTCGACGGTTTCACCCTGCTCTTATTCATGTGGGTGTCAGGTTTATGTCTGGCAATCTCGGTGGCTACCACGGCCGCTGGCTTCATCTCCAAAGAGGATACTGACGGTACCTTGCTTCTCATGGTAAGCAAACCGATAAACAGGTTTGAACTTGTGCTGGGCAAATTCCTGGCTCTGGTGATCAACGCTATGATCATACAAACCGTTGTCTTGCTTTTGTCTGTCCTGGTCGTCTGGATTGTGACACCTCTCGATCCTGATACCTTCGGTGCTCTCTTGGGGTTACTGCCTTGGGTGTTTCTCTATTCACTGCTCGTGACTCTTGCTTTTGGCTCAGTTGCGCTCGCCTTCTCTGCTTTGATGAAGAGTAGGGTGAAGATAACGCTGGTGGTTATGCTACTCATTATGCTGGTTTTCTTTGTTGGCATAATTCCCAGAGTGGCATTCAGCACGGCGTATGAAAGCTACTATCTGTACTATCCTGATCTCGGCTATCACTTGGGCAATACCTATACCATGTTAATAGACCAGGCAGAGGCCGGACAAATGATGCCGCAGAACCAGCCCTTCATGACTGTCTTCGCTGGTACCTACAAAGGTATGCAAGAGAGCTTTGACCCTGATATTGGCGCACTGCCCCCCTCTCTTGAACTAACGAACTACGTCAGTCCTGCGGTCTCAACCGTAATCTGGATGGGGGTTTTTGTAATCATGCTTGGATTGGCTGTGTGGGCAATAGAGAGGAAAGAGGTTCATTAGCCCTGCAGCATCCTGTCCACGGCGGCCTTGGCCCTGAGGCGGACATCCTCCGGGACCTTCACCTCAGGGGCCATGTCCTCTAAACACCAGAGAACGTTCTCCAGCGTAATCAGTTTCATGTTGGGGCAGATGGCCTGTTCAGATACCGGGATAAATACCTTGTCAGGGTTCTCTTTCCTCAGCCGATATATTATGCCCAGCTCTGTTCCCACAATTAGCTCTCTAGCTGCGGTGCTTGGGGTATGTCGGCACATCCCTCCGGTGCTCAGGACAAAGTCGGCAAGCTCGATCACATCGGGCCGGCATTCTGGATGGACCATTACTTCAGCCTGGGGATGCTCCTTCCTCAGTCTGAGGATATCTGATGCCTGTATCCGGGCGTGGGTGGGACAGTAACCGGGCCACAGGACCATTTTGTTTCCTGTCCTGGTAGAGATGTAGTCCCCCAGATACTGGTCAGGTATAAACAAGACCTCCCTGCCATCTAGCTTCTGTACCAGTTGTATACCATTGGCGGAGGTACAACAGATGTCTGACTCAGCTTTAACCTCCGCACTGGTGTTAATGTAGCAAACCACTGTCGCCTGGGGATGCTCCTTCTTCAACTCCCGCAGGCTTTCGGCGGTGATCATGTCTGCCATAGGGCAGCCAGCATGCATATCCGGCAGCAAGACCACCTTTTCCGGGCATAGTATGGAGGCCGTTTCAGCCATGAAGTGTACCCCGCAGAAGACAATCACCTCAGCCTCAGCTTTGGATGCAATCTGGCTTAACTCCAGGGAATCGCCTACAAAGTCAGCTATATCTTGGACCTCACCCAGTTGATAGTTGTGGGCCAGGATAATGGCCTTCCTCTTTTCCTTGAGATTCAAGATTTTTTGTATCAACTCGGTGGGGCTATCTTTCATGGCTTTGTTATCCTCCAACTACCAGAGTAGACGTTCATTGTCTTTCTCCTGGCAAAGCCCACCAGAGTTACATCCAGATCGTTGGCCATCCTTACCCCCAGGTTAGTGGGCGCTGATATGGAGACCAGTACGGGAATGCCTCTCCTGGCTACTTTCAGCAGCATCTCTGAGGAGATTCTCCCGCTGATGATCATTATCCGGTCAGTTATCGGTACATCCTTCAGAATGCATTCACCGAACACCTTGTCAATGGCATTATGCCTGCCTATATCCTCGCTGAAGAGCAGTACGCTTTTTGTATCGCACAAGGCAGCGCTGTGAACGCCATGCGTTGACTTATAAAGCTCGGAATAGTGCTGAAACTGATTTACCAGGGCAAAAATCTCACCGGGTGATACTTCGAGTCGAGATTCCACTTTTGCTTGACCCTGGAGGTCGACAGCGCTGTAGAAAGAGGCCCCCCTTCCGCAGCCAGATGTTACGATGCGTTTGGATAGAAGTTCGCTGTCAACCGTCCTATCGTCTTTGGTTTCTACCCACACCATGCCCCGCTGGTCATCAAGTATTACCTTCTTGATCTCCTCTTTGTCTTTGAGTAGCCCTTCGGAGAAAAGGAAACCAACAGCCAGGTACTTCAGGTTTGTGGGAGAGCAAAGCATGGTTACCAGCTCCTGGTTGTTGAGAGAGATAGTGAGAGGGAATTCCCTGACAATAAGGTCCTCGGTCTCATTTCGTCCCTCATCACTGACACGCAGAACAGGGAGTTTCTCTACCTCGTCCATCTTTTTCTCCGCCTTCATTTATGCCTTCACCTCTATGGGGTCTCCACTCTCGACCAAGCCACCACGGATTACCCTGGCGAATATCCCCTCCTTAGGCATGATGCACTTGCCTATTTGGCGGAAGATAGCACACTTGGTATGGCAATCTTTGCCGATTTGGGTGACCTCCAGGATAACCTCTTTGCCTACCAACATCAGGGTGCCTACAGGCAAAGAAGGTAAATCTATTCCCTCAGTAGTGAGGTTCTCGGCAAAATCGCCGGGACCTACGTCGAAGCCCCGCTCCTGCATCTTAGCAATGCTTTCCCTGGCTAACAGACTCACCTGGCGATGAATGTAACATTCAGCATGGGCGTCACCAGCCAGCCCGTAGTCCTCCTGGAGGATGCCTTGCTCTCCCGGTTCCTTTCTGGTTCCTTTCTCACTGCTTTTGCACACTGCAACAATCTTAGCCATTCTTTTCGGCTTTCAAGTACCTCATGTCGCTCGACATCATAGCATGATCGGAAGGTTCATGGGTTACTTCTCAACAGGGGCGACATAGATCTAAGCCTGGCAACGATTCGAGGGAATACCTCTAGTACCCGATCTATCCCTTCCTCAGTGGTGTCTCTGCCTAAGCTGAACCGCAGGGAGCCCTGAGCCAACTCACCAGGTAATCCTATGGCTAGTAACACGTGGGACGCTTCCAAAGCATCCGAGGTGCAAGCTGAACCGGTGGACGCAGCAATGCCCTCCAGGTCCAGACTAATGCCCATCGATTCCCCCTCCACAAAGGCGACGCTTACATTTACGTTATTAGGCAGTCTTTGGGAAGGGTGACCATTGAGGTGAATCTGGTCGATTCGCTCAAGAAGGCCCTGGATCAGCTTATCTCTCAGGGGAACCAGGCGCTTCATCTCCCCATCCATTTCCTGCTGAGCAATCTCCACTGCTTTGCCAAATCCGACGATGGCCGGGACATTCTCTGTGCTGGCTCTGCGTCCTCGCTCTTGACTTCCACCATGCATGAAAGAACCGATTCTTGTTCCCCTGCGAATGTAGAGTGCCCCTACCCCTTTTGGTCCATAGAGCTTATGAGCCGACATAGCCAGCAAATCTACTCCGAGCTCGTCTACGTTTACCGGGATACGTCCTGTCGTCTGTACTGCATCAGTATGAAAGTAGATACCCTTCTCCTTGGCTATCCGCCCTATTTCAGAGATCGGCTCTATAGTGCCTATCTCATTGTTGGCGTGCATCACTGAAATGAGGATGGTCTCATCAGTGATCGCTTTTCTGGCGTCCTCTGGATCGATCAGACCATTCCTATCTACAGGAAGATAGGTGACCTTGAACCCTTGCTCCTTGAGGAATTTGCAGGGCTCAAGCACCGCGTGGTGCTCAATGGAGGTGGTAATGATATGATTCCTCTTATGCCGGTTGGCGTAGGTTACTCCCTTTATAGCATAGTTATCAGCCTCTGTTCCTCCGCTGGTGAAGATAATCTCTTCACTCTGAGCGCCAATAAGGCGGGCAATTTGTTCTCTTGACTCTTCTACGGCCGCTCTTGACTCCTGTCCCAGGGAATGGATGCTGGAGGGATTGCCAAAGGCATCAGTAAAATATGGCAACATAGCCGCCACTACCTCGGGATGTGTTGGTGTAGTAGCTGCATGGTCAAGGTATATCTTTTTCATTCATCCCCCGATTGGAACAGGAGCACTGGGGGACACCCCCAGACCCCTGGCGGTACGTTCATCCCTCAACCGGAACAACCTTCACCTTACCCCAAACCCCCATCCGGTCGCCCTTGATAATTACCAGTCCTCTTATTCCCTCGACGCCCTTGGCAAAGTCTATTCCCCGCGTAATATCGTTAGCCTCCACGGTAAGGTTGCCTATAGCAGTGGCGGCAGCGTCAGCCAGAGGGGTAGAAGGGGAAAGCACAATGCAGGCGTCAGCCTTGCCAAAGCTGAGAGAATGCCCCACTGTTCCAGAGGAGGTGCAGACCCCCAGTGGTGTTTCCTGTGGCTGGATTTCCAAAGCCATCTTGCCGGTAAAAGCAGAGTCTCCGGCATAAATTCCTATCAATCTTCTCTCCCGTGTCTTCAGGAATATGTCTCCCCCGTTTTCTACGATTACTTCCGGCGAGAAGGGGAGCAAGTCCCTACCCACGCTTTCGGCTATGGCTCCGGCTACCGAAGCCATGGGGCCGACGCCCACCCCCGCTGCTGCTGTTGCCATCGCTTTCACAATCTGCGGGGCGTCTTCTTCAACCTCGACGGGCTCGAGGGCGGCAAGAAATTCGGGATGCCGCTCAATGTATCGCTCTAACACGGCACGATACTTCGAGATTGCTTTCAGCGTTTTCCCTCTCAAGTTACGCCTTGCCCGCACATATAGGTCTGTCTCCTTTACTACCACATTAAAGGAAACCAGACCTTTATCCTTAGTCCAGCTTCGATAGAACCTCGGCTGATACATAAGTTAAATGCGCATCTCCATAGCCCGAGGCGGGCAAGCCTTTATACAAAGCCCGCAGGCGATGCATTTCTCATCCAGGAACCTTACCCATCTGGTCGAAGGCTCAAGAACAAAGGCATCTGTGGGGCAGATAGTGATGCAGGCACCACAGTGGGTGCACCGTTCTTGGTTAAACCGTATATCCCGGCTGAGAGGCTGAATTTCTACGCCAACTTCTGTCAAATACCGAACGCCTTTGTCGTAGTCTTCCTGCTCACCACTCAACTCCAAGACCAACAAGCCCTCCTCCTTCGGCGTAACGGAGGCCTTCAGGATGTTGAACATGAGGTCGAAATCCTTAACCAATCGATAGATTATTGGTTGATCTACCAAAGGCCGTGGAAAGTGCAAAACGACTCTTTTGGAAATGTCCATCTTCATCCCCCTTTATGCTGGACGTTCCTTCAATGGCTTAAAGGTTATCCCCGATTCTACCCCGGGCAATGGCGCCACTGGCCCCGTCAGCAGGAATTCCCCCTTGCTTATCCATTGCTTGAGGGTCTGGGCAATCTCCACCGCCTTTGGATAGCTGGAAAGCGAGGCGGTAGGAACGCCTTTTCCTTGAACTGTTATCCTCCCGCTCTTGAGTTCGGCGTAGCTGACTTCCCCCAGGATATCTGGCTTCATCTGGGGATAGGCCTCGGAGTAGTCCACAATAGCGGCAAAGATTTCTTCATCCTTTACCGCCGTATGGAGCAGGATATCCTCAGAGAGTATGGGTATGGGGACGCCAATGCCCACCATCAGGGTGACTCCATAACCCAGGAAACTGACTCCCCGCAGCCATTCTGGCTTCATTTGCTTCAGGTCGCCGATCACAGCCAGGGTACCGGCACCGCGTTTGGGTACTCCATTATCGCCGCGCAGGACATTGGGATTGTGCTGGGTACCGTGCCAGGCCACATATCCCACTCCCCCTCCCAGGAAGATCTTCGTTCCTATGCCAATGGTCTTATAGTAGGGGTCGTTGAGCAAGGGGGAAAGCTGACCCGCTGAGCAGTAGTTAGCATTGCCAAGGTCCGGCTTGAGCACCCCCATATAGGTGTAAATTGTCTTATCAGAGAGGTTCACTGCCACGTTGTAGTTCTGGTAAGCATTCCTGATGTCGAACAGCACTGTCTCATTGAGGTCCTTTATGTTGATCAGGGTTTCAAATTTCTTTCTGGGGTAACAATCTGTCCCATAGGCAGTGGCTGCAAACCTTATATCTTTTCCTGCCACCAGTTCCTCGATTACATGCCCACCCCCATAGTTGAACTCACCGGGAT
>Ga0114921_10001365_pt1 | contig 11229 bp, 8 predicted proteins | sample BentaG_FD_87016 | JGI IMG/M metagenome (GOLD analysis project Ga0114921, IMG submission 87016) | Deep subsurface microbial communities from South Atlantic Ocean to uncover new lineages of life (NeLLi) - Benguela_00093 metaG | ecosystem: Environmental > Aquatic > Marine > Oceanic > Sediment ...
GCGCAAACTTGCCGAAGCGCTCGGGGTCACCCCGGAGGAACTGCTAGCTGAGCAGCCTCGGCTAATAGAATGAAGGGAGAACTTTAACTTATGGTTTGGTCAACTTTGAGGTTGGCAACATGCTTCTAGAGGAATATTCAGGACAGACGAAGATATTTACCTTTGATGGAGAGCCACAACAGGTGACCTATCTAACCAGGATAGATCCCTTTTCAGGAAACGTGGCCAAAATCTCAGAGGAAAGAGCGCGGAGGAGCATAGGGATTTCAGTCGAGCTACAAGTGCGGCCCGTTGAGAATTGCGTTTTTTGTGCCTTTAAGGAAAACACCCCGAGGGAGCGCATTGAGCATGCCTGTGGAGCAATATCAGTCCCCAACAGGTATCCTTGGGAAAAATACGACTGGATAACCATCTATCCCCCCTTTACCCACCACAAGCTGTTTCTTTCCGACCTCTATTTTGGGGATTTGGAGCGGATGATGGAATCCTCCTACGATCTAGCAACCATATGCGCTCGGGACCCCGAGGTTATCTCATTCATGGATTTCACCAACCGGGGTGTCTTTGCCGGGGCTTCGCAGCAGCATCCTCACTCTCAGCGAAAAAGCGTCACCCGGGTTCCCAGCCCAAGCGTGCATAATGAAATGGAGCGTTGTCAACATCTTATGGAGCGATATGGTCAAAATCCGTTTGCCATTCTAGAGCAGGAAGAGCGGATGGACGGCAGGAGAATCATCCATGATGATGATATTTTCATAGCCTCTACGTTTGCCCCAACCTGCCCTAATGAAATACTGGTGTTTCCCAAGGAAGATATTGCCCATATCATGCAGATGACGGAGTATGACCGGAGGAGGATTATCCAACCCGTTCTAGGTATCTTTCCAGCCCTGTTTTTCTGCCGAGGTGTCACTGACCTCAACATAGTGGTGCACATGGCCACCTTTGCTGAGATGGAACAGGCTCGGAAGTACTATCGGTGGCACATGCATATCTATCCACGGCGAGCCAGATTGCCCATTGACCAGGCGGGTTCAGAAATCGGCTTTGGCACCGGGGTGATAGATGTCATGCCCGAGGTTACCGCCGAACTTTTGCGTTGCTGGTATAGGGATGGCCCCAGGGAGGAGCTGGTTGCTAAAACCAGCGATGGTTCCCCTGTTCCCGGGCTACTGGAAGAATTTCGCAAGTTTGTAAGAAGCAGTGGCAACCTCACCCCCCACATGGTGGTTTGAATAGTTAATCATCGCTGAATAGAATGGTAGCCGGCGTTAAAAGATTCTGACTTTATGGACAGGTAGTTTGTATTGTTTGGCTGATATGGCACTGCCGGTTTTGGTCTTCGCGACCTCGCCCCAAGTGCCCATTTCGCCCCATCATGTGGCCCATTTTTGGTGACGTCAAACAATATTAAGCCAGATTCAAGTGCGAATCATTACAGAGAACCCTACCGGGACTAGATATTGCCATTGAGGACCAACCACCCCTAGCGGTCCCAGCACCGCCCCAAAGAAAATAAGCAGCAATGCCACCCAGGCTGTAGCCTCTGCCGGTTTCTGTTTCCACCCGAAGCTATTCTGGATTATCGGTGAGACCATGGCCAGGGCAAGCCCTAAGAGTGCCAAGTTAAGGGAGTAGATAGCTCCTGCCATTAAGAACAGTGCAAGGATAGTGGAGGTTAACACCATAGGCTTACTATTTGGGTTTAAGCGAGCTATGGTTTCTCTGAATCCTCGCCGTCCCCTATCCTTCTCTTTGACTTTTGCCCCAGTGACGATAAAATGAGCTCTTCGAGCTAGAATAAAGGCCACGATGGCTATAAAGCTATGAAGGTAAAACGAAACATAGGCACAGGTTACCTGGCTCAGGTGTCGAAACATCTTGATCGGTGTGCGGTACCGGCTAACTACTACCCGGGCTAAGGGGCTCGCTGCGACCAACCAGCCGAAAACCACCAGTCCCCAGGGAGTGGCGGCGAAGGCGTCAACGGAAATTAAAGAAATGGCCAGCAAAATCAAGAGGCAAGGCAGAAACAGGGAACTAGCTGTCCTCCTTAGGGTATGTGCTATAATGTCCCATTTTTCTGCGAAAGAAGCTGAGGAATACCTGATAAAGGGCAAGGTGTGTTGCACGAAGGTTTCAGTATCGCCCATAGTCATGCGGTAGGTGCGTTTTCTCAACTGTCCCAAATCCTCAGGGACGCCTTCGCTACAGACTATGTCTTCGGCGAAAAATCCAGTGTATCCGGCATCACGCAAAGCAATGGTAAAAGCTACATCCTCGGCGACAACTTCGGGGAATCCTCCTGCCTTGGAGTAGGCTTCAGTGCGGACAAGTACACCGTGCCCCAACATAAGAGGGAAGCCGTGGTGATTCCGGGGGACATTGTTATGCTCCCAGCGAATTAAAGTTTCGTCGAGGAAATGTTCTGTAAATGTATTTCTGGTGCTGGAACCGCTATCATGGTTCGCCTGTACAAACCCGATTCGTTCATCTTGTTGGATGTAAAAAGAGGTCTGCTTCAGGAAGTTCTTGGTAAGCAAACCATCAGCGTCACAAAGAGCAAAGAATTCGTATCCCTTAGCTTGATTAGCTAAAGCCAAGTTGAGGCTGCGTGCCTTGAATCCCTCCAGTTTTTTTCGTCTGACGATAGTGGTCTTTTGAGGGAAGCTTCGGTGGAATTCATCTACCCGGTCCCTTCCTTGCTGACCCTGGCTCACATCGATAAGGAAAACATGAAAGTTGGGGTAGTCTTGATTGACACATCTTAAGGCAGCGTCATACCTGAAATCGTCTACTGTTGTATAAAGGAGAGCTATACGGGGAAAACCGGCTCCGCTCTTTTCCCCTTTCCCTTCCCCTGCTTCAGGCTTTATCTTACCTATCTGCCGGAAGAACACCAGCCCGTAATGGTAGAGGGCATAGAACCAAAAGATGGCGAGACAGATTGCAGCGAGCACAACCAAAATCCAAAGAATGACAGATTTCGGCATGCCGTAGATGAAAGCGGCGTTTATCGCCAGCAAGACCAAGGAGACTAGCCAGACCACCAGGATTATGAGATACATTGTGTTGCTCTTGGAGACTAGGGCAGGAGCCGAGCTGGATTTCCTATTCCGTTTCTGCTGCTGAGCATTCTTCATGGACATGTCACCCTCTGTAAAAAGCCCTTTTAAGGGACACCCATGATTATAACAGACAAGCACCGGTTTAGCTAGGAAATGTTCACTTTTAATTAGAAAAGCCTTAGAGGAACTTTTAACGGATTGACACTCCCTCTTGGCTAAGCTATTCTAGTAATAATATAAGGTGAACCTCAAATGAATTATCTGCTTTCAAATCTGGATCAAGTGCGAAACGTGGTGCTTACTCATCCTTTCGGTCTAATCTTCGATGTCGATGGGACTATTGCAGAAATTGCCCCCACTGCAGAGGCAGTGAGGGTCACCCCTAAGTGCAAAAAGCACCTCAGGTCTTTAGCCAAGCGTCTGCCTCTGCTGGCTGCCATTTCGGGGAGGTTAGTCAAGGTAGTGAGACGCCTAGTGGATGTAGATGGAGTGGTCTATTATGGCAATCATGGCCTGGAACGGTGGTTTAAGGGGCACATTGAAATTAGGCCATTAGCACAAGGCTATGTGGAGAAAACTGCTGTTGCCATCAAAGAGCTGAGTCCGCTTCTCCTCCCCCTAGGGGTGGTTTTTGAGGATAAAGGTGTCGGTCTCGTTTTCCACTACCGTACATTGCCTTATCGGGAAAAGGTGAGAGAGAACATCTTGAAGGAAATAAGCCGTTCCTCCGCTGCCCAATGGTTTGAGGTTGATCAGGCTAGAGCCGTTATCGAGCTTCGCCCTCCTTTGGAGGTAAGTAAAGGGTCAGTCGTGAGGGAACTTATCGAGAGCTATCATCTTAGGGCTGCTGTCTATATGGGAGACGACGTTTCTGATACAGATGCCTTCGCTACTATGCACGACTTATCGCATGGCACCATATTTCAAGGTTTGGCCCTCGGGGTGGTAGGAGAAGAAACACCACCAGGGGTTGCCGAAAGAGCCGATTTACTCCTCCGGGGGGTGAGTGAAGTGGAGGTTTTTCTGAGCTGGCTGGACGAAACCATACCCCCTAAGTTACACTAAAGCCGCTTTACTATTTAAGGAAACTTATGTCAGGGTGATGACACAACTGATGAAGACACCTACCGGATTATCCACCGTCCACAGGGCTGGAGCACTTTTGTTGGCAAGGAGAATCCCTCATCACATGCTGATTATTTCCTGAACTCTACCTCAGAAGTGGAGATTTTCCTGTCTCGGCTGCTTGAGCTGAAATAAAGGCCATCCCCTTTAAAGATTACCTCTAAGATGAGACATTTCAATAGAGCGGTCGGGTTTTTGTCACGAATAGCTAGACCTTCTGCTTAAAAGAGAGGCATTCTTCTTCGGGAAGGGAGATGGCACACTGTTTCATAAGCCTCGCCGTTTCTTCCGGCAGTGCCGTACTTATATAAATACCCGAACCCATCTCAAACCCGGCAATGGTAGTCAGTCTCGGCACTATCCTGATATGCCAATGGTAATAGGGGTCTTCTTCGTCCTCGGTAGTAGCAGTATCAATCATAAGGTTGTAGGCTGGATTATCGAGCTCCCGATGTAAGCAGAACAAGCTATCCTTCAGCACCATGGCTAGTTCGGCTAGGTGCTTTGCCGGCAACAGTCCAAAGGAGGCACGGTGCATCTTGGGAATAATCCAGGTCTCCCAGGGTACGCGTGAGGCGTAAGGGTGAAGGACAACGAACTCCTTGGCCTCAGCAACGATTCGCTCCCCCTTCTCTAGCTCGTTAGCGAGCAAATCACAGTAAAGGCAGCTACCGACATCAGCATAGTAATTATGGGCGACATTAAATCTGTGGTGGTAATAAGGAGTCATGATGGGTGTAGCTACTAGTTGGGAGTGAGGGTGTAACAAAGATGTCCCTGACGCCCAACCGTAGTTCTTGAAAATAATAATGAACTTGAGTTGGCGGTTTTTCTTTAAGGCGTTGTATCTTTGCCGGTAGGCTATCAGCACCTTCTCCACCTGCTGATATGTCATCAACGCCGTGGGGGTATTATGAGATGGGCTCTCTATGATTACCTCATGTGCCCCAAAACCGCTCATTTTGCGGGAAAAGTGCCCATCCAACCTCCTCGCCATACCCCCTTCAGATGTTAGCGCTGCAAACCGGTTGGGTACTACCCTTACCTCCCAGTCTGAGTCCTCGCTTGAGACGGGGATTCTAAAGACTTCATCAGGTGTTTGGCTTTCGTTACCCGGACAAAAGGGACAAGACTTGTCCCGGTCAGGTAACTCTTCAACATGCTTTCCCTTCGGTTTTTGCTGAGGACGCTTAGCTCTCTCCGGAGCAATTATTACCCATTCTCTAGTTGTCGGGTCTTGTCTTAGTTCTGACATGCTATCTGTTATTTTCTAACTTACCACAAGCTACCGGCAGAGCAGCTATGCCGTTCGGGCTGGGCCTCTCCGCCTTGGCCTAATAGTCTCACCGCTTTGGATTGCAGAATCAGGGAAGTCATCTTCCACAACATTACTGTAGATTATACAATTATGGCCCATCTTAACCCCAGACGGAACCTTAGTCCTCTTGCCGATAATGTTAATCCCGGTATTCACCACTTTGGGTTCCCTACGGTTAATCTGGAAATTATTGCCATAGCCGATGTGACAACCAGCCGCTACTACTACCTCCTTGTCCAAGATAGAATAGTCAATAACACTGTGTGGCCCAACCACGCTATCAGACAAGATAACTGAGTCCTTAACTACGGCACCGTCAGCCACCTTAACCCCTGGTGAGAGGACTGAATGCTCTACTCGTCCCTCAATGATGCAACCTTCCGATATTATACTGTTCACAGCATCAGCCGCTTGAGAAAAGACAGCCGGTGGTCTCGACTCTTCTCTGGTACGAATAGGCCAATTAGCATTGAACAGGAGGGACGAGTGCAGCTCGAGTAAGTCCATATTGGCCTGCCAATAAGCTGCCACAGTGCCTACATCACGCCAGTAACCATCAAAAATATAAGCAAAAGCTTTGTAGCTACCTGCCACCATTCGAGGAAGGACATTCCGACCAAAATCATGTTTAGAGGACCTAAGTTGGGCGTCTTCCCCTAAACATCTTTGAAGAATATCCTTATTGAAAAGGTAAATACCCATGGACACAAGGTTGCTCTCTGGCTTCTTGACTTTTTCCTGGAAGCCAGTCACCTGCCCTTCTTCGTCCACTGTCACCGTGCCAAATCGCTCTAATTCCTCATAGGGCATAGGAGTAACAGCCAGGGTAACATCAGCTTGGGTCTTCTGATGAAATTTGACCATATCAGAGTAGTCCATCCCATAGACATGGTCACCACTCAAGATTAGCACCAGCTCAGCACCCTGCTCCTCAATATAGGGAAAGTTTTGATATACGGCGTCAGCGGTTCCCTTATACCAACCACGCTCTTCCTCATGCGCCAAATAAGGTTGCAGTAGCCGTATTCCACTACCATCCACGCGAGCTAAGCCCCATGAGGCACCCATACCGATGTGGTCAGTGAGAGAGATAGGTTGATACTGAGTTAGGATAGCCACTTTGGAAATCCCTGAATTGACACAGTTACTCAGGGTAAAATCTATAATGCGGTACTTGCCGGCAAAGGGAATAGCCGGTTTGGTTCGCTCGTGGGCCAAAATGCCCAGCCGCTCTCCTCGGCCTCCTGCTAATATGATAGCCAAAGCACTGCCCATTGCCATTCACCAGCTATTTGCTGCTCTTCCAAACACCATTATTATAACTGCGGAAACACGGCATCACTAGTCGCTTGTATTCATCGAGCCGTGCCTATTTATGATTTTATCTATCATATTATATCTATTGTGTGCTAAATGTCAAATGCCTTCTCACCAGAGTGACATCAGGATACTTCTTCTACCTTCCAAGCTGCCGAAATACCAACACCTAGCCTAAAGCCGGGGAGGAATGCCAGGGGGCTCTATCTTAAAGTCTCGCCAATAATGCCCTATTCTAAATCATATACATTGCTACAAAGCTGGTTTTCGTGTGGTATAATGCTATAAGGGATTTTACCTGGATAGAAAACAGACACCACCGATTGTGTGCCCCCGGTCGGTGGAGGTGTGAAGGAAGAGTAGCATTAGGGCAATCAAGGATTGTATGCGGAAGTAGGGAGAAGTAGTTTGAAGACAGTTATTTTAGCCGCTGGGGAAGGGAATCGAATGCGGCCTCTCACCTATACCAGACCCAAGGTAATGCTACCTATAGCCAATAAGCCTATCCTGGAGCATTTACTCATTGAAGCCAGGAAGGCTGGCATTAGCGAATTTATTTTCATTGTTGGCTATCACGATGAGCAGGCACGTAATTATTTTGGCAGTGGTGACAAATGGAGAGTAAATATAGACTACTCGACCCAGAGGAGACAACTGGGGACGGCTGACGCCCTTAGATTGGTTGAAGGTTTAGTTGATGGGAGCTTCCTGGTGATAAATGGGGATATTATTGCTAACCATAAAGACATCAGCAGCCTGACCAATAAGAGTGATAATACTGTGAGCGTAGTCGAGGTTAAGAACACTAAGGATTTAGGAGTAATCGAAGTAAGCAAGGGCAAGGTAGCTCGTATTCACGAGAAGGCGGAAAAGCCTCCTTCCCATATGGCAAATGCTGGTCTATATCTGTTCACGCCAGATATATTTGATGCCATATCTCAGACTTCAAAGTCACCACGGGGAGAATATGAGATAACCGATTCCCTGCAGTTGATGATAGATAAGGGGTATCCTATCTCCTACCAGGAGATTAGCTACTGGCTTGACCTTAGCTATCCTTGGGATTTATTAGCAGCTAATGAATCTTTACTGGCTGGGATTGAATCGCAGAACTTGGGTGAGGTAGAAGAGAATGTGGTAATAAAGGGTGTGGTTTCAATTGGCAAGAATACAGTAGTAAGGTCAGGCTCCTATATAGTTGGTCCGGTGATAATTGGGCAGGATTGCGACATTGGACCAAGCTGTTATATCCGCCCCTTCACCTCTATTGGCGATAGTTGTCATATCGGCGCTGCCGTAGAGGTCAAGAACTCTATAATTATGAAGGGAAGTAAAATCCCTCATCATAACTATGTTGGTGATAGCATTATTGGTGAAGGGTGTAATTTTGGTGCTGGCACCAAGATTGCCAATCTGAGACTGGATGAGCAAGAGATACGGGTAGCCAACATAGCTACTAAGCGGCGCAAGCTAGGGGCTATAATCGGGGATAGGGTTAACACCGGGATTAACGCCACTATTAATGTAGGTAGTATTATTGGCAATAATACCCATATTGGCCCTGGGGCTATAGTCAGTGGGATTATTTCGCCCGATTCAAGGATATTTTGATGGGTGAGCGATGAAGCAAGCAGTGATTCTAGCTGCAGGTGAAGGGCAGAGACTCAGGCCATTTACAGCTACTAAGCCGAAGGTAATGCTTTCTATAGCTGGTAAGCCAATACTTCAGTACGTGGTTGAGTCATTAGCTCAAAACGGTATTCGTAACATTGTACTTGTAGTTGGTTATCGAAGGGAGCAGGTATTTGATTATATGGGTGCAGGAGAGAAGTTTGGTGTTGAGATAACCTATGTAACTCAGGACAGACAACTGGGCACAGCCCACGCCCTGGCACAGGCTAAGGCTGTAGTTGAGAATGAGTTTCTGGTTTTGCCCGGAGACAACTTAATTGAAGCTGATACTATTGCTCAGTTTGTAACCACCAAGCCTGAGGCAATATCGGTGAAGAGGGTAGATAACCCGGTTAGATATGGGGTGGTGACCATTGAGCAGGCTTTAGTGAAGGATATTGTCGAGAAACCTAAGGAGGCTAAAAGCAATATAATTAATACTGGCATTTATGCCTTTACTACCGAAATTTTTAGCTTTATTGAAGCTCAGTTAGATATTCCCGATGTCCTGAACAATATGATAGCTCAGGGCTATCCTATTAATGCTAAGGAAATAGATGGCACCTGGCTTGATATAGTTTACCCGTGGGACATATTAAGCCTTAATGATATTGTTCTTCGCCGAATTCCAGCTAGTTTGGGTGGCACTATTGAGGAGGGGGTTTTTGTAAAAGGGCCAATCTCAGTGGGAAAAGACACAGTAATACGGTCGAACTCCTATATAGCTGGCCCGGCGGTTATCGGAGATAATTGTGACATAGGCCCCAATGTATGCATCCTACCGGCTACTAGCATCGGTGACAATGTAGTTATTTCACCGTTTACAGAGATTAAAAATAGTGTCATTGGCAATGATGTTAATATCGGGCCCGGGTGTATTATACAGGACTCGGTTATTGATGATGGATGTGTTATACAAGGGCACTTTACTGCGTTCAGCAGCGAAGCTGAAGTTAAGGTTGATGACGAGCATCACCTGGTTAATATAGGGGCAATGCTCGGCGAGGATTGCAGCCTGAGTAACGGTGTCGTAGCTCAGCCCGGGGTTATTGTAGGTAATTACAGTCAGATTCAAGCAATGAAGCTAATTAGTGGTAGGCTACCTGACAGGAGCTTGGTTTTTTAACTATGTGCGGCATTGTTGGTTATATTGGACATAAACAGGTTCAACCTATACTGCTTAGTAGCCTAGAGAGACTGGAGTATAGGGGTTATGATTCTTGTGGCATAGCCGTGTCGAGTCGTGACATCAAGATATATAAGGACGCAGTTAGGGTGAAAGCGCTGATGAAAGCGATGCCACAGCTTGATGGGACAATAGGTATTGGTCATACCAGGTGGGCAACTCATGGTGAGCCTTCTCAAATAAATGCTCACCCTCACTTTGATTGCAATGGTAATATCGCTGTAGTACATAATGGGGTAATAAATAATTACCAAAGGTTAAAACAGCAGCTAGCTAGTGAAGGGCACAAATTTACTTCTGAAACAGATACCGAGGTAATACCCCACCTAATTGAGAAGTATTATGATGGCAATTTAGAAAAGGCAGTAGAGGCCGCTCTGCGTGATGTAGAAGGTTCCTATGCCATCATAGTATTGATGGTGAAAGAGCCCCAATTAGTAACCGCTAGGAAAGATAGCCCACTAATTATTGGTATAGGCGATAAGCAGAACTTTATTGCCTCGGATGTGCCAGCAATATTGGACTATACTGATAGAGTTATATATTTAGAAGATGGTGACATTGGAGTTGTTACTTCAGATAACATAAAGGTTAGAGGATACGGCAAGAGGGTTGATAGAGAAGAGCACAAGATTTCATGGAGTGTTGAAGATGCGCAAAGGGGAGGCTATGAGCACTTCATGCTTAAGGAGATCCATGAGCAGCCTAAGGTGATACGAGATACCTTGGTTGGATGGGTCTCAGTAGCTGAGTCAGCAGTTGATATAGCGATGATGAGAGGCACAGGTATAGAATCCATGCTCATATTAGCCTGTGGCTCTTCCTACCATGCGGCACTGATAGGGAAATATATCGTGGAGGAGCTGCTCAGTATTCCGGTGAGGGCTGAGTTAGCCTCTGAATTCAATTACTTTAATCAGACCTTAGCCAAAACTGGGGCAATTGTCATTACCCAGTCCGGCGAAACAGCCGATATAATCAAGGCTGTAAAAAGGTTAAAAGGGGTGCGGTGCCCGGTATTAGCCATTACTAATGTGGTAGGTAGCACTACCAGCCGAATTGCCAACCAGACAATTTATACCAGGGCAGGTCCAGAAATAAGTGTGGCTGCTACCAAGAGCTTCATAGCTCAGCTTATGGTGTTATACTGGCTAATGATGTCGTATTCTAAGATTGAGGCTAGAAGATTAGCTAGTATGGCTATGGAGCTAAGACAAATGCCAAGCAAGGTTCAGCAGGTGTTAGATAATGAGGATAAGATTTAGAGTGCGCCAGATACCTATCAGGTTATGAGGACGTCTTTTTCATCGGTAGAGGGATAAACTTTCCGGTAGCCGTCTCAACTCCATAGTCATGTCGGCTAACCTTCTAGCACCAGCCTTAGAATATGACATCATTAGCCAATATAACACCATAAGCTGAGCTATAAAGCTTTTAGTAGCAGCCACACTTATTTCTGGACCTGCCCTGGTATAAATTGTCTGGTCGGCGATTCGGCTGGCAGTGCTACCCACCACATTAGTAATGGCTAATACCGGACACCC
>Ga0114921_10001366_pt1 | contig 11228 bp, 12 predicted proteins | sample BentaG_FD_87016 | JGI IMG/M metagenome (GOLD analysis project Ga0114921, IMG submission 87016) | Deep subsurface microbial communities from South Atlantic Ocean to uncover new lineages of life (NeLLi) - Benguela_00093 metaG | ecosystem: Environmental > Aquatic > Marine > Oceanic > Sediment ...
ACTATTCGAGAGATCTAAGTGATGTCAAAGAGCAATCGGTAGTGCCAAGAACTCTTTCGCTATATCTATGTACCTGAAATTACAAAACTTATTTTTTTCAACTGTCAAAGATCAGTGATGATATTAGTAGAACAGCCAGGCCTCCATCCACGGTCTCTTGCTATCGTCGCCCCGACAAAGCATGTCTATCATCTCAGGATTCATAGTTTGCATTAATTTGTCGGCTGACGCTTTGTCCTCCTAGATAAGGTATCGGCCGAACCTGCAGTCCTTCAGAAGGCTGTCCCAAACACTGTTGGCCAGCTGAAGGTATTCAGGATGGTAGAGCTCGACCGAGGAAAGGGCAAAAAAAGATGCGCTGATGAGTGGAGGGGAGTAAGCGTTTCCTTTTGTGGGCTCCAGACTGACGGGGAGTGCCTCTGTGGTTCGGAAATTGTGCAAAAAGCTCCGTCTCTATTAGGCTCAAGATCCCCCTGGATGAATCACAATAACTCCTTTTTTAACACCCTTTTATCCGAATCCATCTCAAGAATCTTTCTAGCGATGAGCTTTTTCGATTCTTTTGGTTTGATTACACTCTCAGCCATTCTTAATCAGCCTATTACGGACGTAACTCGAGAGGCCCCCTTCATTCAAATAGGCCTGAATGAAATCCGGAAAGGGATCGAAGTGGATCACTTCTTTGGTTCGTGTATTAGTGACCTTCCCATTATCTAGATCGATCTCCAGGACATCACCTTCCTCCACCTTCTTAGATATTCCAGGACCCTGAATCACTGGCAACCCTACAGCAATGGAATTCCTGTAGAAAATCCTTCCCAAGCTTTCGGCTATGACGGCTGCAATGCCTGAACTTTTTAACGCTATAGGTGCATGTTCCCTTGAACTCCCGCATCCGAAGTTCTCTCCTGCCACCAGGAGGTCTCCCTTCTTAACCTTCTCCTTCCAATCTTTAATATGGCCCTCAAAGCAGTGCTCCGCCAACTCTTCATCCCCGGTAAGGACCAGGTACCTGCCAGCCAATATCTTATCTGTATTTATATCATCCGAAAGCTTGTAGACCACCTTTCCCTTTATCGTTTCCACCGATGACCTCCTAAAAGTATTTCTTTGGATCAGTAATTCTTCCTTCAATGGCAGAAGCGGCCGCTGTGGCCGGGGAAGCAACATATATCTCCGCCTCCGGGCTTCCCATCCTTCCGGGGAAATTCCTGCACCCGGTAGAGACAACCTTTTCTCCCGGAGCCATGACCCCCATATGGCCACCGACACAAGGGCCACATCCGGATGGAGCCAACATGGCTCCGGCTTCATACAAGGTTTGTATATACCCCTCTTTCAATGCATTTTGATAGATCTCCCTGCTCTGAGGAACAACAACGCACCTCACCTCTGGATGGACTTTTCTCCCCTGTAAAATCCTGGCCGCCATGGCCATATCCTCCAATCCTCCATTCACACAAGAGCCTATATATGTCTGGTTTATTGCGATCCCTTCCACCTCCTTTACGTCCTTGACCATATCCATCCTCGGGGGAGTAGCAATCCGGGCTTCCAGTCCAGAGACATCGTAATGATAGGTTTTCCAGTATTTGGCATCATCATCCGCTTTGATCACTTCAAAGGGTTTGTTCGTTTTCTTCTTCACATACTCTACAATCTTCTCGTCCGCCTCGATAACTCCAATCTTCCCCCCCATCTCGAGAGTCAAACCACAAATTGCAATCCTTCCATCGACGCTGAGATCGCTGATGGCTTGTCCCGTGTATTCAACGGCCTTGTAAAGGGCACCAGTCTCACCAAGATCCCCCAGGATCTTTAGTATAATGTCCTTTCCCATAGCGTACTCTGGAAGCTTGCCATCCACAATGATCTTGATAGACTCCGGGACCTTGAACCAGAGATCCCCTTTGTAGAGTACGTATGCCTGCTCCGAGGAACCCACCCCAGCAGCAAATGCCCCTACGGCTCCCAGGAGGACTGTATGAGAATCCGCTCCTACGAAAAGCATCCCTGGCCTGCAGTGCCCCCTCTCGATGGGCAATCTCAGGTGCCCTCCATTTCCAGCCTCTGAAAAGTAGATATCGAACCTCTTACAGAACTCACGGATATTTCTATGTTCCATTGCTGCCCTGATCGTGGGGGCAGGGACATAATGATCGATATATATCTCAAATCCTCCAGGCAGCTTGTATGGCTTCTCTAACCCCATCTCTTTGAACCTACGAATGAGGAGAGGGGAGGTGACATCATTCGCCAGGGAACCGTCCACCTTGGCGATAACAAATTCTCCAGCAGAGACCTTGCCCTTTCCCGACTTCATAGCCAACATTTTTTCGGCAAATGTAGAACCTATCCTCAAACCTCCCTCATACCCTTATCTTCCCTCACGTGCAGCAACCGCTCTCTTTACAACCTCACCTATGTCACCTAAATGATCCACAATGTAGGCACCGGCCTCCCTCAATACTTTCTCCTTTTCTTCAACAGTCCCTCTCCCCCGGGAGATAATCGCCCCAGCATGCCCAAATCTCGTATCGGGTCTCGTATATTTTCCAGCCAAATAGATCACAAATGGCTTGGTAAACTTCCCTTCCTTAATTAATCTGGCCGCATCCTCTTCAATAGTCGTCCCAATTTCTCCAAATGCCGCTACCGCTTTCGTCTGTTCGTCCCTTTCAAACAAAGGTAAGAGGTCCACAAATGTCGATCCAACGAAGGCATCACCCCCGATAGCAATACTCGTACTCTGACCAACACCTGCCAGAGTTAGATAGAAACTCGTTGTGGTCGTGTGACCTCCACTCCTAGACAGCACCCCGCAATATCCCTCTTTGAAAATGGTTTTCGCGAGTTCGGCGGTTCCGCCAATCATCCCCACAATGGCCTTGCCCGGACTCACCACTCCAATACAATTAGGCCCTAATGCTGTGGCCTTCATAGCGCGGGCCTTCTCTATAATTTCAAGCATATCCTGATGGGGCAGTCTCTCTGGAATCATGACCACCACCTTGATACCAGCATCCAGTGCCTCAATAGCCGCATCTTTCGCAAACCGTGCAGCAACAAATACGGCAGTTACACTGACGTTCGGATGGTTTTCCTTTGCCTCTTCGACCGTATTATAGACCGGAATCCCGCTGACCTCCATTCCTCCACGCCCCGGGGTCACTCCACATACCACTTTGGTCCCATATCCCTTCATTACCCCAGCCCGAATGGTTGCCTCTCTCCCCGTGATTCCCTGAATCAATACTTCTGTGTTTTGATCTACTAATATTGCCATCCTCGCACTCCTATCTTTTGTACACGGGTTTAATCCCTTTTCTTTCTAACTCTGCCAAATACTCATCCAGTTTCGGCATGGAATAGGTTATGGTAACCCCTCCATTGCCATGGAGTTGGCACGCCAATTCGCACGCCACGCAATCCGTACATTTTCCCTTTTTGATTTCATCCTTGCTCCACATGAGAGAAGGCCTTCCTTCCTTTAACTCCAATAACTCCAAAACCGGCCCCAAAAAAGGAAGATGGTCTGCTTCAATACAGGCCTTGGTTTTACAATCATCGCACTTGGCTAGATCGAACCGAATGATAGCGCCTGCCATCGTTTCAAATTCCAAAACATCCTCTCCCATCTCATATCCCCCCTGTTTCCTTCTCCCACTTTTTATACAGCCTATCAAATTCCTCTGCCGCGCTCTTTTCGGTATTATAGCGCCATAAAACCTTAACCCATGGGCTGTCGCTGATCCCATGATCTTTAAATAACTGAACTGCTACGTCATCGGATCTTCCGCGAAAACACAAGACGCAGGGAATATTCGGCTTCCCACCGGTTTCTGGATAAAGCTCTTTTAGGGCCTTTATGATGCCTCGAGCCGTATTGTCCAGCTGTTGTGCAGCCACACCCGTAACCATGAGATAACCTCTTATTCCTGGTTGGGAGAATACGATTTTTGTGGCCGCATACATCTTCAAAGAAGTGGGATTACCAGAAGTATCGCAAAAATCCACCGGGTAGTAACCCAAGGGGAATATCTCATCTAGTAGGGTTATCGCACACCCCGTCCCCACACAATCGTATCCGATCGAGATTTTTTTGAGTTTTTTGGCATATGATCCATCAGGGTCGATCTGAACAAAATGGGCACTGCCCCGGTGATCGTTCTTGTCAATCTGGCCTGCAGCGATCTCCAAAGGTGTCGGTTCTCTCGCACCCGCTTCTTCTGAAATTTCCAAACCCAATTCCGGGTGACGCCACAGGGCGTCGTCGTCTACATCTATGCGAGCATCACAGGCAAATATTCCCCTGGTTGTTAGTGCCAGAGGATTAATCTCCACAAGTTTACAATCGTATTTCCTGTAAATCCCGTAAACCCTCGTAATAATCTGAGCATAAGTATTAGTTTCGCTACTAGAAAGCCCTTCGACGTTTCGTAACATATTACGTGCATCAAATTCGTAAAAACCCCGGCTAATCGAAATATCCTTGGTAAATATCCTTTCGGAATGACTCTCTCCCACTTCTTCAATATCCATCCCTCCGCTCAAGCTAAATATGGCTACAGGAGCCCTTGTGGTATCACTCGTGGTTACTCCCATATAGATCTCCTTCTCAATATCCAACATCTCTTCTACCAAAACGCTTTGCACTGGGTTATTGTCAATTTTTGACGTTAAGATATCTTGAGCATCTCGTTCTGCTTCTCCAGGATTTTTCGCAAACTTGATTCCCCCACTCTTTCCCCTTTTGCCAATCAGCACTTGAGCCTTAATTGCTACCGGCCCTCCAAGCTCCTCAGCTACCTGCTTAGCCTCTTGAGGAGATTTGGCAAGCCTTCCCCTTGGAACGGAAATCCCATTCTTTCTAAAAATTTCCTTGCCTTGATACTCCAAAAGCCTCGCCATTTCGTTCCTCCTTTGAACCACTTTACGGCAAATCTCTCCTGTCAACCGGTAGTTCCCTTGTCTCTGGGCCAGAATAGGTCATGTGCTCCCCCAAAAGATTAGGGGGCATCGGCGCCTTCATTCTCTTTCCGAATTTGATCTCTTCATAAGCATGAGCCACCAATCCCAATCCACGGGAAAGACAGATAAATCCAGGGGCAGTTTCAGAGGGAATTCCGAGTTCACAGAGAATAGCGGCAGCTGAAGCATCTATGTTAATTGTAAGATGCTTTCCGGTTATTTCCTTCATTGCCTCATAGACCGACTGAGCTGCTTCTACATACTTCCCGCTTATTTCTCCCTTTTTTACAGCAATCTCGGCCATTGTCCAAAGCCGAGCGGTTCTCGGATCCTCTTTGTGCACCGGGTGGCCGTAGCCCGGCATAAACTTCTTTGCTGCCTTATATTTCATGCATATATCATGAGCTGTCTCTTTTATGGTTTCCCCTTCTTTCTCCGATCGATTCACTATCTCATAAAACACTTCCATCGCCTCTTCAATTGCTCCCCCGTGGATCTTTCCTAAGAGATTCATCCCCGTGGCAATGGCGCAGTTGAAAGTAACCCCACAGGTGACCGCCATGCTGGTCGCCGTAATTGCCGGCGAAATGACACCTTGATCGCAAGCTGCCACCAGAACAGCGTCAATCAGTTTTCCGGCTGTTTCCTGAGGTAGTTTTCCCATGATCATGAGATAAAGCATCTCCCCGTAACTAACTCGCCCCATAAGATCCTGGATCTGATAGCCGCTAATGATTATCCTATTTGGTTTTACATCGATAATCTCAGTGTCCCACCAACCTTTTTTCTTCTCTTCCATCTTCTCTTACTCCTTTCTTAGAACGCGAACCTCGTTCCCAGGGCCCTCTTTCAGGTACAATTTGACAGAATATCTATACCGATCAGGCCTAACGAAAGTCTGCACGAATTCAATGGGCTTCTTTTGTCTAGCAAATATGACCGTCTCAATATACAGGATTGGGGAGGCGAAGCTCACCGAAAGAGCAGAAGAAATATCATAATCTGCAACGATTGCCTCTATGTATTGGATTCCACTCTTGAGTGGAATTTTCAATTTATCCCTCAATATCTGAAGCATTGGATAAATGCACAGATCCTCTTTTTTGATGTTTTCTCCTATTTCTAATGGAAGATAGTTTTTGATATAGGAAATCGGAATGTCATCGACACTTCTCGTCCGCCTCACTTGTACTACCTCTTTACCTTCTTCTAGGTTTAATACCTTTGCAACTCTGTTAGCAGGTTTTATTTTTACGATATCAAGAACTCTTACCTCCTGTGTCTTTAATCCGTCAGTAATAAGATCGCTGATGTTTCCGCTAAGCTGGAGCGTCTTGATATTCGTTATTTCCCCTGTTACGAATGTGCCCTTTCCTTGTCTTCGGATAAGTAGTCCTTCGTTTACCAGATTTAAAATGGCTTGTCGTGCAGTAATGTTGCTAACCTGATAAGCCTTACAGAGTTCTTTTTCCGTAGGAATTCGTTCCCCAGGCATAAATTCCCCAGTTATGATCTTCGATTTAATAATCTGCTCTACCTGGAAATACAGTGGTATGCCTTTTCTCTCTGGTCTCAGAGAATTCATGATAATATCCTGCTACCGACCCTCTCTCGTTCCCTTGCTTCTCCAGCCAAAGGACAACGCCAATACTTTGGGTACCAAAGTCTATCAGTGGTCGTTAACAAATCGGACTATTTCAGCAGTCCGGGGAGCCACAGGGTTAAACCGGGAAAAGCGATGAAAATGATCAGGCCAAGGGTTTCAACTATGGCGAAGGGGATGACACCCCGTATGATGTCCATAAGGGAAACGTAAGCGGGAGAAACCGCCTTGATTACGAAGAGATTGAGGCCAATGGGGGGTGTTTCCGTGGCTATTTCACAGGTTATGGCCATGACAATGCCAAACCAAAGGGTGTTATAGCCCATGCTTATAACGATGGGAAGTAAGATAGGGGTGCTAATCAGGATTACCGATACGATATCCATAAACATCCCCATGATAAAAAGCAATCCAAAGGTGAGGGTCAATACGGCCCAATTGGGGAGATTCGATTTTCCCACGAGCTCGGCAAGATGCTGTGGAACTTCGAGCAAAGTCAAGACATATCCAAAAAGCAAAGCAGAGGAAAAGATGAGCAGGATCATCCCGCTGGTGAGCATGGTTGCTTGGAAAATGCGCCTGAGCGTCTTCCAGTTAAGACTCTTGCGTTGAAAACCAAGGCCAAGGGCACCCATACAACCCACCGCCGCTGCCTCGGTAGGGGTGGCAATCCCGAGATATATTGATCCCAAAACCAGCAAGATGAGTACCAGAGCTGGCCATATCCTGGCAAGAGCGGTAAAGCGCATGCTCCAGGTTACCCTTTCCCTTGAACGGGGGGCCACATGCGGACGGAACTTACTCAGAAACCAGATATAACTCATCATCATCACGGCTAACACCACTCCGGGAATAATACCGCCAATGAATAATTTTCCCACCGACTCATCCCCCACCACTCCATAGAGGATCAAAGCCACGCTGGGTGGGATAAGGAGAGCTAGGCCACCTGCTGCAGCTACACATCCAGATGCGAGTGATTTATCATAGCCCCTGTTCAACATCTCTGGAATGGCGAAACTACCAATCGTGGCAGCCCCTGCAACACTCACACCACACAGGGCACCGAAAATAGCGCATGCCGCTACGCTGGCCATGCCCAATGACCCAGATAGCTTATTCAACCACCTGCTGGTCGCGGTGTAGATATCTGCACCGATTCCGGTAATAAAAATGATCTCGCCCATCAGAATAAAAAGGGGAACAGCCACGAGGGTGAAACCCCTTAGCCTGTCATAGATGACACCCGGAACAGCTCCAAGTCCTCGAGGCCCCATAAGGAGAAGTATCCCTATGATGCCTGCCAGTCCTAGGGCCCCGAACACCGGCATTCCGGATGCCAGAAAGACTAAGAATCCCAAGATCACAACCAGGCTGATGGTATTAGGATCCACCTTTCTCGTTCCCCAATTCATTCGAGTGCATCATTTTCTTCTCGGCATTTGCCCATAGTAGCATCTTTGCCCGCTCCCCAATTCTGACGATGAACTGGAGTCCCAATACGAGTGCACCAAAGGGAATAAAAGAATAGGAAATCCAGAGGGGAAAATTCACCAGGGAGCTCGAATGATAGTCACCCACATAGGCCATTATAGCGGTTTGCCCTCCCTTCCATGTTAGTATCCCACAAAAGATTATGGCCAGTATTGAGGTAACGATATCTAAGAACAATTGAGCCTTCCTTGGCAGAATGGTGACCAATGCAAGCATGCGTACATGGCGGTCTTCTCGCAACACCCACCCTATGGACATAAAGGAGACAAACACGAGGAGGTATTCGCTTATTTCCACAGAAAAAATGGTTGGTCTATTCAAAACATATCTAACGAAAACTTCATGGAAAACCAGAAGCAGCAGGGCCATAAGAGCGATTTCAGCAAGAATCTCGGAAAACCAGCTGAGACGTTCTATTCCAGAAGCTATTGTGCGGACGATTTTCCCCATTTTCAGTCCTTAATTGACCTGCCACAGGATGGCATCGTGCCAACCTGTGGCAGGCTTAAGCGTCCGAATTTTATTCTCTTATTTGCAGTGCATCCCTAATGATGTGCTCTTGTAAATTCGATGTATTTTTTCCCCTCTGGTACCTTGCTCAGCCACCATTCATAGACAGGAGCCATAGCATCTTTGAATTTTACCAACTCCTCCTGGGTGGAAATATGAACCTTCACGCCCTTTTCCTTGTATAATGCGATGCCTTTCTTCATAAAAGCGTTGAGCCTCTCCAATTGCTCCTGACTGCGTTCCTTGCCCGCTCTCTTCATGATTTCTTGCACGTCCTTCGGCAGGCTGTCCCATTTTTTCTTGTTTATAACGAGAAAGCTGCAGAAGTATGCCATATTAGTGACGGAGAGATGTTCAACAACCTCATACAGCTTTCGCCCGAGCCCGGTAATAAGGGGACGTGTGCAACCGTCAATCGTTCCTCTCTGAAGCGCCAGGTAGAGCTCCCCCGAACTCATGGTCGTGGGAGCGCCTCCCAGGAGTTCCATGGCTTTGCAGGCCGTAGTGCCGGAAACGCCCCATTTTTTCCCCTTTAAGTCTTTTGGCAAATAAACGGGGAAATTTTTTGCATAAATCTGATAAGGCCCGCCAGCTGCCACATCCAGCACTACCATGTTATGCTTCAGAAGCTTCTCGCTGATTCCCAGATCCCAGAGGCCTGCATTCAGGGTTTTCTGCAGGCTGTCGGGACTACTCCACATGAAGGGGAGATTGCTGATTCCCAGCTCAAGAACGATCCCCGTGTTATAGATATCAAGGGGAGCACTCATATCGATATCTCCCCGCTCTAATGCAGCAAACTCCTCCTTCCCTTTGAAAAGCTGGGCGGAATGATACAGCTTAAATTTGACCCGGCCGTTGCTCCGCTTTTCCACCTTTTCCGCAAAATTTTTAATTGGTAGCCAAAGGTATTCATATGAAGTTGGCCAATAGGTGGAAAAGACAATCTCTATTGGTTTTGATTTTGCCTCCACTGGGGTAGTGATGCCGGCTATCAAGCCTAAAATGACCAATGTCGCTACAATTGTATACATATGTTTTGCTTTCATGGGCATCTCCTCTCTCTAATAGAATAAAGGCTCCGAAGATGTATCCCTCAATTCCTCTTTTTGTATGCATCACCTCCTTTGTTAGAGCATCGATTAAGAAACGCTCTTTGCTCAAGGGCGTGCAAGGGCTACAAGAAGGAATAGCAATCCACCTGATGGTAGTAATAAAGCACTTCTACGGGACACCCTTTCAGAGATCGCTTTATACTGTCGTTCCTTCATTCCACTTATAAAAAAGCCGAGCCATCCATTTGCTTTGGTAACTCGGCTATCGTCTTGGGGCAGTGACTTGGGATCTTCGATCTGATGATTTGTTCTATCTGGAAATACAGTGGTAGACTTTTTCTCTCTGATGTTAGAGAATTCATGATAATATCCTTATATTATAATATTATATATTTGTCAAAATTTTTTTAAAACAAATTCCCCGTGCCTTTAGGACCATCGGGAAAGAGGGGACATTTCAATTAGAGCCTGTATTTGGCCTCAAAGGACCGAATTTCAGGGAAACCGATGAACGTGTCAAATTCCTCAAAGCTCATCATCTCATCCAGAAGTCCCTCGGTCGTCCCTTCCCTCTTCAGGATTTCCATAGCCCTCTGCATTGCCCTTGCTGCCACAAGTAAACATGTTACGGCATAGGCTACAATGCTGAAGCCCATTTCCTCCAACTCCCTGACGTGAACCAAGGGTGTCTTTCCCCTTTCTATCATATTGACCATGCTAGGCCTATCAAAACTCTCCCCGATAATCCTCAGTTCTTCTTCGTTCTGGGGAGATTCAATGAAGATGATATCGGCCCCCGCCTTTTCGTACATCTTTCCCCTCTTGATGGCTTCTTGTAAACCCAACACTGATCGCGCATCGGTGCGGGCCACGATGAGAAAATCATCGCTTCGCCTGGATTCTACGGCGGCCTCAATTTTGCGGACCATCTCACGGGCATCAATAACCCTTCTCCCCTCTGTATGCCCGCATTTTTTGGGCATTTCCTGATCCTCCAATTGAATGGCCGCTGCCCCGGCCTGTTCGAACTCCTGCACGGTTCTCCGAACATTGATGACATTCCCATAGCCTGTGTCACCATCGGCGAGTAAGGGAACCTGAATCGCCCGGGCCATATTGTGAACCCTCTCCAACATCTCAGTGAAGGTTATCAAACCCGCATCGGGAAGGCCCAGGTGGGATGCCGATTGGCCCAAACCCGAAAGGTAGACCGCCTCAAAACCCGCCTGTTCGATGACCTTAGCAGAAATCATATCAAAGGCGGCTGGAACAACCAGGATGGAATCCCTCTGAAGGAGTCTCTTTAATTTCCCTTTCTCCACGTGCTTACCTCTTGCGAAATTTTCTATTCCATAACCCTGTATAGGAGCTTGATTTTCGGATTGGGACATTCTTTTCGTGAAGAATCGCCGATCTATTCCATGCTCCGGATGTAGTTTGCTACCAGATCCCCAACCTCAGTTGTGCTCACACCCATCTTCCCCGCCTCCATACTCTTCATATTCTTCTGAATAACCTCCATCACGGCCCTTTCGACAAGCCTTGCGGCCTCCTCTTCCCCCAAATGGTCCAGCATCATGTGACAGGCCACAATA
>Ga0114921_10001369_pt1 | contig 11211 bp, 7 predicted proteins | sample BentaG_FD_87016 | JGI IMG/M metagenome (GOLD analysis project Ga0114921, IMG submission 87016) | Deep subsurface microbial communities from South Atlantic Ocean to uncover new lineages of life (NeLLi) - Benguela_00093 metaG | ecosystem: Environmental > Aquatic > Marine > Oceanic > Sediment ...
CTATTATATTTTTTTTATCTCTCATCTTTAAGTCGGTTATTTTTTTATCCAAATTTATTTCCAGCAAATCTTTTTTTATTTCACTTCAGCCATTGCCCTGTAGCTTTCATACTTGGCTTTAGCTTCCTTTTCTGCCTTGCCAAACAGATCCCTGGCTATTTCGGGGAAAGTCTTGGTAAGCGATGCATATCTTACTTCACCCATCAGGAATTCCTTGAATGATTCTTTTGGCTCCTTTGAGTCCAGGATAAACGGATTTCCGCCTTCTTTTTTCAGTTCCGGGTTATACCTGTACAGGTGCCAGTATCCTGCATCTACCGCTTGTTTTTCTCTTAGCTGCGTACAGCCCATTCCGGCATAAATCCCATGATTAATACATGGGCAGTAAGCTATTACAAGTGACGGACCATTGTATCTTTCAGCTTCAATAAATGTCCTTATTGTCTGCTTCTGACTGGCGCCCATTGCAATCTGGGCAACATATACATAACCATAGGACATTGCCATTAGTCCCAGATCTTTTTTCTTAACTTTTTTACCTGAAGCGGCAAATTTTGCTACCGCCCCAATCGGGGTTGCTTTTGAAGCCTGGCCTCCCGTATTGGAATACACTTCCGTATCAAACACAAGTACATTTATGTTTTCTCCGGATGCAAGCACATGATCTAGCCCGCCATATCCTATATCGTAAGCCCAGCCATCACCGCCAAATGCCCACACTGATTTTTTAATCAAATAATCCTTAAGTTCCAGTATTTTTTCCCCAATCTCATTAGCTTTCTTATCGCCAAGATCTCCCCCCAGTAGTTTTAAAATTCTTGCGGTAGATTCCCTGTTTGCCTCGTCATCTTCTTTTCCTGCAATCCATTCACTTATGGCCTTTTTTGCCAGAGGATCTATATTCATTTCTGACAGTTCTCTCATATAAGCTTCAATTTTACTGCGCAACTGTTTTATGGCTAAAACCATTCCATATCCATATTCAGCATTATCCTCAAATAAGGAATTTGCCCATGCCGGCCCTTTGCCTTTTGCATTGGTAGTATATGGAGCCGAAGGAGCCGAACCACCCCAGATAGATGAGCATCCTGTGGCATTCGTTATCAGCATTCTGTCTCCAAACAGCTGGGTAACCAGTTTTGCATATGGAGTTTCACCGCATCCTCCACACGCACCTGAAAATTCAAATAGTGGTTTTTTAAACTGGCTTCCCTTGACTGTATCAGAGGGAACAACATTCTCTTTTACAGGAATCTTTGAAGCAAAATCCCAGTTTCTAATTTGAACTTTCTGAGTATCCAGTGGTTTCATAACCAGGGCTTTATTTTTAGCAGGGCAGATATTTGCGCAGTTCCCGCATCCGGTACAATCAAGTGTACTGACCTGTATTCTATATTCAAACTGCTCAAGGCCTTTCCCTTTTGCCCCAACGGTTTCAAATTTCTCGGGAGCATTCTTTACTTCTTCACCGGTGAGCAGCACTGGCCTTATAACCGCATGGGGGCATACATACGAGCATTGGTTACATTGTATGCAATTATCCTTCTGCCATTCCGGTACATTTACTGCTATGCCCCTTTTCTCATAAGCTGCAGTTCCTTGAGGAAATGTTCCATCCTCAGCCCCTATAAATGCGCTAACAGGGATACTATCGCCTTCCTGCCTGTTTATTACTCTTAAGATATTTTTTATAAAGTCCGGTTCCTGAGCTCCTGCAACATCCTCCACTTCTACTGCATCTTTCCAGCTGTCAGGAATTTTTACTTTCCTGAGTGACTCTATACCCTTATCCACTGCCTGGTAGTTCATCTGTACAATCTTCTCACCTTTTTTCCCGTAGGTTTTCTTTATTGCTTCCTTCATATATTTTACTGCATCATCTAAAGGTATAACTTTTTCCAGTTTAAAGAAGGCAGACTGCATAATCATATTTATCCTGCTGCCCAATCCAATTTCAGCCGCTATATCAGTGGCATCAATTATATAAAAATCTATATTATGCCCGCAAAGATACTTCTTGATGCTCGCAGGCAGTTTCTCGTCCAGGTCGCGGTCGCTCCACTGGCAGTTTAAAAGAAAGGTCCCACCGTCTTTTAATCCTTTAAGTAAATCATATTGTCCTATGTAAGCCTGATTATGACAGGCCACAAAATCAGCATCGCTGATCAGGTAAGTTGACCTGATAGGGTTCTTTCCAAATCTCAAATGAGATATGGTAAGGCCTCCGGATTTTTTAGAATCATAGGCAAAGTAACCCTGAGCATAAAGGTCAGTATTATCACCAATTATCTTAATAGCATTTTTATTTGCTCCAACCGTACCATCCGAGCCAAGACCCCAGAATTTGCATCTTATAGTTCCTTCAGGGGCAGTTTCAATTTCCTCTTTGACTTCAAGAGATGTGTGAGTAACATCATCATTTATGCCTATTGTAAATCCATTTTTAGGACCTGCCAGTTTTAAATTATCAAATACAGCTTTTATCTGGCCTGGAGTAGTGTCTTTCGAACTAAGACCATATCTTCCACCCACAATAATGGGTTTGTTTCCTACTTCATGAAATACATCTCTAACATCCAGGTAAAGCGGGTCACCAGTAGCTCCTGGCTCCTTTGTCCTGTCCAGAACAGCAATTTTCCTGGCAGTTTTTGGTATTGACTGGAGGAAAAATTCAGTAGAAAAAGGTCTGTAGAGATGAACTTTTACCACTCCTACCTTTTCACCTGATTTATTTAAATACTGCACAGTTTCATCTATAGTGTCCGTAACTGAACCCATTGCCACAATTACGTATTCTGCATCTTTTGCCCCTACGTAATTAAATGGCTTATATTCTCTTCCGGTTAATTTACTAATCTTATTCATATAATCTAAAACTATTTCCGGAACTTTACTGTAAAAACTATTTGATGATTCCCTTGCCTGGAAAAATATGTCCGGATTCTGGGCTGTACCTCTGGTAACCGGATGTTCAGGATTCAAAGCTCTTTCCCTGAACTGCATTAATGCCTTCCTGTCAACCAGTTTTTTAAAATCCTCGTAATCTATTAATTCAATTTTTTGAATTTCATGTGAACTTCTAAAACCATCAAAGAAATGCAGGAAAGGTACCCTTGACTTAATCGCAGATAGATGTGCCACGCCTGCAACATCCATAATTTCCTGTATTGAACCAGAAGCCAATAGTCCAAAGCCAGTCTGTCTTACTGCCATAACATCCGAATGATCACCAAATATCGAAAGAGCATGAGTTGCTACAGTACGGGCACTCACATGAAATACGCCCGGTAGAAGTTCTCCTGAAATTTTATACATATTGGGTATCATTAGAAGAAGCCCCTGAGACGCAGTAAAAGTTGAAGTAAGAGCACCTGCGGCAAGTGAACCATGTACTGCTCCAGATGCACCTCCCTCAGACTGAAGTTCGCTCACACTGACTACCTGTCCGAACATGTTCTTCCTGCCATGAGCAGCCCACTCATCAACATATTCACCCATAGGGGAAGAAGGGGTGATAGGATAAATAGCCGCTACTTCAGTGAAAGCGTAAGCTACATATGCTGCAGCCATATTTCCATCCATGGTTTTCATGGTTTTCATAAATAATCTACTCCTTTATATATAAATTTGCGGCATCAAATTTTTAAAATTAATAGATAAAAATAACTTACTTATACCAGAAATTACTATTGCTTTGAAAATTTTTCTAATAACTAACTGGAAAAATTTTTAAGTATAAACAAGCTTTCAAGCAAACACAAAATCATTGAATTATAACACATTTAATTTATTTTTTTAATAAACTAATGCACACAGCTGGGTAGTTTTTGGTTACTTGCGGATTAAAGTTCTCTTCTATCAGAAATTGCCCTGCCTATAGTTATCTCATCTGCATATTCCAGGTCACCACCAACAGGAAGTCCGCTTGCCAGTTTAGTAACTTTAACTCCAAAGGGGGCTAATATCTTTTTTAAATACATAGCAGTACTTTCACCCTCAACAGTGGGATTTAATGCAATTATTACCTCTTCAATATTATTAGCCTTCACGCGCTCCAACAGCCTGGGTACTCTTATCTCGTCAGGCCCGACATTTTCTATGGGAGACAGCAGTCCACCAATGATATGATACAACCCCTTGTATTCACCAGTTTTTTCAATAATTATTACATCACTTACTTCCTCTACTATACATATTTTTTTTCTATCCCTGGACTGGTCTCTGCAAATATGGCAGATATCTTCTTCGGTCAGACTGTAACATTGACTGCAAAATTTAACCTTTTCCTTCATCTCAATCAGGTTCCTGGAGAATTTTACAATATCGCTATGAGAAAGCTTGAGCAAAAAGAATACAATTCTTTTGGCAGATTTGGGGCCTATTCCCGGAAGTTTCCTGAATTCGTTTATTAAATTTTCTACACTTTTTATATATAAAGCCATTTACGATTTACAGCTGGTTTAATAATTGTAAATAAATCTATTACAGTATACTGGTAATCTATAATTTCTGTTAGAAGAGCCCGGGTATATTCATACCGCCGGTAAGGCCTGCCATTCTATTTTTAGCTTCATCTTTTGATTGTTTTATAGCATCATTTATAGCAACCATTACCATATCTTCAATCATTTCCATGTCACCTGAATCAACCATATCCTTATCAATTTTTACTTCTACAATTTCCTGACTACCATTCACTCTCACCTTTACTGCACCCCCGCCTGCGGAAGCTTCAAACTCCATTTTTTTCAATTCTTGCTGGATTTCCAGTAATTTTTGCTGCATAATCTTTGCCTGCTTCATCATATTCCCATAGTTTAGACTCAATTTTTACTCCTTTATATCAAATTTTTTTTCAAAATAATTTAATACATCCTCTTCTGTACTGCTATTTTCACTACTCCTATCTTTTGAATTTGAACTATTACTGGCTTTATTTTCTGCATCTTCAGCCCTGCTTTTTCCGCTTACTTTGCTGCTCGCTTTACTTTCTACGCCACTTATCACATTAGTTTTATCCACTTTTTTACCAAGCTCGAATTTAATCCTTAAGTCCTTACCTGTAACTTCTTTTATCACACTGGATATCAACTCGATATTTTTACTTTTATTTAAATGGTCCCTGTGCCATTCTTTTTCTTTATCCAGGTAGAAATACAATGTGCCGTTTTCTATTTTATAAGGTACAGCTTCTGTAAACATAGCGTGAACCGAAATTTTCTTCTTTTTTAAACTCTGCGAGATTTTATCCAGATTATTATTAATCAAACCAATTTCCTCATCTTTTTTTTCTACTCCAGCATCAGAAATCTCTGATTTATGAGCTTTACCCCCGCTTACTGCATGCCTGCTCTGAATTTCGACCTCACTTACCATCTTATCAATTTCATTGATATTTATAATATCAAAATCATCTTCTTCATTTTCATAAACACTTGTATCAACATCAGCTTTATGATTATGAGAATTCTTATAACCTTCTTGTATTGAATTAATTTTATCAATTTCTTTCCTTAAAGATTCTATCTGCGTCTCCATAAGCCTGGTTTTCTTTCCTATTTCTTTTTCATCCAATACAATAAAATTAATGGCTCTGACTACCGCTGACTTGAAAAAGACTTTTGAGCCTTCACCCCATTTGATTTGCTTGAGCAAATCTGTAAACAGTTCCATATAAAACTCTATTTCTTCCTTTTGCAGTCTTTTAGCCTGACCCAGACACTTATCTTTATAATCTTCACTTATATTTACAATTTCAAAAGGATTATTGTAATTTTTAATAACATACAAATCATACAGATGATCCAGAAACTCGGATACGAATACTTTAAGGTTTTGATTACTGCCAGTAATTTTATTTACCAGAAGCAAGCCCCTTACCAAGTTCTTTTCAATCAAAATATCTGTAAATTCAAAAAGCATCTCAAGATCTGTGACCCCGAGAAGAGAAATAACATCGGCAACTTCAATTTTATCCTCACCAAATGCTGCCAGTTGTTCCAATATGCCATCGGCATCTCTCAGGCTGCCATCTACATATTTAGAAATTAAGCTCATAGCTGAATCACTTATGGTTATTTTTTCACTTTTTGCTATTTTCTGCAGCCTCTCTTTGATTTTATCCATTGGTATTGGAAAGAAATCAAATCTCTGGCATCTTGACATTATAGTAGGAATTACTTTATTTGGTTCAGTGGTGGCCATTATAAATATTACATGTTCAGGAGGCTCTTCCAGAACCTTGAGCAGCGCATTAAAAGCTTCCGTGGTTAACATATGGACTTCATCAATAATATAGACTTTTTTTCTCAGTATATTAGGCAGATATTTTACTTTTTCCCTGAGCTCTCTTATTTCATTTATTCCCCTATTGGAAGCAGCATCGATTTCTACAACATCCATACTGGAGCCATTGGATATACTTACACAATTTTCACATTTATTGCATGGCTCCGGGGTAGTACCTTTCTTGCAATTCAAAGCCTTTGCCAGTATGCGCGCAGTTGATGTTTTGCCTGTCCCTCTGGGACCGCAAAATATATAACAATGTGATAATCTATTATTGGATATAGCATTTTTAATAGTTCTAACATTGTACTCTTGACCGATTATTTCTCCAAAGTCCTGCGGTCTCCATTTTCTATAAAATGAAATGTAACCCATAAAAATATATAGCTATTTTAATTAGTAACAAATGACCGTGCCCCAGATCTCGATTTATAATAACAAGTGCATCTCATACAGTTAACTCCAGCCAGGTTTCCTTGTGGCACCCGGAGAATATTACTTACCGCTGCTTCCTCTCGGATCTGACGGGGTTTGTAACCCTCCGCCGCACAAGACCCAACCTTCAACATCACTTATATAAGCGCTAAACCTCACTATCATAAACCTCATATCTGTTGGTCAGCCTCACTATAGCGGATTGTGAGTTACAGGGCACCGCTAGCTCCCCACCTAGCACGGCCAATTTGATTATATAAGATTAATTAAAAAAATAAAACTGGCTATTAGATAGTTTATCTGAAAATAATTGTTGACCATTTAATTTAAAATAGTAGAATTCTTACTCAGACATTTATTCGAACTGATAAATAAACAATTAAGGTAAAATAAAAAAACACTTATCCGATACCATTTAAATGATTAAATTTAAGAAAGGTCTTAACAAAACTAAAATTTTTTTAAGTTTCAGTACTCACATGGTAACAGACACTTATGCCAGCTTTATAATAGGGCTTATCCCCATACTGGCCGTTAAGCTGGAACTTTCTCTTTTTCTGGTGAGTATCTTAACTTCGGTAAACTTTATCTCCAACAGCCTCACACAACCTGCATTCGGGTACCTTTCGGATAAATACGGCATAAGATATTTTCTTATTGCAGGTCCACTGGCTGCCTCTATATTTATAAGTCTTCTGGGGGTATCTCCGGGCTACTGGTTTATCCTGGTATTTTTATTTTTAGGAAACCTTGGAGTTGCCGCCATTCATCCTCCTACTGCAGCCACAGCCAGTCATGTGGGAGGAAGCAGAAAGGGACTGGCAAATTCCATAATATCTTTTGGGGGCGCTGTCGGTTTTTCACTAGGTTCATTATTCGTTATTTTCATTGTAAGCAAACTTGGTCTTAAATTTACCCCTCTGGCTGCTATCCCGGGAATAATTATGGCTCTGGTTCTTATAAAATTTGACTCATCCATTTTCTTAACTGAAACTCAAAAAGTTAAAATTAGCTTTATCAGAAAAATTAAAAGCCTGAAAAAAACAAAACTTATTTTGCTCCTGCTCGTAATGTTCGCTGCCTACTCCAGAGATTTAACTGTTCTATCAATGCTCACCTTTATGCCTCTGTATTTCACAGGTCAGGGAGTACAACTGATAAATTTCGGATATATAATCCTGGTCTTTATTTTAATAGGAGGAATTGGTGGCCTTTTTGCAGGCTATTATTCAGATAGGATTAGAAAAAGAACTGCTGTAATCCAGGCCGGGCTGGCAATTTCTATTCCTCTTTTCTTTTTAATGTTTAAAGTGCCCCTGAGTATATCAATAATTTTGTTTATTCTGGCAGGATTTTTTGCCACCTCAACCCTGCCTTTATGTATTAGGGTGGTACAGGATATATTTCCTGGCAACGTAAGCCTTGCCTCTTCCATGGTCATGGGCGTAAGCGGGGGAACTGCGGCAGCTACTGTTATTCTTGTTGGTAAAATTGCAGATTATACCGGAATTATAAAGGCTATAAACTATGTCCTGGTAATACCAATTTTAGCATCTCTGCTATTATTCTTATTTCCACTCGTAAGATCAAAGTACAGGTAGTAAATTAAAATCTTGTCTGGACTGATATTTGATTTAAAGTTAAAATTGAAATTTGAAATGCCTGCCATTTTTAAAATAGGATAAATATTTCTAAAAAAATACGCAAGTGAAAAGAAAATGAATAGAAAAAACAGCAGCTTTAATAAATTGCAGATTTCACTTTCAGCGGGAAGCCATTTTATTACTGATATATACCAGAGCTTCATAATAGGCCTCATACCGGTACTTACCTTAAAATTCGATCTATCCCTTTTTAAAGTTGGACTTCTTACTGCTACCAGTGTAATTGCAAACAGTCTTTTCTCCCCCATCTTTGGATATTTCTCAGACCGTCACGGGCTAAAATATTATATAATTGCCGGTCCGCTTTTTACTTCTATTTTTTTAAGCCTAATTGGAATACTGCCTAACTACTATTTTGTACTGGCTTTTTTATTTTTGGGAAATTTAAGTATTGCTGCTTACCATCCCGCAAGTGCTGCCATCGCTGGACATTTTGGCGGCAGCAAGAAAGGACTTGGAAGCTCTATTATCAATTTTGGAGGAAATTTTGGAAATGCGCTTGGTGTACTCCTGATAATATTAATCGTTGAAAAGCTCGACATGAATCTTACTCCCATTGCTATGATCCCGGGAATAATTATGGTAATTGTTCTGTTTAAATTCGTCCCTAATACATCATTTAGGAACAAGGCAGAAAATACTCTTAATTTCTTTTCAAGTATTAAAAGAGTAAATAAAAGAAAGATGTATCTTTTATTTTTGATTATGTTTACTATTTATTCCCTGTATATTATGTGGATCACCCTTATAACCTATATGCCCTTATACTATACCGGGGCAAATATAACCCTTATCAATGTAGGAACAATTATGCTCTTTTTCGGAATGCTGGGTGGAGCAGGCGGTCTCTTTTCCGGATTCTTATTCGACCGTTTTAAAAAAGGCAGCTTAATTATCCAGATTGGCTTTGTTCTGGCCGCACCTATACTCTTTTTTACTTTCAGAACTACAGGCCTTATTTCTATAATACTTTTTGTTACCGGCGGATTTTTTCTGATTTCAATTCAGCCGGTATGTATCAGAATGACTCAGGACCTCCTGCCTGGAAATATGAGCCTGGCATCTTCTTTGATTCTGGGATTCAGTCCTGGAATTGCTGCTATTACAATGATTTTTCTGGGAAAAGCTGCGGACATTATTGGAATTGTAAAACTTGTAAATTATGAGTTAATCCTGGTTATATTTGCCGTTCTTATACTCATTAGCTTTCCGCTGGCTGAAAGAAGCTTAATAGATGAGAAAAACAATCCGTAAGTAAGTTAAAATAAACCCTGTAAAGGACGTTTATAAAAAATCCGGAAAACACCCTCAATAGAGTATACATTACTTCTATCTTGCTAGTTTTAATATTTCCAGAACATCACTTTTATCCAGTCTGACAAAATTGCCCCTCGGTCCCCCTTCTGTACATTTCTCTGCCATCTCCTCCAGTCTGTCGTAAGGAATATTTGCTTCCTTCAGAGTGATGGGCAGTCCTATCTTTTCATAGAAATCTTTCAGCGTCTCTATCCCTTCCAATGCTGTTTTTTCAATATCCTTAAAATCAGGTTCCACATTCCACACTCTTACAGCAAATTGTGCAAATCTTTCCACATCCTGTTTGTATACATATTTCATCCATGCCGGAAAAATAATAGACAGTCCTGCACCATGGGCAATATCATAAATTCCGCTAAGTTCGTGTTCTATACCATGTGAACCCCAATCCCCTATTCTTCCGGTGCCAAGTAAGTCATTATGCGCAATAGTGCCCGCCCACATAATTTCAGCACGGGCCTGGTAACTATTTGGTTTTTTCAGCACTAAAGGAGTATTACCAATCACTGTTTCTAATGTGGCCTCACACAATCTGTCAGTAAGATCAACATTTTGAACTCTTGTGAAATACCTTTCCATCACATGAGCCATTATATCCGATACTCCACAAGCAGTCTGGTAAGGAGGAAGAGTATAAGAAATCTCAGGGTTTAATATGGCAAACCTTGGGCGTAACTTTTCACTGGTAAACGCTCTTTTATAAAGTCCTTCCTCATTTGTAATTACGGAACCATTGCTGGCTTCACTACCGGCCGCAGGGATTGTAAGGACCACTCCCACCGGGATAACTTTATCTACAACAGCTTTACCGGTATAAAAATCCCAGACATCCCCATTATAAGAAACTCCTGATGCGACCGCCTTGGCTGAATCAATTGCACTTCCCCCGCCTACCGCAAGAATAAAATCAACCTTCTCCTTACGGCAGATATCAATTCCTTTTTTTACCAGGCTTAACCTGGGATTAGGCTGAACGCCGCCCAGTTCAATTATTTTCAGGCCAGCATCTCTTAATGACTTTAAAATCCGGCCGTAGAGTCCGTACTTTTTAATACTTCCCCCGCCATAGTGTAATAAAACTTTACCGCCGTAACTAGCCGTTTCAATTCCCACCTGATTTTCGGTATCTTTTCCAAAAATTATTTTAGTAGCATTTTTGAACGCAAAATTCTCCATTTTCCCTCCTAAAAATATAGGTATAATTGTATATTCAGGTTATAGCTTCGATATCAATTATATTAGCTTCTCTTATTTTTATTTTTTTATTGGTCTTCCCCTTATTATATCAGATGATTTCGTATAAATTGAGATATCTCATATCTCGTTTTTATACGAAGTGTTCTCGTAGTATTATTCATAAATTGTATATTATACGAAAACATTTTAATCTTTAATCAGATTAAAGTTACCCTTATTTTCTCAAAAACAAGTAAACATGCAAAAACACTTAGATAAGACAGAGCGAGAGCTAAAAATACTAAGCTATAGTAGGAAAACAATAAAAAGC
>Ga0114921_10001370_pt1 | contig 11208 bp, 7 predicted proteins | sample BentaG_FD_87016 | JGI IMG/M metagenome (GOLD analysis project Ga0114921, IMG submission 87016) | Deep subsurface microbial communities from South Atlantic Ocean to uncover new lineages of life (NeLLi) - Benguela_00093 metaG | ecosystem: Environmental > Aquatic > Marine > Oceanic > Sediment ...
CGGGCCCTGTTAAATAACTAAAGAGAATTATGATGTCAAAGGGTAATAACTTTAACAAAGAGATTAATTTGGTCAAAGCTACAGATTCCTTGTATTTAACGGGGCGGGCGGCAATGCCGTACAACGATTATCAACAAACCCAAAATTTCAAAATTTTCGATGAAATTTTGAAATTTAATGCATATATAAGGAGGTAAGGAATGAAAAAGTTGATCATCTTACTGGTGTTTGTCTCAATATTTGCGCAAGAGGCATCACATACGGTAAAAGAAGGAGACACCTTATGGGATATCGCTGGCTTTTACTACCAAAATCCATTTCTTTGGCCCTATATTTGGCGTGCCAATTTGACCAAAATCGAAGACCCCCACTGGATTTATCCAGATCAGATGTTCGCTATTCCTCCTTCACCTGAAGTGGGGATTGTACCTGCAGTGCCGGAGGTAGTCGAGGAAGTGCCAGAATATGTTCCAGAGGAAGTTGCCGTAGTACCGCCCCCAGCACCAGCTGCTGAAGTTATTTCAGTTGTTACCCCTGAGGAGCGGATTTTTAGTGAGGAAATAATCCATCGAGCTGGATTTCTCATTGAGGAAGATATACCATATTGGGGGAAGATTATTGGAACTGAACCAGCTGGTGAGAAGAGGATTGTAGCTTATAAACAGATCTACATTGATCGTGCTGATGATATTAAGAAAGACGCATTTTTGACCATATACCGTCCAGGTAGGGTTATCACCCATCCCAAGACCGGTAAGCGCTTGGGCAAAGAAATCGTAGTGCTGGGTAAAGCCCAGGTGGAGAAAGTGGGCATTGATGGCTCACGGTGTAAGGTTATGGCTTCATATGACATAATCAAACAGGGGGATTTTGTCTTTCCATACGAGCCAATTCTTGCTCCAGAAAAAGTAGAGCTTATTTCTACAACCAAGGAGATCGAAGGTTATGTTGTTGATGTAAAGGATATAGGAATCTATACATCAACTCACGTGTTTACTATTGTTGATCAAGGAGAAGAGACAGGGATCGCAGTTGGCGACATCTTTGATGTTTATGAGACAAGAGAGGTTGGGGGCCGAGAGATGCCCGATTTCAATATCGCTAAGATACAGATTGTTAGTGTTTTTCGAGAGGCCTCGATTGGATTACTCTTATGGGATAGAAAAACCACTATAATAAAAAGAGGAGAAAAATGTAGATTATCGATGGAGGCAAGGTGAAAGACAGAGAAGCATTAAGTCAAGTATTTTTATTTCGGGAATTAACACCTCATGAGATGAATACACTTATCACAATCTCGAAAGAAAAGCGTGCAAAGAAGAATGAAATGATATTTAGAGAAGGTGATGTTGGTGATGCCTTCTATCTCATTGTTTCTGGGAGTATTCGGATTTCAACATTAGTTCCAGGGGTCGGTGAAGAGGCATTAACAATTTTGAGAGAAGGAGAATACTTTGGCGAGATGTCATTAATTGATGATGCACCACGGTCAGCTTCCGCTATTGCTAATGATGATACGATTCTACTTCTAATCGGAAAGGATGATTTCCGTAAATTATTGGCGCAAGAGACTGGTATCGCCTACAAACTCTTGTGGATATTTACGAAAACGCTTTCGGCACGATTGCGTAAAACCGACGAGCAACTAAAGAGTATTTTCGCGATTGCAAAAACATTCTGAAAATCGGTTGCATGGTTTAGGTTGGGACGCTGGAGACGTAGTAAGGTTATTTTTCAAGCATCTTAACTCAATTTCATCAACCATCTACTAGGTGAAGCAATGACTAAAGCAATAATTCTTTTATTAGGATTGTCACTTATTATTGAAAGGGTGACCGAGAAGATTTTATATGTTCTTCCTACCCGGAACAATAGAATATATTCATGGCTCATAAGTACAATTTTGGGGCTACTTATCAGTTTTAGCTTTCGTTTTGGTTTTATTCAAGAATTAGGCTTAAGTTCAACTTTACAGATTGCACAGTGGGTTGACTACATTATTACAGGACTCTTGATTGCCTCAGGAAGCGAACCGATTCACTCAATAATTGAAATACTGGCGCTTAAGAAAAAAGAGTTGAAGAGAAAAACAAAAGATGTTTGATATCTTTGGCCCAAAAGATCCCCAGAAGGCATTAGAAAGAGCGCGTGAATATATCAGTGAGAGAAGGACAGAAGCGGCAATTAAAGTTCTTGAAGGCAACCTCACGGACAGCGAGGACTCATTTGATCTCTATTTGTTGCTTTCAAGGCTCTATTTTGAAAATGACCAGAGGTCGCGGGCAGTAGAGACCCTCCGTCATATTCAACCAATTGTACCCTCAAGGATCGACGAAATAATTGCCTTACTTTCAGATTTATTTTATCGTCATACTTCTATCGATGCGGGTGATTTTCTTTTACAGTTGCACGTTGACGAGCAGAAGTATGAGGAGATCAGTAAAATATTGAAAGCATTTGGTGAGCGAGAAATAAAACTACTGTTAACACGATACGATAAATTCAGACAGGGCATGGTGAATAAAAAGGTCCTTACGAAAAAAGATGTCGATAAAATTCTTATTTTTGCTTCATTGGAGTTTATCTCGAATGAAAGTGAGATGGCACTGCATTCCATTGAACCAATAATGGATATTCGATCCCATGGTTCACGCCTTTTGAGTTGGGCAGGCACGATTGTACGCGAGCGGTTTAATGACCCACATGCAGCATTACTACTTCTGAAAATTCAATTGGCACATAGAGAATACCAAGCAGCAATTGCGCAGGCACAGAGGATGTTTGGGAAATTTCCGGATTTCATTGATCCACTGCTTGAAGCCATTACTGGGGCAAAACTAGCCAAAGAAGCTGAGGCTACCTTTTCACAACTCTTAGCTGATTTGTATGTTAAAAAGGGTGATTTTGATGCGTCAATTGACCGCCTGCAGTACCTTCTCCAAGATGACCCAAAGAAGGCTGACGAGGTGATTAAAGGTTTAAGGGACCTGGAAAGAATCAATCCAAAAAATTTGAAGATAATCTTTGCCTTGAGCGATACGTATCTTGATGCTAATAGAATATCTTTGGCAATAAATGAATTTGATAAAATCCTTGAAATAGACCCCAACCTGTATGAACAGGTTATACAAAAATATAAAAAAGCCTTTGAGAAAGAACCGGATAATCCACTGGTTATTCAGGGACTGGTGAGTGCCTATCTTAAACATGATGATGTTGACGGTGCAGTCGACATTATTGATGGTGCATATAAATCCGATCCTGGACTTCTCGATGAATATATCGCAAACTTGAATTTAATTTTAGAGAAGAATTTAAATAATCCAAAAGCTCTCTATCTTCTAGGACTCTGTTACGGACAAAAGGGAGATCAGGAAAATGCCCTGGTAATTTTTGAGAATTTACTAGAAAATGGAGAATTTAATTATGTGTATGATGCCGCTTCGGAGATTTGTGAAGTAAAACCTGATAATTCACATTATTTGAATCTTAAAACGAAGAGTTCGGTAATGCTCGGTAAAGAAGAGGAGGCTTTATCACTGCTTACACCCTATCTGGAGCAAAACCTGAGTGAAACAATTCATCTGTTACCAACACTCGATGCAATAATTAGCCGGCGTCCCGATTTATTCAAAATGATTACATCCATCTACGAACAGTATAAAAAAGAAGAACCATTTATTGCGGAGCTCGCAATGGCGAGGGCCTATGCATTTGCTGGTGATTATAAGAAATCCGTCAGTAGTTTTGAGCGATGTTTTACGTCTGAAGAACACAAGGATACTACAAAGCGAGCACTCGTTGAGGTTATTAAAGAGAAACCAGATGCGGTTCCATTACTTCTCGTCGCTGCTCGAATATATATGAAAGACGGTGAGGTTAAGGTTGCCACCCAGTTTTTCAAAACGGCCCAAAAGGTTGATCCCGAGGCATTTTTTGAAATTATTGATGAATTCTATGATGCCCTCAAGGTTTTCCCTAAAGATCGAGAAGTATGGACATCATTGATTGACACGTTCTTCAACCGGAAGCTTTACGACCGAGTCGTTGAAGAGGCGAGGCGTGGAATCGAGGTTTTTGGCAAAGATGCGCAATATTTTAACTTGAAGCTGGGACAGGCATTGGCCGAAGACGGTAATTTAAGTGATGCAGTCAGGCCTCTGATGCTCTCTTTAGATGGCGACGAGAATTATGCTGAAGAGGTGATCACATACCTGAATAAAATTCTTGAAATTGACAGAAGTAACGTTCCTGCTCATTTTGCACGAGCCAGGGCATTGAGTAAGACCCGTCGCATCAATGAAGCAGTTGAGGAGTATCTCTCAATTGTTAGAATAATACCAGCACGTATTGAATATGTTTACAAAGACTTAAAGGAACTTTCATCAAAAGCAGTAACAAATCCTCACGTCATATTTGCCTTGGGTAATTTGGAGATTTACTTAAAGAAATATGATAATGCTTCTAAACATTTACTACAATCATGTGAGTTGGACACAACGTTATCAAAAAAGGTAATTCCGTTATTTGAAAAGCTAACGAAAGAAAATCCTTCTGCACAACTTGACTTTTCGCTAGCAAAACTGTATCATCTTACGAACTTAAGAAGTTCGGCGGTCAAGTTATATGTTAGGGCACAGGCGCACGATGAGACATTTCGTGAATCAGTAATATCCGAACTGAAGAAAATCTGTGCTGAAAATCCTCATGACATTGAATCTCGCAAAGGTTTGGCTGAGATATACTACAATTATAACAATTTTGATGATGTTTTGGAATTAGTAGGCGAGATATACAAATTAGACAAGGACGAGGATGCTTGGGTGAAGGAGTTAGCAGTCAATATCCTTCAGAAAATCCCATCGCACATTCCTTCCTATTATCTTCTCGGTAGTATTTTTTTGAATGAAAATAATCATAAGAAGGCGATTGAGCTTTATACGAAATTGACTGAGATGTCACCAACTGAGGTGGCTAAGGTGGCGAATATTCTAGAAGGCCACAAGGAAAAAAGTAGCGAACTTCTTCTTTTCTTAGCAATTCTTTATAAAAATACAGGCGATATTACGAAAGCTATCGAATTATTCGATAGACTATTCTCAGTTGATGCATCTTTTGGTGAAGCGATAATACACCACACTAAAACGATCCTGATGAAAAATGCTGATCTACCTGGTGCGTATCTTCTGGCGAGTAAGATATTTGCCTTCCAGAAGGAATACGATAGGGCAATCGAGACACTCAAGCGAGCTAGGCAATTAATACCAGAGAATGAAGAACTCGTTTTAAAAGAAGGCCAATTATATTATGAGAAGGGTGAGGCCGAGAAGGCAATCAAAATTTATTCTGATCTTTTAGATAAGAGTAAAAACCGCAAGGCGATTTATCGTTTAATAAAAAAGACCCGCGAAGAATATTTTAAAGAAAAGATTGGCACAATCAAAGGTAATAAGGATGAGAATAGATTGAGACGAGCGGATATTTATCTTCTCATGCATAAAATCTCCGAGGCTGAAAAAGAACTGAATTTTATTCCACACGATAACGTATCGATGAAACATCAAACATTACTTAAGGCGAAGGTGTGCCTTAAAAAAAGTCTTCCCATGGATGCTCTTGAGATGATGAAAAATATGTCTGTCGACGAAGAGACAGCATCTGTGTATGCGGACATTTATGAATCATTGGGTTCTTATGAGGCAGCGGCACTGGTCTTGAGGGAGGCAGGTGTTGAAGGCATGGCACAGCGGATTGCAAGTTATGAGAGACTTGCGCAGGATAGGCGATTGGCAAAGGGACGATATTTTATCGAAGGGAGGAGTCGATGAAGTGCCCGTTTTTGATAAAAAGAAAAGAAATATTCGACGAGAAGGGAAAGAAGATCGATGAGGAAATTGCCATGAAGGAGTGTGTAAAAAATGAGTGCATGGTATATGATGGTGCTACGAATTTATGTTCGCTACTTTCTTCGAATATGAAAGCCGGAGTTTTAATTGATGATGTCAAAACTGGCATTAAGGATATAAAAGAGGAAATATTCCAGCGCTCCGAGGCGATTGGCACTGTGGTTTCAGAAGCGATACAAACAATGCAGCAAGAATTAGTTGGTCGTCTTGATATTCTGAAGAAGCAGAACGAGGTGATGGTTTTTGGCTTTGACCGATTAAGCGAGGTGTTTAATAGTAAAGTAACTGAGATCAAGACTGTGCTTAACGATTTTAACAGCAATATAGTCCCACAGTTTGATATTTTGAAGAACAATTTCGAAAAGCTGACGACGACAAATCAGATGGGCATGGAGGCAATCAGTGCCACAAATCATGAGATTCTCAAGAAAATTGATTTGTTGGACAACTTGGTTGGTGGTGTTGACAGCATAGCTGAATTGGTGAAGAGTGAGATTGCCGGTATGAAAACAGAAATGACTAATCTGAAAGTTGAACAATCGAGTTCATTAAATAATATTCAAAATGCTGTCGTTCAGTTTGGAGATATTTTTAAACAATCAGCGCAGAGCCTATCTACTATGAGCGATATGATGTCTAATTTAAATAAAAATTACCTTGAGTCACTTGCGAAAATTGCTGGGCTTGCTGAAGGGATGAGAAAAGGTGTAGCTAAAGTTGGAGAAGGAATGCACGCTTCAGTAAAGGATTTAACAGCCGAGATGAAAAAAGAAATTGGTACCCTGGAGAGACAATACGGAAAGACTTTTGGCGACATTGCACAGCTGGCAGCGAAGTTTGGTGATCTCAATGATCGGATTAAAGAAATGACCACAGAGGTGCAAAAAGAATTTAAGGACTCATTTGCACGTCAAACAAAAGTGTCTAACTATACTAAGACTATTCTCGAACATATCAAATCATACTTTGAGAGAGAAAACGCACGATATAAGGAGGAACAGAGACTGCGTAAGAAAAAGGAGGGTATTGACCATTTTGACCGTGCTACGCTCTACTATTATCGTGGTAATTATGAACTGGCGCTTATTGAGACAAATAAAGCATTAGAAATAGAGAAAACGGCGGAGTATTTTAACCTGAGAGGACTGCTCCTTGCAGAATTGGGGCGATTCGATGAGTCACAAAAAACATATGTGCAAGCGCTGAAGCTTGAACCCGATTTATCAGAAATACATAATAATTTGGGATTGCTGTATTTGAAGATGAAAAAATTAGATGACGCTGTTGTGTCATTCCAGGAGGCAATAAAGAAGAATGTCAACTATGCCTTGGGTTATGTTAATCTTGGCAAGGCACTCATAGACGTAGAGAGGTTCGATGAGGCGTTAAAAACTTTCGAGCGGGCTCTCAAAATTGACCCATCAAATCGTGATGCACTAGAAGCGATTAAGTTATATAAAGAAGGGAAAATTGGTGGATAGAGTTGGTTGGATGGTTGAATGGTTGGATGGTTGTGCCCAATTCATCCAACGCCCATCAGGGATGAGCGGGATTCATTGGGCATATTCTTGAGAGGTGGATAAATAATGGATATTATTGATAAATTAAAGAAAGGGAAAAAAGACCGGTCAGTCTTCGACTCATTGATAAAAAAGAAGGAAGCAGAAAAAGAGTTCGAAGAGACACCCGAGACAAGACCACCTGAAATAGTAGTTAGGGAACTGAAGGCAACCGAGCCACAAACGCCCCAGACAGAGCCGGCAGATACCGAGCCAAAGGAAGATAAACCGGTCAGAGAATTTAGGACTGAAGGAATGCGTGAATTTGATTTTGATAGTCTGGGTACTTCCAGTGGTGCAAATGTCAAGATTGAATATAAGGCCATGATTGCTAAATTAATCGACGAGAATAAAATAGACGATGCAATAGGCCTTCTTCAAGAATTAAAAACAAGACTGTCAGAACAAAAGTAGTGTAGATAAAAACTTTTATATTACAATAAGTTTCAAATCAACTCTCCACTCTTTTTTTGAATACAACAAATCCTATTGCTGCAATTACCGCACATGCAGAGATTATCCCCCATATTGATAAGGACTTACCTGGAAACGTATCGAGCAGGATGCCACCAACAAGTGGCGCGAATGACCAGCCAAGTGAGTGGGAGAGATTAAAGAATCCTAAATAACGACCCTTGTGGTGCGGATCTGCGATGATTGAAGCATAACTTAAGGCTGATGGTGATACAATCATTTCGCCTATAGTAATGATAACAACTGTGGCGATCAGGAAAACAAAACTCGTTGCCATACCGACGGTGAAGTAACCGAGAGCATAAATTAAAGAACCAATCCATAAGGCAGTGAGTAGTTTCTTTACTGGAATAAAATTGGTTATAAAGTATTGAAACGCAACGACCATGAGCCCGTTGAGTGAAAAGAGTATTCCGAGTTGTGTCTTTGTGATGCCAACTCGATTAACACTATAGACTGCAAAGGGGTAAATGAGTTGTCCCCACGCAATAAATATTACAAGACAAATTATTGTGAACATTAAAAATCTTGTATTCTTAGCAACTGAAATAATTTCTTTTAAGCCTGATTTTTTCTTCAGGGATAAAACTAATTCACTTAATGATTCTTTGCTGAATTTTACAAGAATAAATGTTGCTACGAGCATGCAAAGGCCAGTAAAATAAAAAAGATAGGCGTAAGCGATTGTAGCAAGGAATCCACCGATTGCTGGTCCTAATGCCCAGCCTAAATTTCCCCCAATTCTCATTAACCCATAAGTAGAGGTTCTCTTTTTTTCAGCTGTGAGGTCGGCAATATAGGACATAGATGCAGGAAGAAAAAAGGAGCCGAATGCAGAATTGAGTATCAAGAGACCGGTAATAATATAAACGTCTGCTTTTTGGGCAATAACATAACCCATGAGCATAAATATTAAGCATCGCCAAGCTAGAGCACGGACCATTACCCATTTTCTGCCTCTTCTGTCACTGAGTTCACCACCGTAAACGGCCAAGACGGCTCCCACAACCGAGGCACACATCAATATCGTGCCGACGACTGTCATTGAAATACCCAGCTCATTATGTAGATAAAGACTGAAGTAAGGCATTGAAACGGAAAAGCCGACCGCGGTCACTATCCGAGCAAAAAATACTGCCCAGATATCACGGGAATATCCTTTAGGGAGGAGATTTTTCATATGAAGGTTAATAGTAGGGACATGCTATGGCATGTCCTATTTCTACTATTTCTATTTCTTCTTTCTCTTTTTTTTCTTCTGTTGTTTCTTTTTTGTCCTCTTTTTGCCTTTTTCTTCCAATGAAGCGTGTGCAGCTGCTAACCGTGCTATTGGCACACGATATGGTGAACAGGAAACGTAGTCCATTCCGACCTTATGACAGAAGTGTACTGATTTTGGTTCACCACCATGCTCACCGCATATACCGATTTCGAGCTTTGGCTTTGTTTTGCGCCCTTTTTCGATACCTATTTTTATCAGTTCGCCAATACCTTGTTGATCAATACTCTGGAAAGGATCTACAGGAAGTAAACCCTTTTTGATGTAATCGGGTAAGAAACCACCGATGTCATCGCGTGAAAACCCAAATCCCATTTGGGTCAAGTCATTTGTACCGTACGAGAAAAACTTAACCACTTGGGCAATCTGGTCAGCGACAAGACAGGCACGAGGAATTTCAATCATTGTACCATAAAGATATTTGATTTTTTTTAACTTATATTTTGCAAGCACTTCTTTATAGATTTGTTCAACAATTGCTTTTTGGCTTTCCAGTTCTTTTGCTTCTGCAACAACCGGCACCATAATTTCTGGGTATGGGTTTTTGCCTTCTTGAATCAATTCTGCAGCAGCCTCGAATATTGCTCTTATTTGCATTATGCTGATTTCAGGGTACGTAATGCCTAGACGTACTCCTCGGTGTCCCATCATCGGGTTTGATTCGTGCAGTGCTTCAGCACGCTGCATCAGTTCTTCATGCGAGATATTTAGATCATTGGCAAGTTGCTCAAGCTTACTTCTTTCGCGCGGAACAAATTCGTGCAACGGTGGATCGAGTAAGCGCATTACTACTGGTAAACCATCCATTGCCTCAAGCACACCTTTTATATCCTTTTTAACATATGGATATAATTCATCAAGTGCTTTACGTCGCTCATCTGCAGTTTTGGAAACAATCATCTTACGCAATCTGAATAATGCTTCATCTGAACCTTTACCATAGAACATGTGTTCAGTTCTCATGAGGCCAATACCCTGAGCGCCAAAACTTCTTGCCCTTTTGGCGTCTGCTGGAGTATCTGCATTTGCACGGACACCTAATCTACGTATAGAATCACAGATCTTGAGAAACTGATGTAGCAAAACGTTCTCTTCAGTTGATCTCACCATTGGCAACTGACCTTTGTAGACATTACCTTTTGTTCCGTTCAAGGTAATCCAGTCGCCTTGTTTGAACGTTCCACCAGTAACCGTTAGTTCCTTTTTGTCATAATCAATGTGTAATGATCCACAGCCTACAATACAGCATTTACCCCAACCACGTGCCACCAGCGCTGCATGAGAAGTCATCCCACCACGTGCCGTTAAAATCGCCTGAGCTGCTCTCATACCTTCAACGTCTTCGGGATTGGTCTCCTCACGAACGAGAATTACTTTTTTACCCTGTTTTGCCCATTGGACCGCATCATTTGAGAAGAACACAATTTGACCGTGAGCACCACCTGGTCCTGCAGGCAACCCTTTTGCAATAGGTTTTTGTTCCATTTCAGCTTTTGGATCAATCATCGGGTGTAACAACTCATCAAGCTGTGCAGGACTAACACGCATTACTGCTTCCTCTTTCGTGATGAGCTTCTCTTTTAGCATATCCATAGCCATCTTAACAGCAGCTGGTCCATTGCGCTTACCCACACGAGTTTGAAGCATGTATAGTTTTCCGTTTTCAATGGTAAATTCGATATCCTGCATGTCTTTATAGTGTTTTTCAAGCCGTTTTTGATATGTCGACAATTCCTTGTAGATTTTCGGCATTGCCTTTTTCAGGGTTGTCAGCTCTTTGTTGTACTCGGATTTTGAATATTCATTTATTGGCGCTGGTGTGCGTATTCCGGCAACGACATCTTCACCCTGGGCATTGATCAGATACTCACCGTAGAACTTATTCTCTCCATTTCCGGGATTTCGCGTGAATCCAACACCGGTCGCGGAATTGTTTTCCATATTACCGAATACCATTGTCTGAACATTAACTGCTGTTCCCCAGTGGTCA